>Ga0209066_10004581_pt1 | contig 14926 bp, 12 predicted proteins | sample All_14_2_FD_187198 | JGI IMG/M metagenome (GOLD analysis project Ga0209066, IMG submission 187198) | Freshwater microbial communities in response to fracking from Pennsylvania, USA - Allegheny Zone_MetaG_DW_15 (SPAdes) (version 2) ...
ACTCGGTATAGCCCAAAATAGCTGTCAAGGGAGAACGCAGGTCGTGAGAGACAGTATGAATAAAATCGCTTTTCAGGCGATCAAGTTCTTTAAGATAGGAAATATCCTGCATGGTCACTGCCGCACCAATTTTAGGTATCGGCGTGTACTGGGCATTAAACACGCGTCCATCGTCAAAATTGATCTCATGATATTTTAAAGGACCTTCGCTTGCCCTGGACAATAGAGCGATCATATCAACATTGGTGATGATATCGCTCAAGGGTCTGCCGACAAACTCCCTGGCTCCGAGATCAAAAATTTCGCGAATGGCACGATTAATAAAAAGGACATGCTGGCTTTCATCCATCACGATCACGCCGTCTTGAATATTGGAAATGATGGCATCCAACTTGGTCCGTTCCGCCTCAGAGATCTTGGCTTTTTCGGCCAATGAAGAAGTAGTGCGTTTTACTTCGCGACGCAGCCAATCCCCCAGCCTCCTTGCACGCGCAAGACTTTTTTGAACCTCATCAACAATATCTGCCATTTGTAGCGGCGGATAAATATATCCACTCAGCCCATGCTTCAGTACAGATTTGGCAAAACCTGTTGTGTCTTTATCTGCATAAAAAATGATTGGCAGTGTGGGAAAGCGCTCAAGCATTTCACGCGAAACAGCAAAGCCATCCTGTTCCGCAAACCTCTCGCCAATGACCAACAAAGCAGGGATGGCTTCCTGCATAGATTTATCCAATCCAGGTCGATCGTGAGCAATTGCCACTTCATATCCAGCTGCATACAATGCCCGCTGCATCAAATCCAAAATTGGAGATGGATTTAGAGCAAGTAGAATGAGTTCCTGTTTTGGCATGAGGGCTACATTGTCGTCTTTTATCTTTGTGGAACCACTGTCTTTTCAGAGGAACGTGATAATCGTTGTAATGCAGATTGAACAGATTCAAGCGCTTTCCTCTGTTCCGGCGTCAAAACACCAGGCATTTCAGTCAACAACAGATTCAGGGGATATGTAGCTGCCTGCACTTCTCCCTGGATTGCCTCACGCATTGATTCAAGAGCAGCATGGCGGTGCTTTTCGCCTGCACGCGCATTTTCAACCGCCTGCTCCAGAGCACGGAATAAACGTGCATTTACCAGGGAGATGGATGCATAGTCAGCCATGGCTTCAAGCATGGTCTGTGCATCCCGAGAAAACTCACGGTCGCTTTTTCGTACAACGATCAGCAAGCCTATCCCTTCATTTTGGATCTTTATTGGGATTACCCCAACTGACTTTCCAAGAGCTGCCAGTTTAAACTTTTGCAACGGCGAACCATTCATGAGCAAACTCTCTCCCGAGAGCGCCACAAGGGAACTGATACCATCATCCACTGGCTGATTCATTTTCTTCGCCCATGCTTCAGGCAGATTACGTTGGGCACGAAGCAAATACGCCTTACTTTTTTCGTCACGCAGCATCAGCCAACACATATCTGCTTCAGATAACTGCATGGCACTTTCAAGGATACGATCAAACAAGATACGCTGATCTGTAATTGAAACCACAGCTTTCGCAATAGAAAGGATATTGGTCAGATCACGTAATCTTTTTTGAAGTTCATCGTTTGTTGCTTTTAGCTGGCGGTCTAGTTTTTGTCGTTCGCGGGTTTCCTGGGTTTGGCGCAAAGCGCGTTCAACGATCGAAACCACCTCGGTATCGCGCAGCGGCCAAAACATCACATCGGCAGAGCCAAGCCGAAATGCCTGGATGGCATCGCCTTCCTGTCCTTTTTCTGCAATAATAATAAGGGGTGATTTCACACCTTGGGAATTCAATGCGGCGATCAGATCTTTCCCGCTCAAGCCTGGCAAATTCAAATTGGCGAGGATTAAGTCTGGAGGAGCCTGAATCGCGCGTTTGAGCGCAGAAGCAGCATCACCCACTATGGTCACTTGATAACCAAGCGGCTGTAGCGATTGCCTCCCAATCAAATCCGCAATATCTGGGTCGCTCTCGACGATAAGTATTTGTTCCCCGGATGCCATGAGTAGTGTTTTCCTTAAAGAGATTCTATCACCTTTTCGAGTACAATTTTAGTTATGAATTTTGCAAAGTTCAACATCACAGTTGTTGTGCCTGCATATCGGACGGAACAAGATATTGAGGCCGTGATAAAAGGAATTCCAGACTACATAAAGCATATTATTGTCGTGGAAGACGCTTCACCCGATGCCACAGCAGAACTTGTGTCCGCTTTTTCGAAAAGAGACACTCGCGTCAATTTAATTCGGCACTCTAAAAACCAGGGTGTAGGCGGAGCTATGATCTCAGGTTTTCACAAAGCCCTTGACCTCGGTGCACAGATTATCGTAAAGCTCGACAGCGACGGCCAAATGGACCCGGCCTACATTCCCGCATTGATTACACCTCTCATTCAAGGAAAGACAGATTACTCAAAGGGCAACCGCTTTCGTGATTTTTCTTCTCTTCATAAAATGCCGTATATTCGCCGAATAGGTAACTTGGGCTTGAGCTTCTTAACCAAGGCCGCTACAGGATATTGGACCATCTTCGATCCAACCAACGGCTTCTTCGCGATCCGTGCTGAAGTACTGGCGATGCTCCCATTCGAGCAAATTGACAAACGTTATTTCTTCGAGACATCTATGCTTGCTCAATTATATTTACTAAACGCCTTTGTTCTAGATGTGCCCATTCCTGCAAGATATGGAAATGAAATCTCCAACTTATCGGTTCGTAAAGCTTTAATCGAATTCCCGATCAAATTATTCAGCACTTTTTTACGGCGCATAACATTGAGATATTATATTTACGATTTTTCGATATTATCTCTCTATATCGTTACAGGTTTACCCCTCCTGCTTTTCGGTCTGATATTCGGCAGCGTGAAATGGATCGAATACGCCAGCCAAAACATCCCCGCACCCACGGGCACGGTAATGCTCCCCACCCTATGCGTCATCCTCGGTATACAGATCATATTGTCTGCAATTGAGATTGATATGAATTCCACCCCAAAACAACCATTGAGTAATCCCTTATGAAAAACGCCGAATTCAACGAATACAAAAATCGATATCGAAATACCATCCGAAAGGTACTTGCTGAAGCTGAAAAAGGTCGTCTGGACGAAGCTGCCTTTCCTGCCTATTCTCACCGTAACCCACTTATTAACTGGCTATTCTGGCAACGGCTTCGCAAAGTAATGGAACATGTTCAAAGCCCGACTCAATACGAGCGCGTCCTGGATTTTGGATGCGGGAGTGGTGTAATGCTGCCTTTCCTCTCAAGGATCAGCGCACAAGTCACTGCGTTGGACATTGATATGTTACCGCTGGAATTTGTTCAAAAACATATTACACTTGCAAGTAATATCGAAGTGAATGATGCAACCAAAACTGCAATTACAGACCTACCAGCAAATTCATACGATCTCATTATTGCGCTCGATGTACTCGAACATGTCCATGACCTGCCTCGCACATTAAGAGAATTACTTGTATTACTGAAACCGAACGGCCAACTTATTGTTTCGGGACCTACTGAAAACATCCTGTATCAAATTGGTCGTAAAGTGGCTGGCCCTGAATACTCAGGAGCATATCATGAGCGTGGCATTGCAGAGATCAAAGATGAACTTTTGAAGACAACTAAAATCCAATCCATTGCAACTCTATATTGGCCATTCCCTCTTTTTGAAATCTTTTCAGCAAAAAAGTAGGCGCACGCTTTTCTCTTGGGATGTATACTTACCCCAAGATGGAATATAAGCCATACATTCCGGGATTCAAACCAGTAGATTCGGGACCGCTCTCGCGTTTTTTGCCTCCCCTTGAAGAAGGGGTTATCTCTGCCTGGCTTTCGCATCAGACTTTAGCTGGTAACTGGTTGCTCGACCCATTCGGATTCTCCCCACGACTTGTCCTCGAAGCTGCGCGCAGCGGATACCGCGTGTTGGTCACCGCAAACAACCCTGTCACCCGTTTCCTGCTAGAAACCTTCGCCAATCCTCCACCAGAATCAGAATTCATTGCAGCACTAGCAGACTTGGGGGCAATCAAGAAAGGCGAAGAAAGACTCGCGGGTCATCTTCAATCCCTGTACTTCACCACATGCGAAAAATGTAATCAGCAAATTCAAGCGCATTCCTTTTTATGGCGCAAGGGAGAGGACACGCCCTATGCGCGCATCTATGAATGCCCGCATTGCGGAGACTCTGGCGAGCGTGCAGCCACTGAAGAAGACAAGGAACATGCAAAGAGGATCGCATCCACGGATGCATTGCACCGATCACGTGCGTTTGAGCGTGTGATCTCTCTCAAAGATGAAGATCGCATCTACGCGGAGGAGGCGATACAGCATTACCTCCCCCGCCCTCTGTATGCACTGACCACAGTCATCAACCGTATTGATAGTTTGACATTATCTCCAGAACGGAAACGTGCGTTGATGGCACTCATCCTCTTGGCTTGTGACGCAGGCAACACGCTCTGGGCACATCCCTCCGAAAGACCAAGACCGAAACAACTAAGCACACCAAATCAATTCCGCGAGCACAATGTGTGGATGATGCTCGAGCGTGGAGTCAGCCTATTTGCGGCTTCAGGCTCCCCAGTCCCGTTTGAGGCGTGGCCGAAGCGAATACCTGAGAGCGGCGGAATCTGCATCTATGAAGGTCGCTTAAAAGAATTGGCGCATGAAGTCAAAAAAGAAATTCCCATCGCAGCAGTGATTGGTTCTGTTCCGCGCCCGAACCAGGCGTTTTGGACTCTCTCGGCATTGTGGGCGGGTTGGCTGTGGGGCAAGGATGCGGTAGAGCCGTATAAAGTTGCGCTGCGGCGCAGGCGTTATGACTGGGCTTGGAGCGCGACAGCCTTACATGCCATCTTTGAGCATTTGAACGGTTTACTTGCAGATGGCGTTCCGATGTTCGGGTTGATTCCCGAGCCTGAACCTGCTTTCCTGACCTCAGCGCTGACTGCGGCATACGCGGCAGGCTTCAAACTGGAAAGCATTGCCCTGCGAACCGAGCATGACGCTATGCAAGTCATCTGGAAAACCGCGCAAAAACCAAAATCGGAAATTGCAGACAAATCTGTTTTACAAAAAGCAGTCTTTGATTATTTATGCGCACGAGGCGAACCTGCAAGTTATTTGCACATTCACACTGCGGGGCTGATCGCGCTGGCAGAAGCAAATATGCTTAAGCAACCTGAGCTTGAATTCGATGAGACGTTACGCAAGGCGCAAGCATTGTTTTCATCGGCATTAAAGGATGATGAAAGATTCACACATTATTCAACAGGCGAAAATATAGATACGGGAATGTGGGGTGTGACTTCTCCACCTCAAGACGAATCGCTTTCAGATCTCATTGAAATTGCGGTGGTCACGTATTTACAAAAGAATCCGAATGCGATCTTTTTAGAGATGGAAGATGATCTGTATCCGCGCTTTCCAGGGTTGTTGACGCCGTCCAAAGGATTGATCTATGCGGTGTTGAATTCATATGCCGAAAAGAATGGCGCAAACTGGAAACTGCGCGACGAAGATGTCGCATCTGCAAGACGCGAAGAAATGAAAGCCGTTTTTGCGCTGCTTGAGAAGATCGGAAAAAGACTTAACTACGAATCATCTATCAATGATAAAGTACTGACTTGGAAGGATAACGGCCAGACTGTGAAAAAGTTCAACGTGCTGGCCTCTGCCCTGCTCAACCGCGCGCTGGAACATGCAGATGGACATACTGTCATCGTCATCCCTGGCGGGCGCGCCGCACTCGCCGCCTACAAACAAGAACGCGACCCATCGCTTAGAGCGCGTTTGAAAAAGTATAAGTTGGTGAAATATCGTTTGCTGCGCAGCCTGCTTGAGGTCCCGATATTGACGCGCGAAACTTTTGAAGAGCAGATCGCCAGTGACCCTGTCGAAGAATCCAAAGGGCAGATGATGATGTTTTAGGGGCGTTACACAGGTAAACAAGTGAATACGTGTACCAGTCTACCTCATGGAGTTTCATGTTCAAAAAATCAATCCTTTTATTTGCACTTCTTTTGTCGTCCTGCATCTCGGTACAAGTGGACGATGTAAAAACGCCAACGCCATCGAACTTCATTACGGCAACCCTCGCGCCCACCAAGGCTGGATATGTGCCGCCAACGCTGACCCTCACGCCTGAAGTCACAACAACCCCAACACTTTCCATCACCATCCCTGCTAACTGCACGAACATAGCCATTGTGTTGCGGGATGTCACTATTCAGGATAATACGCAGGTGAAGGCGGGCGAAAAATTTACCAAGACATGGGAATTTCAGAATACAGGAACCTGCCCATGGGTTAATTACTCGCTGAAATTTTCAGCAGGCGACCAAATGAACGCGCCTCTCTCCGCGCCAATACCTGTCACTCTTCCAAATGAAAAGGTCCAAGCCTCAGTAGAGTTAACCGCTCCTGCCACAAACGGGACCTACACAGGTTTTTTCACATTGAACGATTCGGCTGGAAATGCGGTACCGATTGGAATTGAAAAAACATTCTGGGTGAAAATTGTTGTGGGCGGCAGCGGGATTGTTCCCACCTCTTCAGGAGCGGGTTCAACGCCATCATCAGGTGGCGGTTCTGGCGGAAGCGCGAATTGTGGGTACAGTCAGAATGCTGGTTATATCAATCAGATCGCATCGCTGATCAACTCAGAACGCGCAAATGCAGGCTTGCCCGCGTTGACGGTCAATTCTGCCCTCGGCTCAGCAGCGCAAGGCCACGCAGGAGACATGGCATGCAATAACAACATCAGCCATACCGGCTCAAATGGTTCTTCATCTTATTCAAGAGTGCTAGCTTCGGGATATGCAGGTACATTCACGGAAGAGATCATCTACGGTGGAGGCGGACCAGAGGCGGCAATGATCTGGTGGATGAGCGACCAAATTCATCGTGATGCGATCTTAAATCCAAACTCAACAGAGATAGGCGTTGGATATGCTTATTATTCAAACGGCGGCTTTGGAGATTACATTGCCGTAGATTTTGGAAGATAACAAGAAATTGCAAGGGCGACCGAAATGGTCGCCCTTATTTTATTTAACTGGGACCCACTTTTGCAGAAAAGTCATAAACACTTCAGGGACATATGAATCTGCGCCATCTTCAAGGTCAACTGTATTTTGAGAGTGTAGGAACGTCCCGTCACTTTCTAAAATATAGATATGTGGATAACCCGCCGCTTCGGGGAACTGTGAAAGGAATTCCTCGTTCGCATTTTCTTCGCTGACATTTATCTTCACGAGCACATAATTCTCGGCACGAGCTTGCAAAATATCGGGATGGGATTTATAGAAATCATCCATGTATTTACACCAAATGCACCAATCCCCGCCAAGTTCGAGCATAATGCGCTTGTTTTCTTTTTGTGCAACGACAATCGCCTGCTCCAGATCATACGCGGGATTGCGGGCAGGATCGTAAAAGTCCACGAGAGCGGAGTTTGGAAGTTCAGAGGTTTGGACAATTTCCTGCGTTGGGGATTCTGCATTTTGAGGAAGTAAAGTTGGAGCTTCTGTAGCGATTTCCTGAACAGGTTCTACAGGATTAGCCTGAGGGGCTGAAAGCGTTGAGCAGGCCAACGTCAACACAAGAAGCAGGGAAAGGAAATAACCGAGTCGAAACATAGTATCCTCCTATGAAATAACAACTCTTTTGATGTTATCTCAAATTACTATGTCGTGCAAATCCATAAAGCTAAACGATCACATTCAGCATAGTCGGTTGATGATCAGGGAAAATTTCATTCGTGGCAGGGTTATTCAATCGCTTGGTCAATATCTCAGAAAGCACATCGCGATAATCCGTTGTAACCGCCAAATCACCAGGCCCAATGAGCTGACCTTCCGCCAGCCCAGGCCACTGCCCGTGGACTTTGCCGCCGTCCACGTTGCCGCCGAGCACCATCATCATGCTGCCGTGACCGTGGTCTGTGCCGAGGCTGCCATTTTCAGAAGCACGTCGTCCAAACTCGGACATGGTGACGGTAGTGAGTTGATTTTGATATTCCGCCATATCGGCATGGAAGGCGGCGAGTCCTTCGGCGAGGTCTTTCATCAGGTTGGGCATGATGCCCGTGGATGAGCCTTGGGCGAAGTGGGTATCCCAACCGCCGAGATCAATGGCGGAGACTTCGAGTCCAACTTCCGCTTTGATGAGCATGGCGGTTTGTTTGAGAGCGAGTCCAAATTCGGTGTTGGGGTAAGTAGAAAGTGGTGAGTGGTAAGTGGATGGGTCAAGTTTCTCCAACGTATCCATTATGGATAAAGTTTCTCGTCCTAAAATGTCATTGGCGTAGACGGTCTCAAGCGAGGCGCGCATTTGCTGCAAAATGCGCTGGTCACCGCCGAGGTGGAAGTCTGCGATGGAACGCAGGGCGGAGACTGGCACGCTTCCACTCAAACTTCTTTGCGGACGAGTTCCCATTCCCACCGCACGCAAGGGAGATGTGTTGCCCGTGTTCAACGTGGCAAGATGACGTCCGATCCAACCTGAGGCGGGACCGCGTTCATCGTCCACACCGCGCTCCATAAGTTCCATCGCTTTGAAGTGACTGCGCGATTCGTCAGGTGCGCCGCAGGCATGGATGATGGCAAGTTGCTCGCTTTGCCATGCTTCAAGCAAGGGACTCATGTTTGGATGCAGCCCAAAAAAACCATCCAGATCAACTGTCCTTTCCTCTTTCTTCTTTCTTACATCATCAGGTCTTGCGATTCCCAATGAAGGCCGCAATTGATAATAAGCGTCCTCGCCGTGTGGAACGACCATGTTGAGCACGTCCGCTGCACCGCGGAGAAAGACGACAACGAGCGTGTCTCCGCGCGGGGCGGTGTTAACTGGGGCGAAAGAAAGTCGGGGAAGCCAGGTTTGAGTAAGCATTAAAAAATCTCCATTATTCGTAGTAACGACTAAAGTCGTTACTACATAATCAACGCCACTGAAATGCTGGCGAAGCGATGATACTTGCGGCGATGATCTGACGAGTCTCTTCTTCGGTGGCGCCTGCTGCTCGGATGGAGTCAATTATCCCGTCGCGAGTGAGGCGCTCTAGCGGGGCACCTACTAATAAAGATGTAATCGCATCCACATCGTCTTGCAAAATGCCAGTAGACGAGACATCCAATAAAGCGTTGAGGTTGTGTTTCGTGTCTTTGAGTTCGTTACGAATCAATGCGAAGGCAAATTGCCAACGCGGCATGAGGTTGCCCTGCCAGGCCTCGCTGTAGTCGGGGTAGCCATCGGGCGTGGGCCAATTGAAATAGAGCTGTCCCATGCGGACGAGATAATCATGCAGCGCGATACCGTCAGTTTCAACATTTAGCATGCGCAGCGCAGACAAAAGAAAATTGACGGGACGTTTGTATTTGGGCTGCGCGAGCGGGAGTCCATCGAGAAGAATGACACGCAACACAGATTTAATATCGCCATTCGTGTTGAGAAAAGTTTGCGAGGCTTTTTCGATGATCTGCTCTGGCGGGTTATCGGCGATGAAACGACGCGCAAGTTTCGTGCAGACAAATTTCGCGGTGGATGGATGCGTGACCAGCATTTCGATGACTTGCTCCGCTTCTTTAATACCCGACGGCTGGATCGAAAGACCTAAAACATTTTTCTCACCTGTGTCATGCAGGTCTTCCTTGAAGACGAAATCACCAAGCCAAAAATGTTCCTTTACATTCCAACCCGTGAGACAACGCGCGAGTTCCATCACATCTTTTTGAGAGTAACCACCGTCCACGCCGAGGGTGTGGAGTTCCATCAACTCGCGCGCATAGTTTTCATTGGGATGACTTTTCTCGTTGGCCTGGTTGTCGAGATAGATCATCATCGCGGGCGAATGAGCAGACGCCCACACAAGGTCACGGAAATTACCGAGCGCATGTTTGCGGATCACTTCGCGGTCATCCACGGTTTTGAGGAAGAACTCTTTTTCCTTGTCCATGAAGATGTTGAAATGGTCACTCCAAAACTCGACCATTACCTCATACAGTTGACGCTTGCTGTACAGCTGACGCAAGAGAGTTGCCTGACGTAATTCGTTCGGGACTTTCTCGCGGTCGTAGCCGTCGAAGAGTTGATTGCTGATTCCTTCAAGTTCGTTGGCTTCCATTTTCAAAGTTTTAAATTTGGAAAGTTGAAGGTCACAGGCAAAGTCGTTAATGGATTCGAAATCAAGTTGTTCTTCGATGTAGGCTTGCAAACCAATCTCTGCGAAGCGGGCACGCTCCTCAACCCTTGCGCCGAAAGTGATGCGGTTTAACGCGAGGAAGTCACTTGCACTAAACGCAGTCCACGGGACGGTGGGCAAGTCACCCGCAAGTCTGCGATAGACGGGAGCACATGAGGAGAGTGCAACGCTGGCAGTGACGAGGGATGCGAGTTTGAGGAAGTCGCGGCGGGAAAGGGTCATAGTAAGTGGAAAGTGGTAAGTTATCAGTGATTAGTAATCAGTGTGGGGATTAAGAGTTGCGAGTTACAAGGTTTGGGTTTGCCTGTGTACCTGTTTCCGTGTTTACATTCCTCTCACGCGGTTTCCAATTGAGTAGCGCAAAGCCAGTCGCACCAAAGGCTGTGATGAGCATGAGCGGCCAGATAAAGAACCAGCCAAGAACGGGAAAGAAAGCGGTAAGTTCGAGGATGACCGATCCACGGATGAATCCATTCAATGGAGAGAGGCTGCTTTGATCCGTAAGTCTCTTTCCCAAATGCGCAGCAATGCCCGCGGAGCCAATAGAAGAAAGCGCGAGTGATGCAGCAAGCAAAACCCAGCCGATAAATTTCGCAGGTCCAAACGGAAGCGCTAGCAGGATAACGATGGGGATGGTCACTGCGATAACAATGGCAAGACCCATCCAGAAAGTTTGCATGGGAGTCTTATCCACGCGAGTTTGGGCGCGGAAGATGACAGCAGGGAACAATAGCCACCACGCGGTGAGCATGGCAGGGAAGGCGACGCCTATGATTAACAGGATGAAGAAGATGGCAGAGATATCGGCCATGAGGAAATTCCTTTCGTTTGGTGAGTTATAGGTTGTACAGGAGTGGGTGGGGGAAAGTTGCAGGATAGGAATTAGGGATTAGTGACTAGGAAATCAAAAAGACGCGGGGTGGCGCGTCTTTTGAGGAAAGAGGAAAGAGTGATTCGGTGGTTTATGAATTACGCTGAAAGAATCCCAAAATGGATGCGCCAATACCGACGAATCCCACGTAAGGTAAAAGCAGAAACCAGCCGACAAAGGGCAATGCGCAAGCAAAGCATAAAATTACTGTGCTCCAAATATTTCTCTTCCACGAAGGCAGGTCTGAGAAGAGGCGTTCGCCGAGGACATTGACCATGCCTGTTAGGCCAAGGCTCAAGAGCATGGAGAGAAACGCGAGGATAAGCAAGGCTGGGATGGTCAGCACACCTTTGACAAAGGAGCCTGCGTTCTCTGCAAGAGATAGCATGACAAACGCGATCAGACCGAAGAAGAAGAAATTCACCAAACCCAAACCGAAAGCGCGGCCAGAAGTCTGATTGATGATGCTTTGAGTCTTTGTCACACGGCTGGTGAAAAGCGCGCCGATAACAAGGAAATATGCGGACAGGGTGATTGTCAACAGGATGACGATGAAAAAGATGCGAAGGATGTCGGTCATTGATTTCTCCTAATTGATGTAAGAGCAAGGTTATTTCATTTGATTTCGTAACAACAAGCCATTACCCAAGATCCACAGGACAGATACGCCCGCGAGGGTGAACAACAGGCTGGACATTTCAAGAGTAGGCAGGTTTATGGGCTGGAAGGTTGGAAGGGTAAGCGTTGAAAGTTGGTCGAGCCAAACTGTCCATTGGGATTGGATCTGAAAAAATAGTTTTGTAAATGATGGCAGCTCGATCTGCGGAAGCAACGCTGAGACAAAAGGCACGGCAATGATCAATGCAGCCAGCGCGACGGCAGCTTGCAGGGAGGCTGTCAGCGTGAGGAATTTTGGTAGTTGGGCTGGCAGGCTTGGGCGGAGAATGAACGGCGCGGCAAGATCACGAGTCAACTCCAGTTCGGGGAGAGAATCCAATTCAGTGAATAAATTTTGAAGCATGGATAATCTCGCCGCGCATTCATCGCAAGAAGAGAGATGCGCTTCGATCTGCACACGCTCGGTCGTGACTTCATCAAGATATTCGTTGAGTTGCTCTTCAGTTAGATGCATGGAGTTTCTCCGCCAAAATTTTGCGGGCGCGGAAGAGATGGCTCTTCACGTCGCTCAATGGGATTTTTAATTCTTCGGCGATCTCTTCGTAGGAGAGTTCCTGATAATGCCGCAGCTCAACGACGATGCGATAATGTGCGGGCAGGGACGCGAGCGCGCCGCGAATTTGCTCGCTTCGTTCGCGAACCTCTTGAACTGATTCAGGCAATTGGGCAGGGTCTGCATCCCGTTCATCGTCCAACTCGGCTGTGACCTTTTGCCCTTCGAGGTGGTTGAGACACAGGTTGGCGGCCACCCGCCGAATCCACGGGCCGAACTCGCGCTCGATGTCAAAGGTGTGGATTCGGTCGTAGGCGCGGATAAATACCTCTTGCGCAAGATCCTCCGCCTCGCCACGCTCGTGGAGAATGCGGTAGCAGACGTTAAACACGCTTGTCTGGTAGAGCGTGACAAGTTCGCCAAACGCCTCACACCCTTCGGCGTCGCCGCGACGGGCTCGCAGGATCAGGTCGCGGTCAGTAGGCGTAGTCATAGCTAAAGTGTAATACAGGAGTTGGTGGGAGAAAGTTGCAGGGAAAGACCGGTTGGTGGTGGAAAGTAGAAAGTGGGGAATGAAAAGTGGGTTGTCTTTCTACTTTCCACTTTCCATTCCCCACATTAGATGCCAAGCAATAAAGCAGGCCACGCTTTCACGTGACCTGCAAATTTACTTCAAAATGATCTTATTCCAATCCATCAGCACTTTCATGTGCTCCAGCGGAACCTGCCCTTCGGGAGCATAGCCCACAAAGGAGCGGTTGTAATTATCCTCATCGCCGTCTGAGAGATTCCAGCGCAAGGTGTTGCGGAAGATGCCAAGACAGGATGTGCCTCGGAAGTCATCAGGCAACGATGTTTCAAACGTGTACACGTAGGTTCCGTCGGCAATGTCTGTTACTTCGATGACAGTCGCTTCATGGATCCAACGCAGCCATTGATTTTGAGTCACCTTCTTTTTCTCAGCATCAATGGTGGTACGCGTGCGGGTCATACCGCCGCCCTTGTATTCCCACGGAGCGGCAGCAGGCGGCGCATTCTTTCCACCTTTCGGCTTTGGGCGGTTGCCAAGGAATTCGGCAGGCACCAACCCCACCCCATTTGAATCCTTAGTCGGCTTGGGAATCTGCCAAACGCTCGGCTCACTGTTGACATAACGCAGCCAAAAGATGCTGGCGCCTTGCGTGTAATGCTCCGCACCCGTGGCGTGGATGAAATACGCACCTGGCGCTTTCTCAGCCGCAAGTTTGACGTACCGCGCCGCATTATCGGTCAACCCGCCAGGCGGCAAATGCCCGCGGATGTGCTGCGCGTGTTCAGCTGTTTCGTTGCAAACCGCGCGCGTGACAATAACCTCATGCGTGCGTCCATGCTCGGGGCGCCAATTGCCTGTATTATCCGAAGCCCATTTGCTAAATAGCGGATACATGGGATCGGCAAAGCGAATCTTATCCTCTTCAGGGGTAAAAATTTCCCAATTCGCATCCGTGACGTAATTGACTCGCAGCGATGTCAGCATGACGATCATCCTCCACGCCCAAGCTGGCAGTTGACTCTTCATCGCCTCCAACTTCGCGAGGGCTTGGTCAGTCGTCATGGACATGAACTCATACCGAGCCTCTTCTTCCACCAACGCAGCCAGACCAGCGCGTTTGGTCTTGGGTCCATTGGCTTTGACTCCCTGCATGTGCAAAGCGATCTTGTCTTTCCATGCTTTTTCTGATGCTTTGGCGAGCGCAGGCTTGTTCGGGTTTGCTCCTTCGTATTGAGCGATCTTCTCAGCACACTTTGCTGCCACATCCGTATCGCTGAGTGCAGCTTGTGCCTTCCTCACTTCATCCACCCGTAAGCGGATCAGCAAGTCTTTCGGGTCTGCCCATGAGCCATGTGCTGACTTGTAGCGCATTCCCGAAAAATGGACAATCATATATTGCAGCCACATCGGGAAGCGTTTCGGTTCCTTCTCAAATCGCGCGCGGATATCCGCCAGCAATTGATATTGAGTCTTGCTTTCAAGGGTCTTGGTGTACTGCTCCACCTTCAAGCGGACAATATCCTTGACCGTTACAGGAACTTTCGGATCGTAATTGACGAGGAATTCACTTTCAGTGGTCTTGTAGTTCGGGTCAGCCTTGGTGAGTTTGTACCATTCCAGCTTGGGACCTTCGAGCTTGTTGTATGTCCCCTCGAACTGGCGCAGTTTTTCCATTTCTTCCAGCACCATCGGCAGCGCAGATTCCTTCTTGAGCTTGAATTCAGCCTCCACCTTGGCACGGTTGGGGTGTTCTGGCAGCATTCCATCCAACTGACGCTGTAAGAAGCGAATGCGGTCATTCAGAAAACCGAGCTGCGTCTTGAACGACTCAATGCGGCTCAAAATAAAGGTGCGTTCACCGCGAATATCCTTGGGCCAAGAAGAGACAAAGAGAGCATGATTCTTTTGGATCAGCGCCATCGCTTCTTCTTCAATGGGCTTGTATTTGATGAAATAACCCCTCACATCTGGTAGCTTGAAATAATCACGCAGGCTGGAATACAGCTTGAAGTCCGCAATGCGCGCGTTTTCCATACCCTGTTCATATTCCTCTACATCGGCTTTAAGGGTGGAAATATCCTTATTCTTGTATTCCGCCCACAGATCAACTTCCTTGTAAT
>Ga0209066_10004582_pt1 | contig 14924 bp, 20 predicted proteins | sample All_14_2_FD_187198 | JGI IMG/M metagenome (GOLD analysis project Ga0209066, IMG submission 187198) | Freshwater microbial communities in response to fracking from Pennsylvania, USA - Allegheny Zone_MetaG_DW_15 (SPAdes) (version 2) ...
GCCCACCTGCCATAGCGGCGATGACAGCCCCGCCAGCGCCGATTAGTGCGGTGTTAGCCCCGCTCATGTGTCACCTCGCCCTTTGCCAAAATCGGCGCCACACCGAAAGCGGCGTGACCCCCTTGTGACGCAGGATCAGCAAGACCGCGCCAGCGTCGAGCAGCAGCCCGACAGATACGGCCAATTCCCCGATCCAAGCCACCGACAATCCCCAACTGCAAATACGCGATCAGGTCGATAATCGCATAAGTTGCGTAGTTGGGCCATAACAGCCAATCAGCTGACACATAAACGGGGATCATGACGCTAAATAGCATCGCCACGGTGCGCGCGCGGGTGTTACCCAAGAGCAGGATTGCGGCGGATACCGCATCAGCGATACCCACCGCGATAGGATCGGGCGCAAGCGTCATCGTCGCCACCAGATTGCCCACCATCACGGCAGCAATCAGCGCAGACCATGGCTGGCGCCAGCTACAAGCCAGCGCCACGCACAGCAGGCCGATGTATAGGGCCTGCGTCCAGTGCATCAGCGCCCACCACCGCCGCCCATGATGACGATCTCGCCATCTTCGGCGTGATAGTCCAGCAGCGCGTCCGAGGCATAGGAATGTGCGGCAATGATGATGCCCAGCGCCCGGTGAGCCTCGCCTTCCAGCCGCATCGAGGCATTGGATGCTTTCAGTTCCCCGGCCTCACGGTCCAGCTTCGCAAGCTGGCGCATGTTCCGCGCCACATCCCGCAGCGAAGCCTTGGCCATGGCCAGCGCCTTTTGGGTATCTTCGACCAGATTGCGGCCATCGTCGGTGAGTTTCATCTGTCAGCTCCTTACGATACGGTGATGCCATAGACGTTTTCGGCTACGTCGATGATCGCCTGCAGCGTGTCGCCGGTCATGTCGGCCAGCAGTTCACGGCCAATGATGATGACGTCCGACAGATCCATGTCAGCGGCTTGGAATACGGTGCCCTGCAGCGTGCCAAGGCGCAGATCGCCAGTGCTGGTATCGCCAGACGTTGCCAGCGCGGAGGACGCCACGGCACCACGGTGCCAGATGCGAACGGTGTTGGCGCCGTCAAACGATCCGATGATAAGTTCCCAATCGCCCGCCGCCACGGTGGTAGCAGCATCTGCGAAGTGCGACCGTGCCAGGATGCGCGGGTTGTTTGCCGACGAAAGCTGCAGCACGGCGCGGCTGGTGGTGCTGGCGTATCGCCCCACGATGGATTGCGAAACGCCAACCGTATCAAACCGCACGATAGCCGCGAAGGTGAAGGCCTGATTGCTGTTCAGCGTCAGACCTGACGACACATAGCCATCGAAAACTGTGGTCTGGTCGGTTTCGAAATGCGCGGCCTGATAGCCCGCAATCTGGCCATCTTCCAGATCGGCGCGGTTGCTGGCGCCTTGGGCCGCGAAGGTTGCGGCGCCTTCCGCATAATCCGTGAATGTCAGGATTTCGGCGCTGGATCGCGTGGTGAAGTCCTGATCCGCGCGAAGCCAGAACAGAAGATCCGGGTCGGCTTTGATGACGTCATCCGAACTGGTAGCGCTCGGAAGGTCCGTGTTGGTGAAGGTGATGCCTTCAAGGGTGATGCCATTGGTCATTTTTGGGCCTCAGAGCGTTGCGATGAAACGGACGGCGTAGTGGCGCACCATGTCTGGCACGTCATAGCCAAGGGCGGCGTAGTAAGACGGAATGGTAGTCGGGCTATAGATCAGGCCCCGGCCATTGCTCCACCCGTTTTCGGCGGTGGTATCGGTGTATACGGCATATTCAACACGCGGGTTTGCGCCAGCAGGGGCGGACGCCAGAACAAGCGTCACCTCACTGCCGGAAAGGTTCACGCTGTTGATCGCGGTGGTTCCGCTGTCGTCGCGGACCACGAAGCCGTCATCATCCACAGTCAGAACCCAATCAGCGTCGCGCGCCACGGGGCGGTTGAACGTGATTGTGACATTGGCACCAACCAGAGAGGCGGACGCGGGCCAAAGCGGCTCAAAGCTGCCATTGGCCTCAAACTCGCGGATCGCCGCAGCCAGGGTGTCGCCAAGCACCATGCGGCCAATCGGGGAGAGGTGAATGGCGTCATCCAGCGGGCAATGATACATCGGCCCAAGCATGGTGATGCCTGCCGTATCGCGCGCTGCCTCGAACTGGTCTTGGAACACAGTATCGGATGACGCCGCATCATCGTATTCGCTCGTCTGCACCACGAAGAATTCCGGCGCCGATGCAAGCCCCATCTGCGTTTGAAGCTCGCCGGTAATGTCAGCGGCAAGGGCAATCATCAGAGCCTTGTATCCGGTGAATGGCCCATGTTCGCCTTGTATCCAGACAATGCCGGGGCACTCGACTTCACGGCCATACAGTGCCGCCACATCAACCGCCTTGCTGGCGCCGATCATCATGTTATCCCACGGAACCGTCCCGCGCTCGAACGCGGTAAGCGGCTGGCCGCCATACCATGAGGTGAACGCAAACACGCCCTGCGTCGGATGGCCGGTTTCCGCGCGCGCCTGACCCTCATAGGCAAAGCCTGTCATCGTGGCGGGGAATGGCGGCTCGTCTGCCGCATCACGCAGCGGCTCGATGCCCACGTAGAGATCCGGGTTTGAGGGGGTATTCCGGAAGCCCTCAAGCAGCCCGTAATAGGTCAGGCAGTTGTGAGGGAAAAGCGGATCGGTGATGACGGCATTGGTCACGCCAACGTTGCCCGCGTTTGACTGGCCATAGAACAGCAGCACTTGCAGGGCATTGCGATGCTCCGCTACGGCAACCGAATAGCTGGTGATCTGTCGCACGTCCTGCACAACCATGTCAGGCTCTTGGCGCAGAGCCACGAGCGTGCCACCGCCCAGGGATCGCACGTTTGCCACGTCATAGGTCGAGAATTGCGACTGGGCGATATAGCCGCCGCCGAACCGCGCGATAGCCTCGGGCGACGGGATCAGATCCACCTCGCCAGACGCGCGAACGCCAATGGCAACACGGCCATCCTCATCAGCCACGCTCCAGGCGAAAGGCTTGGTCTTGCGGCGGGCTTTCTTGGGCGCGAACCGGATGCCACCTGCAACGGCAAATTCGCCGGTCTGCGGATCATACCATGATGCGATCCGGCCAAGGGCATCACGGACGGCGCCGGGGCGCAGCACGGATCGGCGAATGGTTTGTTGCCGGAATAGCAGCGACGTCACTGCCGCATCGCCATCCCGTGTGATACCAAACGCCGCCTTGCCCATGGCATCAATGATTGCCCAGAGATAGCCCATCGGGGCACTGCGCGACCGCGCCCGAACGCCCTGCGTCTGCACATCAATGGCATCAACCTGCGCAACAGCGGCCTCCACAACGGGCGCCAGCGGCAGCTGATTGTCCAGATCGGTTGCCACCGGCCCGGCGTCATGGCGATAGAGCGACAGATACTGCCCGTCATAGACCCAAAAGGTTTCGCCAACGGTCGTGCCAGCCAGACCGGCTGCGGTGCTTTCAAACCGGCCAGCCGTTGCGGCGACAGCCTCGGTCTCGGCAAGGGCAAGCTCTGCCGCCGCCTGCGCCAATTCAGCGTTGGTCTCGGCAGTTTCCGCGCCTACACGGGCAGTGTTTGCCAGCGCTACCTGTGCGGCGGTATCCTCGATAGCCTGCAGGCGGATATCTTCCACCGCCGCCAGCAACTCGTTATACAGCGCGATATCCACGCCGGGGATAAAGACGTTCCAAGCGTCGCTGCCGGTTTCCGGTGTGTCGCCCGCAGTGGACCGAATGGCAATCCAGACGCTGCCGGAATAGGTGACCAGCGACGATACGGCGTAGATCGTTTCCGCGTCCCACGGCAGCGCATTGGGGTCCACGATGACGCCCGGCGGGCCGACGATGTATGCGGCGTACCCGGCATCATCAAGCGGCGCTTGCCCGATGCTCACCCGGTAAAGGTTCAGCACCTCAAGCGCGCTAAGGCCGTCCTTGCCGCCGCCGGAATCTGTCAAGTCAGTCATATGCGACCTCGCGCGATACATAGATTTCAAAATTATGCGTCTCGACAGCTTCGGCGCCGATGCCATAGCTGATCGCGCAATTCAGGACGCCCAGCGGCCATTCCGCCGTGTCATCAGCCGTGGCGGTGAGTTCAACGCGGTTTGTGCTGCCAAGCCGGACTTCAAACGTCCCGCTCTGGCGCCCGCAGACCCATCCAGCGGATACCCGGTCATATGTGCTGACCAGTTCAGGCAGCGTAAACCACGCCCGCCAAGTCGTTCCGCGCTTGTGAATGAGGTATTCCATAAGCCCCGCCAATGTTTGGAAATGTTATACCATATCGTTTTGCGCGCGGGAAGCCTTACGCAATGCCCCCGTTTGGTTTCAGCTTCACCGCCATGTCAGAGCCGCCGGTTGCGACAAAGCGCACATGGGTCACGGCCAGCGAAAGCCCGGTGATCGTGCCGCTGTCGTGGCGCGCGATTTCCTGCGCCCCGGAGTTGCCGCCCGTCGCCATGTTCATTCTGATCTGGCCCCATGCGGTGCTGTCGAAATCCACCCAGAATTCCGAAACCCGGTTGCCGGTCTGCGCGACGAAGGAAAGCAGCGTCGTCGTGCCATACCACGTGGTCCCGTTGTCCGAGAACTCCACATCAAGCGTCTGCGTGTCCGTCGTGCCAAAGCCGTTCCAGAAGATGGTTGCCTCAAGCCCGCCGTAGCTTCCCAGCCCCGAGAAGGTAACGGTCGTTCCGTCATTGCCATCAATCGGAATTGCAATCCGTGGCGCCCCGCTGGCGTGTTCGGCGATGGCAAGCGGGTTGTCCCTCAGCGCCCTGCCTTGCTGCAGGGTGATCGGCTTTTTAAATGCGATGGCGGTATCGCTTACCGCCGCTGCGTTATACGTTGCCATTTCTCACCTCATCTTTTCCAAGACCATACACGAAAGACGTTGCCCTTGGAACACATATGCGCATAATGAAAAGACCCCGCACGCCTGCAAGCGCCGGGGCCATGATCCAAGCATAGGAAGATGCTCGAATGGAAAAGACAATGCCATCTCCGGCGGATGTTCGCAAGCTGCTTCATTATATCCCTGAAACTGGCGAGTTAGTATGGAAGCATAGAGGCGTTCCTACATTTGACAAGGCACGCGCCGGAAAGACTGCGTTCACCTCAACAATGAACAAGGGATACCTGCAAGGCGCCGTCATGGGGGTGAACCTTTTGGCACATCGCGTCATCTGGGCGCACTACTACGGAGAGTGGCCAGACAAGCAAATAGACCACATAAACGGCAACAAGGTGGACAACAGGATATCCAACCTACGGGTTGTTGACCCTGCGCAAAACCAACGAAACCTTGGCCACAACAGCGCCAACACCAGCGGCGTTACTGGGGTTAGGTTTATCAGCAAATTCAGGAAGTGGGAGGCTAGGATCGGCGACGCGGGCAAGCCAAGGGTATTGGCTTACACCGATTGCTTTGGCGTGGCGCTTATGGCGCGGATAGCGGCAATGGACGAACTTGGCTACACAAGACGCGGCATGTTCAAAACCAAACCATGAAGCCCTGCCCGTCGCCAAAGTCGGATTGCGTGTCATCGCCCCAAAACGCCCCTGTCGCTTTCTGCGCATCGGTGGCGCTATCATAGTCGATCGGCGCGGTTCCGTCATCCATCCAGAACGCAAACCGCCCGTCGATACGGTATTCTTCCGCGCGGAACTTCACCCGGTCATCGCCGGTATATTCGGCATAGTTGATCTGCATTGGCACCGCCAGCGTGGCGCCGTCGATATCCTGCAGGACGTAGCTTTCCACCGTCACCCTTGACGCCAGCTTGACGCCGGGTCGATCCTTCACATCAAGCTCGCCGCTGACGATGCGCGGGACGTTGATATAGCGGGCCAGGAGTCGCTCCCCGATGATGGATGCGGCGCCGTCATCGCCAGCCCTGCCGAACCAGCGCGTGAAGATTTCTTTGTATGCCTCTTGCCCATACAGGTTCTCGCTTGGCGCGCTGATGACCAGCTTATTGAAATTGCGCGCCGCAAGCGTGTCATCGGTCCAGTCACGGATACCATGATAGAACCAGATCGCAGAGGCGCGCTGATCTTCGGCCCTGTCCACATCCGGCGTCCCCCGAACAAGCGATGCTGCATCGCTTATTTCGTAATAGGTTTCGTCCGGAAGAAGCGGGGCGTTGACCTTGTATTTGATTTCCTGATCTTCCGGGTCCCACCAGACCATCACGCCAAGCTGGCAGATTTCACCCACCAGCAGCGCCTTGCCGGTCGGCTTGGGGACGATGACGCGGCCAATGGTCGTGCCAGCCAGCCATGTGTCATTCTCGGCCTGCCAATCAGCCGTCGGGATGAAGGCGTCGAATTCGGTGGTGTCATCCTTTAGGATCGTCTCGATTGCCTGATTGAACGTCAGCCCGTCCAAGACGCCGCAAATCTGCACCACGTCAGTAGCTGAATGGTCCTGCGGGTCTGTGCCTTCGCGCCCGCGCGTGAGCGTCAGCACGTCGCCGCTGCGGGTGAACGCCATGATTTCGCGCCCGATCCGCACAAGCCCGCTGGCCGGGTAATCGTCATTCCCGATGCCAGCCGGTTCCAGTGTCGCGGTTGTGGCGGCTTCATCCAGATCATCGGCCAGCTTGCCCAGCGATGCCTTTGGATAGACGGCCTTGTCATTGTCGGCCAGATCAAGAATGTCCTTGGCCGTCACCACCAATTCGCCGCCCGCGTCAGGGCCGGTCAATTCGCTCAACACGCAATGCTCGGTCGGCATGGATGAGATGGTATCCCCGACATAGCCGCGCCTGATCCGCGCCGATAGCCCAGGGTAATAGGGCCAGCGCGCCACCATGCGCGAGAGGAACCGGCCACGGGTCAGGGTCTTGTATCCGATGCCAGACGCCAGCGCGGCGCCGCTTTCCCGTTCCTCTTGGTATTTGTCGAGCCATGTATCATTGTTCATGAAGTCTTGGATGGCCCAAGTATACCGCGCCCGCTTGCCCAGCGCGTTCGACTTCGGGTCAAATCCTGACAGGTTCAACTCGCCCGGTCTGGTGCTGACGGATTTCAGCGCCGGGAACATGCCGGGCACATCAGGCACACCGTCCTGATTGTAGCAAAAGCTGACGGTCTTGGTGCCCGCGTCATATGCGCTGGCAAATGCGCACGTGAACCGGCTGTTGAAGCACTTCGCCACAGCGCCCGCATAGACGCCACTGACAGCCGCAGTCGTGGTCGGCTTGTAGTCTGACGCTGGCGTGCCTTCATCTGCCTGTGCGCCCCACAGATACAGCCCTGACACCCCGTCTCCCGCGAAGCTGATCGCCCCGGCGTTATCCAGCGGGTAGATGGTGAATGTCGCAGTTGCCGTCGCCGTGGCCGTGGCGGTCATTTCGGCTCGCATCCATAGCGGGCTTTCCGTGGCGCTGATCCGTGCCGTTGGTGTCCCGCTGATGACCGTCGCACTTTGGTCGCTTAGATCGAAATTCGCGTTCTGCGCGACACCAAACCCCGTGGCCGCGAACTGAAGCCGGATGGCATCAAATTCTGCGGCGCGGAAAAACACCGACGCGGTGTAGGTCAGCCCCGCAGTGACGGCGAATGTCTGCGAACACGGGTGCGTGGCGGCAACCGACACATCACAGACCAGCTTGTCCCCGGTCATGGTGCCATCGGGCGCCGCAACCGCATTGGCCGAAACCGTTACACGGGTCTTGGTCCATGCCGCATTGTCAAACGCCTCTGACCAAAGCAGGGTATTGGTGCGGGTTTCGGCGGCCCCAAGCGCGGCGCCGCACGGGAACACCCCGAACGTGCGGGTGCAATACGGCAAGTCGATTTCAACGATGGTCTGCGGCCTGCGTTTAAGCATTATGCGCCTGTGCCTCCATGCGGATGCTCATCAGATCGCGCGGGCCAGAATTGACCGGGCGGATTGTGGCGCCATTGCGCCAGATGTAGTGGATATCTTCGGGATACTTCGCCGGGCGCCATGCGAAGAACGCCCCGCCGCCGCTGTTGAAGTGACGCTGAAAGGCCAGCCAGTTCAGCCCTCGCACAAATTCTGGCGGCAGATTGGCAATCTCCACTTCCAGCGTCGAACCAAGCCCAACCTCGCTGGAACCAAGCAACTCGTTACCGACACTCACGTTGGATTGCAGCTGCACCTCGGTCGGCGTCAGGATCGGCGCGAAGCCCTGATAAAACCGGCGCGGGATCACCAGATCAGTGCCGATGAAGGCCACACCGACAGACAGCAGATCACCCGCAGTCAGGCCGGTGAAGTTGAACCGCCAGTAACGCCGCGCCGTGCCTGCCGTAGGCATACGCCACGCAATCGGCGTGTTATCGGTGGGAGTTACGCTGCCATTGTCAGTTATATTAGTCCAAGTATCCTCGGCGGTTGGAATAGCATCATCCCATAGCCCGACAGTGATCCACTCAAGCCCGAATGCGTCTCCCCACTCCACGCCATCCACTGATTTCTGCACCGCAACCGTGCCGCCGAAATCGGAAAGGTTATGCGCACAGATCGCCGCGAAGCTGACGTTGACGGAAATCCCGAGGTCAAACGAAAGGTAGGCATTGGCCCCGGTCACATCAGGGCGCCACTTGTCATAGGTCGATCCGGTCACGGCATTGGCCCGCTCGCCGCCGGTCAAGACGGCAGTGCCGCCAAGCGTCACGGATGGATCGGCGCCGAAGTTGTTCCACGCCACGAATGGGTTGTTGACTTCATCAGCAAGGGCGGTCGTGCGGGCTGCGGCGATTGCAATGGTCATGAAGGGTTCCACATCAGCTTGTAGCCACGATCACCGGCTTCCTGGTTCAGCTTGTCAAGCATCATTCCAAAATCGGCGCCCCTGATGAAATCACCGCCGCCATATGTATTCAAATTGACCTGCTGCGGCGCCTGCGCGCTGCCCCCTGCGGCTGCGGCGCTTGAACCACCGCGCCCGCCACCACCACCGCCGCCAACCCCTTTGATTGCCCCGACAAAGGCCATGCCCTTTGCAATAACTGCTGCCGCAGATGCGAACCCGAACGTTCCCTTTTCCAGTTCCTTTGCTGCGCCAATATACGTGCTTATCAGCGCCTGCCCTGCGCCAAAGACCTGAGAGATGGCCATCATCTTCTTGTTTCCAGTGGCCATAACCTCTGAAATTGCCCCAAAGTATGCGGCGGCCTTCTCGAGGCCAGTCCCGTATTGCATCACGTCAATATCAGACATAGCCTCTTGGTGCTGCGTCTGCGCCTGCTCCATCAGCGCGTTGTATTCCTGTTGCGTCAGCAGCTTCTGCTCCAGCGCGCTGCGCAGCGTCTCTTGCTGGCGCATGTAGCTCTCGACTTGCGCCGCCTCTTGGGTCAGCAGGCTCTCGCGCAGCTGCTCAAGATCGTCGATCAGCGGGTTTTCCTTGGCTTTGCCGCCGCCCCCGCCTTTCTTCCCAGGCTTATTGTAAGTATCAAGCCAGCTTTTCTGCGTGCGCTTGAGCGTTACAGCACGGGCATCCTGCATCCCGGCGCGGTTTTCCTCAATCGCCTGCCTGCGGTCGTCATCCATATTGGCGTAATCAGGCCCAGCCACCGCCGCCTTGGCCCTAACCGCATCCCAGAGCGTGCTGGCAAGCGTAGACGCCTGCGAAATCGCGGCGTTAAGCCATCCGCTTTCCGGCGCAGACTTCGCAAGCTGGCGCATCGCGTCTTCGGCATCCATGACGCTGTCAAGGAGCGTAGTCGTTTCGGCATCGCTCTGCTCAAGCAAGGTGCGCATCTTGGTCAGCGCCGATGCCTGCTTCTCAAAGCTATCAGCCTGCTTGAATTCATACATGGCCGCCGAAAGCTGGCGCGCCTGATCCTTGGTGATGCCAAGCTGGTTCGCCATGACGGAGAACGATTGTTCCGCCTGACGCCCGGTTGAACCGGCCTCAAGCGCAACAAGCCGATACTCCTGCGCCAGCGCCCGAACAGCGTTTATCGCGCCTTCCTCAGCCTTGGAAATCGCCCGCAGGCGCTGCGCTTCCACAAGGCTAAGGATTTCGTTTGTCAACTCGCCATACTTCTGGCGCAGCCCATCAACGCCCTCTGCGGTATACGTCTTGGTAGATGCGTTTACCGCGTCGGTGCTTTCGCGCAACACATCCAAGGCATTGGCGAGCTTCTTGGCTCCATCCTCACCGGACAGGAAGGACGCGGCAAGGGGGATCATCACGCCAGCGGCTGTGACAGCAACACCAGCCAATCCGCCAATGCCCATCAACGGCAGCAAGTCACCAAGCTGCATCGTGATCGCGTTGATTGCAGGGGTTCCCGCCGCGATGCTCTGGCCCATCTGGCTGACTTGCCATCCGAACTGCTGCGCGTTCAGAGATGACCCACTTGCAGACTTGCCGAACCGTGCCAGCGCACCAGTGGATTTCTCAACAGACGCGCCAACCTTCGCAGCCGCCGCATCGACCTTGCCAAGCGCGCTGACAGTGGACGCCGCAGCAGATACAGCGCCCGAGGCATCGCCGTTGATCCTGACGTTCAGCGCTGAAAGCTCGGTCACAGTTTCTGCCTCATCTTCTCGGTATGCGCCTTGCGGGCGGCATCCCATTGCGCCTTCGTGAAGCCCGCCTGCTTCGGCTTGCCTGCCTTGCCTACGGTTTCCTCAATCCGGTCGTGCGCTTCCATCTTCGCATCGAATTCAGCCCACCATTCCGCCGGGGAAAGGGTCCAGAAATCAGACGGCTGTATGCCCCAGTCACGGGCGGCCTGATACGCCCGGCGCGCAAAGACCGCCCAAGTCACTCCCCCGGCGTGGCGTCACCCTCGGCTGCCTCAACGGGCCGCTCAGATTTCGGCGTCACGATCATGGCGACATACCGGGATGCCAGATCCTTGGCCTCGACAAGCCCCATGTCAAAGACCATCGCCTTGACGGCATCGCGGGTCAGCGTTGATCCAGCCGCCTTGAGGCCCGCCCCGAGGATCAACGGCAGGTTGGCAACCGAGAAGATGAATTTCGGCTGATAGACAAGCCCAGCCTCGGCCATGCGCGCCTCGATGGATGCCTCCCGCGCCATGAACAGCGGATCGGCAACCTTCTGCGCTATTTCCTCAGCCGCCGCGAAGGTGGCGCTCAGGGTATGCTCTTGGCCGTTGTGATCGAAGGTGAAAGACCGCATCAGGTGCCCGCCGTGTAGGTGACAACGCCAGCCGACATGAACGTCGCGGTGAATTCAACGGCGCCGTCATGCTCGCCGGTCTGCTCAAACGAGGAAACGACGAACGTGCCAGCAAGCGTGCCGGTCGTGGTCGGCAGGCCAATAGACAGCGGCTCCCCGGTGATGTTCGCCTTCATGATTTCCGCAAGGATCGTCTGGTCCGACGAAATGCCGCCCGCCGTGACTTCGACGGACCGCAGGCCAGGATCGGCCAGCAGCGTGCGCCAGCCATCATCGTCATCCGTGGTCACGTCCACATAATCATTGGTGATCGTGTAGCCCTTGGTGCGCACGCCAACCAGCGTCACCGCATCAAAGTCAATCGTAAGTGCACGTCCGTTTGCGCCAGCCATCCCGGCCTCCTAAGCTGATTTTGTTACGTTATACCATAACACCAAAAACGGCGCTAGGCGTCTTGCAGCGTGATGCGATACCGCAGCACCCCATGCCGGGTCTCGCCGTCAGGATCGGTCGTGAACGACGAGAATTCATAGAGGCAATCAACGGCGTGGTTGCCCGTGATGGTCAGCGAGGCGCGGTGCAGGATGGCATAGATCGCGCTTGCGATCTGCTTTGCTTCCTTCATCCCGGCATACCGCGACCAGATGTGCAGCGTGACCGTGATGGATGCCCCGGTTCGATCATCGGTATCCCACGGCGCCGCAGTCGTTTCCCCGACGACGACATACGGAAAATTCGCCGCTGGCTGGCCGCTCGGCAGTATCGGCACGTCATCGTAGACCGTGGCGGCGATATTGCCATTCAGCGCGGTGTAGATGGCTTGCTGGGCGGGGAATTCAAACGACATGGGTTTTCAGCCCGCGCTTGACCCATTCCCAGATCGCGTTCGCAATACGGTTCGCCATAGCCTCACTGACAAGGCCGTAGCCGTGCCCGCGACCCAGCACTGCGATAGCCGCAGCAAATACCTTGAGACGGAATTTCGGCATCTTTATGGACACCTTCAGGATCAGACCTTCAGTTGCCATTTTCGGCATCCTGCTTCGGAACGTGCATGATGACCTCAACATTGAGATAGGTCATATCCTCTGGCGCCGCCGCTAGATCGAACGCCAGAACGCCAGCGATAGGCTCCCCGTCTTGCGTCATCACCCGCAGCGCGCCGTTGATCCATCCAACGGTCAGCCCGACAGTGCCTTCTTTGCGGTCCTTCCGAACACTCACAGCTTCGCCTCCAGCCTTGCGCGCAACTCGCGCTCCACACCGATCTTCGCCCGCTCAAATGACGGCAGCAGCCATGGGCGCGCCGCCATCCTGGACGTGCCGAATTCCAACCATCTTCCGTACTCAACATTAGTACCCACCACATATGAAGTGCCAACATCAGGCAGCATCCGCACAGAAGACACCAGACGCCCGGTATCGGTCGCCGGATACTGCCCCGGCGCCGATGCCTGATGCGTCGGGCTTAGATTTTCACCGCCCTCTTTAAATACGGCAACCAACTTTGACGGGCCGTATGCGTTTGGGTCTCCCGCATATACCTTGTAATATCCAGCGTCTGCATCATACATGCGGTAATAGGTGATGCCGGTCTTTGGCCCCTCTTGGATGCCTTGCACCGCGAAGGTGTGGGTATCGGTCGCCACGTCAAACACGGTTTCGGCAACCGCCTGTTCAGCATCTGCGCCAAGCTGTTTCAGCTGGCCCAGAAGCGTATTCAGCCCGGACAGGTCGATCTTGATCTGCGTCATGATGGCGCCCCCTCGGACAGCATCAATTCCAGCCATTCCCGCCGGTCGTCAGGGTCCACGACCGAGATGACGGCATGATACCGACCCCGATAGAATACCCGGTCTTGCGGCCCGTAATACGGCGCCCCGAAGCTGTCGCCCCGAAACCGGATTGCCGCCTTGACCCTGACAAGCGGGTTGACCCGCTGCGCCCGCCAGACCTCTGATCCAGCCCCCGGCACCCATGAGGCCCAGACTGTGGCGATATCGTCCCACGTCTCGGTCACGCCGCCTGCACCATCGCTGGTGCGCGTCTTGCGCTGGATGGTGATCTTGCTGCGCAGATCGCCCGTCGCGTATTTGCCGCAGCAGCTTACCATGCCAGACCATCCATGATGCGATACGGCTGCATCTGCCCGCGTGCCGCAACCGGCATTTCGCAGCCCGCCCGGCAATCATACATCGCGCTGATGTGCTGCAAGATGCCAACCTTGATCGGCGCAGGCAGCATCGGCCCGTAGCCAGCGACATAGCGCACGACAACTGCGGCTTGATCGCGCAGATCGGACGGCCATGAGTAGCCCTCATTCAGCACGGCGCGGAAATCCACCAGCCGATACGCCGCAGCATCCATCACGACTGCCATATTGGCGCGGTTGTAGCTGGTGATTGAGGTGATCGAAACAACAGGCGGGCGAGGCAGTTCGATGGTATCCCACCGGCCCATCACGAAGGACGGCGGGACGTTGTGGGTGCCCGGCCCCAGCCTCACAAGTGCGTCATCATCGCAATACGGAAAGCCGTCAAGCGTCAGATCAATGGTCAACTCGCGGATGGCCAGAGAAGTGAATTGCTCAGCCGCTTCAATTGCAGCGGCGCGAAAGATATTGAGCATCGGCATGTCTTGGTCATCGGACAGGCGGCAGAAATCCTTGACCTCGGCCATGGTCAGCACGTCCTCATCCCGGACGCTGATAACATTGACGGTCTTGCGGTTGTATCGCTGATCGCGGATCATGGCACCCCCTGGGCTATGGATGCGGGCGGAACACGCCGCCCGACACCATAACTCAGGTCGCGGCTGTCGGAGTGGTGACCGCCGGAACCGGCGCCGATTGCTGCGAGAAGTGCCCACGGATGCCGAACACGACAACAACGGCATCGGTCAGCGTGGTGCCGGTGATGACGGCGCGGACATACCGCTTGTTGCCGCGATATCCGATGGTGCCAATGGCCTTGTCGTCGTCTGCATCGGCGGTGACGCTCAGGGTGGTGGCCCCGGCGCTGGTCGGGATGATTTCAGCCGCAGCGCAGTCCACGAAGTCAGACGCCGCCGTGGTATCGCTGTGTTGCAGCTTGAGCGTGAAGCCCGCAGCCGCACCAGCATCGGTGACGGTGCCCGTGGTCAGCAGGACGGTCAGGGCCCCATAGCCCTGCATATCCACCAGCGAGGTGTTCGCCGGAGTGGTGCCGGAAAGAGTGGCGCCCCCCATGCGAACGATGTTCAGTTCAGTCTTCTGGTCAAACATTACCCGGCCCTCCTTACGATGCCGCGACGAGCAGCTTGCCCGCGTCGAACGAAGTCACGTCGCCGCCAACGCGTTTGTAGGTATACAGCGTGATGAAGCCCTTGTTGGTGAAGGGGTCACGCAGCACCTGCAGGCCGACGCGATCCGCGACGGTGTAGAACTGGCGCCAGTTGGCATAGGCTGCGATGATTGCCCCGCCGGTTCCGGTGGCGGCCATGTCATCCATGAAGGTGACCGGCTTTTGCAGGATACGCATCTCCACATTCTGATTGCCCGGCGCAACGGTCAGGTTCAGGAAGTGGTAGTTGTCGGTCGATTTCAGCTTGAGCACCTCGCCAAAAGTGGTGCGCTTCATCGCCCAAGACGCGCCAGCCTGATAAGGCTCTTTCAGCGCGTTCTGGATGCCGATCAGGCCCGCCACGGCAACGTTGGTCGCGGCCCCGGAGTTGACGCGCTCCACCTTGTCGCGCTCATATGTGCCAGCCACAGCCCACGCCGG
>Ga0209066_10004583_pt1 | contig 14923 bp, 18 predicted proteins | sample All_14_2_FD_187198 | JGI IMG/M metagenome (GOLD analysis project Ga0209066, IMG submission 187198) | Freshwater microbial communities in response to fracking from Pennsylvania, USA - Allegheny Zone_MetaG_DW_15 (SPAdes) (version 2) ...
ATGCCGATCAGGAATTTCATGCTGCGACCTTGCCCCACGGACCGCCCCCGGCCCAACGCTTTTGCGAGGGGTTATACACCCGCGCATCGGTCGGTCCAGCAATTAGAGCAGGATGAAAGCGACCCGCCCCCTTGAATCAGGCGGCGAAAATCCTATCTTGGCTATGCGGCCGGGGCATTCGCCCGTTCGACTGCAATTTTCTACATACTGATTTATCCAATCTTCATCGGGAGGACACCCATGACGAAAGCCCTCGGCTATGCCGCGCAGGCCGCCACCACTCCGCTTGCGCCTTTCACATTCGAGCGCCGCGCGCTTCGACCCGATGATGTCTCCATTGCGATATCGCATTGCGGCGTCTGCCATTCCGACCTCCATCAGGCGCGATCGGAATGGGAAGGGACAATCTACCCCTGCGTTCCGGGCCATGAAATTGTCGGCCGTGTGACTGCGGTGGGCAGCGATGTGACGGGATTCAAGCCGGGCGATCTTGCCGCTGTCGGCTGCCTGGTCGACAGCTGCGGCGAATGCCCGTCCTGCGGCGAGGGGCTGGAGCAGTTCTGCGACAAGGGACTGATCGGAACGTATAACGGACCGGATCCCGACTTCGGCCACACCTATGGCGGTTATTCCGATCATATCGTCGTCAAGGAATCCTTCGTCCTGAAGATCACGCATCCCGAAAGCGACCTGGCGGGCGTGGCGCCGCTGCTGTGCGCGGGTATCACCACATGGTCTCCGCTGCGGCACTGGAAGGTGGGGCCGGGCCAGAAGGTTGGCGTCGTCGGTATCGGTGGCCTGGGTCACATGGGTATCAAGCTGGCGCATGCGCTGGGCACCGAAGTCGTGGCGTTCACGACGTCTGAATCCAAGCGGCAGGACGCGCTGGCGCTGGGCGCGGATCAGGTTGTGGTGTCGCGTGACGCCGATCAGATGGCGGCGCACCTCAACAGCTTCGATTTCATCCTCAACACCGTAGCCGCGCCGCACAACCTCGACGCGTTCATGGCGCTGCTGAAGCGGGATGGCACGATGTGCCTGGTCGGCGTGCCGGCCGAACCGCATCCGTCGCCTTCGGTCGCCAACCTTGTCTTCCGCCGCCGCCAACTGGCGGGATCGCTGATCGGCGGTATCGCGGAGACGCAGGAGATGCTCGATTTCTGCGCAGAGAAAGGCATTCTGGCGGATATCGAGCCGCTGGCGATCCAGGACATCGAGACGGCGTATGAGCGCATGCTCAAGAGCGATGTGAAGTATCGCTTCGTCATCGACATGGCGACACTGAAACAGGCTGCCTGAGGCCGGTAAACAGGAAAGCGGCGGCGTATCTTCCGTCGCTTGCCAAAAGCCGATAAGCCGGAGTGATGACACCATCGTCTCCGGCTTTTCCGCGTTCGCTGTTCATCTTTTCGGTCCTGTACGGGGGCATGGTCTGCATCGCGGGCGTGCTGGGCGTGAAGCAGGTGGCGCTGGGGCCGCTGGCTGTCGAGGCGGGGATATTCGCCTTTCTGTTGCTGGTGATCCTGTCTAGCGCGGTTGCCGAACTGCACGGGCAGAAGGTGGCGACGGCGCTGGTCCGGCTGGGTTTCATTCCGCTCATCCTCTCGGCGCTGCTTATCCAGTTCGTGATCTGGCTGCCGGTGGACAAGGGCATGTATCCGCCCGCGATCGAGGCCTTTCCCATCGTGGTGGGACAGGGTGCGCGGATGATGATCGCCGGCCTCATTTCCTATGGTGTCTCTCAGACGCTGAACGTCTTCCTCTTTTCCAAACTGTCGCGCGGACAGGGGAAGCTGGTGTGGCTGCGCGGGATGATCGCCAGTGTGGTTTCGCAGATCGTCGACACGCTGTTGTTCATTACCATCTCTTTTCTGGGCGAGCGGCCGATCCTGGCGCTGATGACCGGGCAGATGATAACCAAGGTCATTCTGTCGATCATTCTGGTGCCGCCGCTGATTTCCGGCGTCGTTGCGCTAGGGCGGCGGCTCGATCGCTGAAGTGCGGCCGATTGTACGAGCCAAAATTGCGATGAATTGCTTCTGCGCGTGTAACCGAATGCGGGATTGCGCGTTTGGGTCATAATGTTCCACGCACGCGACAGCTGTTGAAAGGACAGCGAAAGGGTGAGCATGGCCGTTGAGCGCTTTCGGATCGACGCTCCGATGGTGGAGAGCGGGACAGGCTGGGTGCATGTTGTCGGCCCGGCAAACATCCATGTCAGCATGACGCCGATCGAGGCGGCCAAGGTCGGGATGGCGCTGGTGGAGAAGGCGGCCGAAGCGATCGGCAAGAAGGCCGTGAATGAGGATTGCCGCAGACGGAACCTGCGTTTGCCCTATCCCGACGAGTGATAGTCGTGGCGTCACGGTCGCCCGTTTGACATTTCAGCATGACCTGTCGGGCACTCATGCTTGCCCCGACACCCTGATGCTCCTATGCGCCCGCGCATGACCAGCACGCACACGATCGATCCCGCACTCCTCGCCAAGGCTGAAACGCTCACCGAGGCGCTGCCTTATATGCAGCGCTATGCGGGCAAGACCTTTGTCGTGAAATATGGCGGGCACGCCATGGGCGATCCGGAACTGGCGCGTGATTTCGCCGAGGACGTCGTCCTGATGAAGATGGTCGGCATCAATGTGATCGTCGTCCATGGCGGCGGGCCGCAGATCGGCGCGATGCTCAAGAAGCTGGGCGTCGAGAGCCAGTTCGTGAACGGCCTGCGCGTGACCGATGCGGAGACCGCACACATCGCCGAAATGGTGCTGGCGGGGTCCATCAATAAGGAAATCGTCGGCTGGATCAGTCAGGCCGGCGGTCGCGCCGTCGGCATTTCCGGCAAGGATGCGGGTCTGGTCCTGTGCGAGAAGGTCGGCAGCCGGCGCGAGCCCAATCCCGATTCCGGCATAGAGCGGCATGTCGACCTGGGCTTTGTCGGCGAACCGGTGCAGGTCGACCGCCGCATCCTCGACACGCTGTCCAAGGACGGCATCATTCCGGTGGTCGCACCCGTAGGGATCGGCGCCGATGGCCACACCTACAATGTCAACGCGGATACGATGGCCGGCGCCATTGCGGCGGAGTTGCAGGCTACGCGTTTCTTCCTGCTGACGGATGTCGCCGGCGTGCTGGACAAGCAGGGCGCGCTGCTGACCGACCTCAACCCGGAAGCCGTGCAGACATTGCAGGCCGACGGCACCATCACCGGCGGGATGATCCCCAAACTCGATACCTGCCTGATGGCGGTGCAGGGTGGGGTGGACGCTGCCGTCATCCTCGACGGGCGTGTGCCCCATGCCATGCTGATCGAGATATTCACGAAGCGCGGCGCAGGTACGCTCATTCACCTCTAAAGAGGCCATCTTCGCAAATTCGTCCGCCATGCTTGCCGCCGGGTGGCCCGCTCGGCTACAGGCGGCGAGAGGACGCACCCCGTCCAGTCCCCTTGGAGACGCGCCCCCGTGATCGAAATGCTCAATGCGCTGTATCAGGTCCTGCAGATATTGCTGACGGCTGCGCTCTGGATCATCATCATCCAGGGCGTGATGTCTTGGCTCGTCGCTTTCAATATCATCAACCTGTCCAACGATTTCGTGCGGACCGTGTGGGTGGCGTTGGAGCGGATGACCGAGCCATTGTATCGCCCGATCCGCAAGTTCATGCCCGATCTGGGCGCGCTGGACATATCGCCCATGGTGGTGCTGTTGATCATCATCATCCTGCGCGGGCCGATTCTCGAAAACCTGTTCTCTCTCCTGGCGCGCACGCTTGCGTGAGACGGATAGCGTCGACGGGTTCGGCGTTGTTATGATGTTCCTGAAAGAAAGGTCGGTTCCGTGACCATCGGCAAGACCATCGACGGCAAGGCTTTCGCGGCAGGACTGCGCGCGCGCGTCGGTGAAGGCGCGGCAGCTTTCGTGGCGCAGGCGGGGCGAAAGCCCGGCCTGGCGGTCGTGCTGGTCGGTGAAGACCCCGCCAGCGCCGTCTATGTCCGCAACAAGGGCAAGGCGACGGTCGAGGCGGGCATGGAGAGCTTTGAGTTCAAGCGTCCCGATACGATCGGCGAGGAAGATCTGCTCGACCTGATCGAGGAATTGAATGGCGACGACCGGGTCGACGGGATATTGGTCCAGCTGCCGCTGCCCGCGCATATCGACGCACACGCCGTGCTGGCCGCCATCGATCCGGCCAAGGATGTCGACGGATTTCACGTCGTGAACGCCGGCCGGCTGGCAGTTGGGGAGCAGGGGCTGGTGCCGTGCACGCCGCTCGGCTGCCTGATGCTGTTGAAGGATGAACTGGGCGACCTGTCTGGTCTGGAGGCCGTGATCGTCGGCCGTTCCAACATCGTCGGCAAGCCGATGGCGCAGCTGCTGCTGGCCGAAAATTGCACCGTCACGATCGCCCACAGCCGCACGCGCGACCTGGCGTCCGTCGTCCACCGCGCCGACATCGTCGTGGCGGCGGTCGGCCGGCCCGAGATGGTGAAGGGCGAGTGGGTGAAGCCGGGCGCGACGGTGATCGACGTCGGCATCAACCGCATATCCGACACGGAGGATGGCAAGAGCCGGCTGGTGGGCGACGTCGCCACGGCCGAAGTCATCAGCCATGCGCGCGCCGTGACACCGGTGCCCGGTGGCGTGGGACCGATGACCATCGCCGTCCTGCTCCGCAACACGCTGGTCGCGGCCTGCGCGCGCGCAGGCCAGCCGGCACCCGCCGGCCTTTGATGCGGCGCGCTCTTTCGATCGCCGCGCTGCTGGCGATCGGCGGAACGGCGTGGGCCCAGGGGCCGGGTGGCGGCAAGGGCGCGATGCGGATATCGCCTGATCCCAGCGCCATCGTGGCTGCGGAAATGGCATTCAACCGGCTCGCGCAGGACAAGGGGCAGTGGGCGGCGTTTCGTGAAACGGCGGCCAAGGACGCCATAATGTTCGTGCCGCAGCGCGTGGTCGCGCTGGATTGGCTCAAGGGGCGCAAGGAGCCCGCCCGCGCCGTCACGTGGCAACCGTACAGCATCTTCGTATCGTGCAACGGCATGCTTGCCGCCTCCACAGGTGCGGCGCAGTGGCCGGACGGCAGTGTCGGCTATTTCACGACAGTGTGGCGCCGCGACGCCAAGAAGGGGTGGCAATGGATCATGGACCATGGCGATCGGCTGGAAAGTCCGCGCGCCGCGCCGGATATGATCGCCGGCCGCGTCGCCAAGTGCAAACGCGCGGCGCGCCCCGTCGATGCGCCGCCGCCGGCCGCCGCGAAGCCGCCGAAAAAGGGTGACGCGCCCCCCTCGCCGCCGGACGAGAGTCTGCGCTGGACGGCGGACATCGGCACTGACGGATCGCGCCATGTGCAGGTGATGCTATGGACAGGAACGGAGTATGAAACGGTGATCGACGATAGGGTGGCGGGGCAGCCGTCATGATGGCGCTTTTCCTGTCCGCCTTCGTAACGCTGTTCGTGGTGATCGATCCGCCCGGCTGCGCGCCGATCTATGCCAGTATGAGCACCGGAGCGAGCGCGGCGCAGCGGCGCGCCATGGCGATCCGAGCGGTGTTCATTGCCACCGCGATCCTGCTGGTCTTCGCGCTGTGGGGCAAGCAGCTGCTGGGGGTGCTGGGCATCGACCTCAACAGCTTTCGTATCGCGGGCGGCATCATGCTGTTCATGATCGCCATGGATATGGTGTTCGAAAAGCGGACCCAGCGTCGCGAGGACCGCGCGCAGAAGATCATCGAAACGCCTGAAGTGGAGGATATCTCTGTCTTTCCCATGGCGATGCCGATGATCGCAGGGCCGGGTTCGATCGCGACGGTCATGCTGCTGATGGCCCGCGCCGAAGGGCTGATGGAGCGGCTGGTGGTCATGGGCGCGTTGGCGGCCACGCTTGCCATCATGCTCGCTGCGCTGCTGGCCGCCGGACCGCTGATGGCGTTGCTCGGCAAGAAGATAGAGGCCGTCATTACCCGGCTGCTGGGCGTGCTGTTATCCGCGCTGGCAGCGCAGTTCGTGATCGATGGGATTCGGGCGAGCTTCGGCCTCTGATCGGGGAAGATGCAGTATCGTCACTGCGTGCCCTGAAGAAGCCGGGCGCGCAGTGACAAAACCGGCCAACTCAGCTGACGTCGCCTTCCTTGACCGGTACGACCTTGATTTCCACACGGCGGTTCGCGGCCTTGCCTTCCTCCGTCGCGTTGCTCGCGATCGGCTGGGTCTCGCCGAAGCCGCGTGTGGCGATGCGCGCTGATTGCACGCCGTGGGTGGTGAGGTAGCTTGCCACGGATTGCGCCCGGCGCTCCGACAGGGTCTGGTTGTAGGCGTCTGCGCCGTCGCTGTCGGTGTGGCCGTACACGTCGATATAGGTTTTGGGATATTCCGACAGGATGCTTGCCACTTCGTTCAGCGTCGGCTGGAACTGGGGCATGACGTCGGCCTTGTCATAGGCGAAGGTGATGCCGCTGGGCATGCGCAGCAGCAGGTTGTCGCCGTCGCGCACCACGTCCACGCCGCTGCCAGCCGTCTCCTCGCGCAGCTTCCGCTCCTGCGCATCCATATAGGCGCCGATACCGGCCCCTGCGACCGCACCGATGCCCGCACCCAGAATCTTTTCCGTCCGGTCGCGCCGACCGCCGACAACATCCCCCAGCAAATAGCCGCCGAGCGCGCCGCCGATGCCGCCGATCGCCGCCTTTGACATGCGCTGCTCGCCGGTGTTCGGATCCGTCATGCACGCGGATGTCATCAGCAAAGCGCTCAGCGATGCTGCGCAAATAAGGGTACGATTGCGGTTCATTACATTGATCTCCCAACACATTCAGGTCGCCAGCCTGTGGCGCGCATGGCCGTCCAAGCGCCCGACCTGCGCCATTGTTCCATCTGCGAACTGAACGGAAGATGGATTGAACGGTTGTGAAATGCGGTAAATGTGGGCATGAAGGGCAAGACCGCCATGGCCGCCCATCCCCCACTGACACCCTTTCCCTGGATCGACCTGCTGATCATTCTGGCGCTGGTCCTGCTCAATGGCGTCTTCGCGATGTCGGAGCTGGCCATCGTGTCCGCGCGCAAGCCGCGGCTGCAGGCAATGGAGAAGGCGGGCAAGCATGGTGCAAAGGCAGCGCTGGCGCTGGCGGCCGATCCGGGCAAATTCCTGTCGACGGTGCAGATCGGCATAACGCTGATCGGCATTCTGGCAGGTGCCTATTCGGGCGCCAGCCTGGGCGGGCCGACGGGAGAGCGGCTGGAACTGCTGGGGCTGTCGTCGAACCTTGCCGAGAATATCGGGTTTGCGCTGGTGATCGGCGCGACGACATACGCTTCGCTGATCGTCGGGGAACTGGTGCCCAAGCAGTTTGCGTTGCGATCGCCCGAGCCGATCGCCGTGCTGGTCGCCACACCGATGGCATGGCTGGCAAAGATAGCCGCACCCGTCGTCTGGGTGCTGGACGGGTCGAGCGCCGTTATCTTTCGCCTGCTGGGTTTCAATCGCGAGTCCGAGAGCCACGTGACGGCCGAGGAATTGCACCTGATCGTCGCGGAGGCGAGCAAGTCGGGCGTCATCGAGGAAAGCGAGCGTGCCATCATCTCGGGCGTCGTGCGTCTGGCCGACCGCCCCGTGCGCGAGGTGATGACGCAACGTATGGATGTAGACTGGATCGACGTCGATGCCGATGCCGATACGATCCGGCGTATCCTGCTGGAAACGCCGCATACCCGCCTGCCGGTGGGGCGCGGATCGGTTGAGGACATCGTCGGCATCGTCCAGGCGCGCGACATCATGTCGGCGCTGTTCCGGGGCGAGGGGATCGATCTCGCGTCGCTGATGCGCAAGGCGGAAGTGCTGCCCGATCAGGTCGATGCGATGGATGCGCTGGAACGGCTCCGGGCGGCGGATATTCCGATGGTCATGGTCCATGACGAATATGGCCATTTCGAAGGTATCGTGACGCCGGCGGACCTGCTGTCGGCCATCGCCGGAGAATTTGCGTCAGACCGGGACCTGTATGACGAGCCCGATGTGGTCGAGCGTGAGGATGGCAGCCTGCTGGTGTCCGGGCAAATGCCGATGGATGCGCTGGCCGACCGTATCGGCATCGATCTGCCGGAGGATCGTGACTATGCCACGGTCGCGGGCCATGTGCTTTGGCTGTTGAAGCGCCTGCCCGAAGTGGGCGACCACGTGGATGATCGTGGGTGGCGCTACGAGATTATCGACATGGATGGCCGCAAGATCGACAAGCTGCTCGTCGCTGCACGCTGATAACCTGCCCGAAATCGGCTTTCCGAATTTCGGCGCTGAAAAGGAACCCTTTGACTCAAAGGGGGATTCCATCCGTTAACCAATTTTGTTACGCAGCATCCTTCGGATGGGAGAGGGTGTCGAACAGGCGCCAGAACAGGATGCGGGTCCAGTTGCCATGAATGCCGAAAAGGAATCCATTCTCCGTATCGTCGGAAAGACCCCGGCGGCGGACAGGGAGCATGTTAAGTCGATTGCGACAGGCGCGCCACGGGCAGAACTTCCGCGTGCCAAGCCGGACAGGCATATGATGGTATGCAGGGGCACCGAAGTGCCGCGATCCCGCATTGCCTTTGGCTATCAACGTCTTTCCCGCACAGCCTGACGGGATTCTTGCAGCTGCGTGGAACCGGTGGGCGTAGTTAGGCCTTCATGACGGCATTCATATAACAGGTCGCGGGGGCGCCGTTGGAGGTGCCATGAATGCTGTTGGTTCGGAAGCCGCGGTTGCGCGGGATTCCATTTTACGGATTGTCGGAAAGGCGCCCGCAATTGATGCGTCGCTTTTGGAGATGCGGGTGAGCCGGCTCGTTCCGCCGCCGGCGCCGGAAACCGCCCCGGCTTTGCAGCTTGTCGTCAAGGAAGCGGTGGTCCGCAGGCCATTGCTGGACCTCCGCCTCTTTCGGACGCTGCGTGCCGCGCGGCTGGCGCTTTTATCCGCTTAGCGTTTCAGACAGGAGCGCGACCATCGCGGCCCAGCTCCGCCGGTCCGCGTCGGGTTGATAGAATATACCCTTATCCTTGAAATCCACCTCATGGTCCGTGAACGCATGGCCGGTATGGCCATAGGCATGGAGCTGCCAGTCGGCGCCTGCTGCCGTGAGTTCCCGCGCCAATGCGACGGTTGCGTCGGGCGGAGCGATCGGGTCATCCCAGCCGTGGCATATCAGGAGCTTTGCGGCGATGGCCGCGCCGGTTGAGGGAGGCGGATCATAGACGCCGTGGAAGCTGACCCCCGCCAGAATGGGAAGACCGCCGCGCGCTATATCCAGCACGCACTTGCCCCCGAAGCAGAAGCCGATGGCGGCCAGCCGCGTGGCCTCCGTTTCCGGCATCGCTGCCAGCGCATCCAGCGAAGCCCTGAGGCGCGCCAGCAGAAGCGCGCGATCGGCATTCAGGGCGTTCATGTAGATCGCAGGGTCCGCGTCGGTGCGGGTGGTGCGCTTGCCCTGGCCGAAAACATCCGCGACCAGCACGCTGTATCCGAGCGCGGCCACCGCCTCGGCTTTGGCGAAATCGGCCTCTTTGGTGCCCAGCACGTTGGGAAGCAGCAATATACCTGGTTGCCGGACGGGCGCAGCCTTATCCACGACAGCCATGCCCTCAAAGGGGCCGCCGGGCCCCTCATACACCGTTACGCGCCGTTCGATGGCCATTCTCGACTCTCATGCTCCTGTTGCCGTACGGCGCTGTCCTTCCATGGAACAGCGCCCGGGGGCAAGGCGGGGGCACGTTGCATGGGGGGAATTAGCCGCTATGGAGTGCCGCTATCGCGTCAGCCACGGAGCCCTTACCGATGCCCACACTCGTCCTAATCCGCCACGGCCAGTCCGCATGGAACCTGGAAAACCGCTTTACCGGCTGGTGGGACGTGGACGTAACCGAGAAGGGTGCGGCCGAGGCGAAGGCGGCTGGCGAACTGATGGCGGCGAAGGGCCTCGACTTCGACTGCTGCTTCGCCAGCGTCCAGACACGGGCGATCAAGACGCTCAACCTGGCGCTGGAGGCGATGGGTCGCCTGTGGCTGCCTGTCGAGAAGGATTGGCACCTGAACGAGCGCCACTATGGCGGCCTGACCGGCCTCGACAAGGCGGAGACAGCGGCCAAGCATGGCGACGCGCAGGTCAAGATCTGGCGCCGCAGCTTCGACATTCCGCCACCGGTGCTGGAGGCGGGCAGCGAATTCGACCTGTCGAAGGACCGCCGCTACGCCGGTATTCCGATCCCGTCGACGGAATCGCTGAAGGACACCATTGCCCGCGTGCTGCCCTATTGGGAAAGCCGGATCGTACCCGAGCTGAAAGGCGGCAAGCGCGTCCTCATCTCTGCCCACGGCAACTCGCTGCGCGCGCTGGTGAAGCACCTTTCGAACATCCCAGATGACGAGATTACCGAGCTGGAAATCCCGACGGGTCAGCCGATCGTCTATGATCTGGCCGACGATCTGACGGCGAAGGACCGCTATTATCTGTCGGAGCGGTGAACCCGTCAGTTCGTCATCCCGGAGAATATCGGGACAGAGAGCAGGGCGTCAGCGGCCCCGTTTCGCTGTGTACATGTCTGCGTCGGCGCGACTGAGCACGTCCTCTGCACGGTCGCCCGGCTGCAGCACCGTCAGGCCGATCGATGCCCGCACGGGCAGCGTTGCGCCGTCATAGTCGCAGTCGCTGTCCGCCAGCATCTGCGCCAGCTGCTCGGCCTTGGCCCGCGCGGTCGGTTCGTCGGCCTCTTCCAGTATGAGGGCAAATTCGTCGCCGCCGATCCGCGCCGCCACGTCGCTCGCGCGGATATGGGTGGACAATATCATTGCAGCATGAACGAGCAGGAAATCGCCGGCACTGTGGCCGTAACGGTCGTTGACGGTCTTTAGGCCGTCAATGTCGAGGAACAGGATCGCGGCATGCGCGCCGTAGCGATCAAGCCGCTCCAGCCGTTCGTCGAGCTGGGTCATGAAATAGCGCCGATTGAACAGCGGTGTCAGGGTGTCGCGCACAGCAACACGCTCCAGCTCCGCGTTCGCGGTAGTCAGAATCGCGACCTCGCGGCGCAGCGCTTCCACCTCGCGCAACAGCGCATCCAGCTGCGGCGTTCCTTCCGCCGGCTGTATTTTCGCTGTCGTGCCCCGCATCAAATTCTCCCTTGCGTATGCGCTGTCATAAACGCCACCGCTTTCGAGATGATGAACGCCGCTTTATCCAACGCGTATGTCCGTGTGCGCAAAGGCCGTAGCCATGGGCCTGCAGCAAGGGATTGCCGATGCCGGACGCGCCGGTTAAGGGGCTGTGCTTCCGGACGGCGCGGCCGTCCCATTTCGGGGAGCGATGATGGCGGAGAGTGAGGCGTCCATCAAGGTCGGTATCATCATGGGCAGCCGGTCCGACTGGGAAACGATGCGCCACGCCGCCGAGACGCTGACGGCGCTGGCTGTGCCGCACGAAACAAAGGTCGTTTCCGCCCACCGTACGCCCGAACGGCTATACGAATATGCAAAGGCGGCGGCGGGCAGGGGCCTTTCGGCGATCATCGCGGGTGCAGGCGGCGCCGCGCATCTGCCCGGCATGACGGCGGCGATGACGCGCGTGCCGGTGCTGGGTGTTCCGGTCGAATCAAAGGCATTGTCAGGCATGGACAGCCTGCTTTCCATCGTCCAGATGCCTGGCGGTATCCCTGTCGGTACGCTGGCCATCGGCAAGCCCGGCGCGATCAACGCCGCACTGCTGGCCGCTGCAATCATCGCCACCACCGACGAAGCGCTTGCCGCCCGGCTGGACGCCTGGCGCGCGAAGCAGACGGCGGACGTTTCCGAAAGCCCCGAATGACGACAGTTCCGCCCGGTTCCATCATCGGCATATTGGGTGGCGGCCAGTTGGGCCGGATGCTTGCCATGGCGGCTGCCCAGCTTGGCTACCGCACCCATATCTATGCCCCGGAGGCGAGCGGGCCGGCGGCTGACGTGTCGCCGCACTGGACGCAGGCGGCCTATGGCGATGCGGACGCACTGGCGCGCTTTGCCGATTCCGTCGACGTAGTTACTTATGAGTTCGAGAATATCGAAGCGGCGGCGGTAGACGTGCTGGCCAGTCACGGGCTGGTCCGGCCGGGTGTGAAGGCGCTGAGCATCGCGCAGGACCGGCTTGCCGAAAAGCGCTTCGTATGTGGCCTGGGTGGTGACGCCGCGCCGTTCGAGGCCGTCGACAGCCTGGATGCGCTGGAGACCGCGATCGCCAATCTGGGTGTGCCCGCGATCCTGAAGACCAACCGCTTCGGTTATGACGGCAAGGGGCAGGCGCGCATCATGGAGCCGGGCGATGCGGCGGGCGCGTGGAACGCCATCGGCCGTGCGCCAGCGATACTGGAAGCCTTTGTCCGGTTCGAGCAGGAATTTTCGGTCATTCTGGTGCGCGGCGCGGATGGCGATCTGCGTTTCTGGGATTCTCCGGCGAATGTGCATGAGGGCGGCATCCTGGCCACGTCCACCGTTCCTGCCGGGTCGCTGATCGCCGCGCAGCAGGAAGGCGCGCGCGCCATGGCACGCAAGGTTGCCGAAGCGCTCGACTATGTTGGCGTACTGACGCTGGAATTCTTTGCCTCGCCCGATGGGCCGATCTTCAACGAGATGGCGCCGCGCGTACACAATAGCGGCCACTGGACGATCGAAGGCGCGGTCACCAGCCAGTTCGAGAACCATGTGCGTGCAATTTGCGGCCTGCCGCTGGGCGACACCGGTCTTGCCGCCCGTCGCGTGGCCATGCAGAACCTGCTGGGCGATGCTGCGGGCGATTGGGCCGGCATATTGACCGACGGTTGCGCGCATCTTCATCTCTACGGCAAGCATGAGGCGCGGCCGGGACGCAAGATGGGCCATGTGACGCGGCTGGAATTCTGAAGCCGGCCAAGGGTAGGGGGAGCGACATGAACAGCAAGCCGCGTATCGCCCTGATCCTCGCACGCGCCGATAATGGCATCATTGGTCGCGATGGGGCGCTGCCCTGGCGGCTTCCGGCAGACCTGCGCCACTTCAAGGCGCTGACGCTGGGGCATCCGATGATCATGGGACGCAGGACCTTCGACAGCCTGCCCGGATTGCTGCCCGATCGACGTCACATTGTGTTGACGCGCGATACCGGTTGGTCGGCGGAAGGCGCGGAAGTGGCGCATGACGTCGATTCAGCGATCCGCATGGCCAATGCGCCGGAGATCGCAGTGATCGGCGGCGCAGAGATTTATCGCCTGTTCCTGCCACTGGCGGACAGAATCGAACTCACTGAAGTGCACCTGGAGGCGGAGGGGGATGCGCGCATCGACTATCCCGATCCGGCATTGTGGCACGAAACCGCGCGCGAAGATCATGGGTCGGACGGTGGGCGTCCTGCCTATAGCTTCGTAACATTGAAGCGGCGTGTGGGCTGAGCGGCGTTTACGCTGTTATCCCAGCCTCCGCCAACATGACGAGGGGGCGGGAATATCTGTATTCGCTCCGGATTGCCTCCGCCTTTCCTCGTGCCTATAGCCCGGCCCATGGTACGGCTGGACAGCGGCTCGCCGGTGCCGCCGCACCTACGCGGCGCCATCGTCGCGCTGGGTAATTTCGACGGATTTCACCTGGGGCATCAGGCCGTAGTCCGGCGCGCCGTCAATTGGGCGCGAGCCGAAAACAAGCCGGTCATCGTCGCGACTTTCGATCCGCATCCGATGCGGCTGTTCAAGCCCGATACGCCGCCCTTTCGCCTGACCAGTCTCGATCAGCGTCAGCATCTGTTCGCGGCCGCCGGCGCGCAGGCCATGCTCGTCTTTCACTTTGATGCTGCCTTTGCGAAAATGACAGCCGAGGAATTCGTGCGGCTGGAACTGGTCGAGCGGCTTGGCGCGGCGGGAGTCGTGACAGGCGAGGACTTCACCTTTGGCAAGGGGCGATCAGGCGATATTACTGCCCTGCGCGATCTGGGGGCTGTACTGGGCCTTCGAGCGGCCGCTGTCGCGCCCATTGCCGGCGCTGACGGCGAGGTTGTTTCGTCCAGTCGCATTCGCAAGGCGCTGAAGGTCGGGGATTGCGCAACTGCCACGCGCCTGCTGACGCGCCCCTTTGCGATGGAGGGCGTCGTTCAGCACGGCGACAAGGTCGGTCGCACCATCGGTTTTCCCACCGCCAATATCGCCATGGGCAAATATCTGCGCCCTGCCTATGGCATCTATGCCGTGCGCGGCATCCTGCCCGCCGACACCGATGGCGGGCGTCGCGTTCTGGACGGCGCCGCCAACCTTGGCATCCGCCCCAGTTTCGATCCGCCCAAGGAGTTGCTGGAGGCCTATTTCTTCGACTTTTCCGAAAGCCTGTATGACCAGTGCATCGAAGTGCAGCTGATCCAGTATATCCGCGCCGAAGAGAAGTTCGACAGCCTGGACGCATTGATGGCGCAGATGCGCGACGACTGCGATCAGGCGCGGCAAATCCTTGCGGCGACGCCCTACGTCGCCTAATGCCGCGCAATTCATTTTGTCCCCGTTCGCTTCGAGCGAAGTCGAGAAGCGAATAGCGCCCGACATGGCGTTTCCCGACTGCGCTAGAAACGAACGGTTGTTGTAGATAGATCGCATGACCGACCAGCCCGCGCCCGACTATAAATCCACCGTATTCCTCCCCCAGACCGATTTTCCCATGAAGGCGGGTCTGGCGCAGAAGGAGCCGGAGATCGCCGCGCGCTGGGCGAAGATGGACCTGTACGGCGAACTGCGCCGCCGCCGCGCCGGGCGCGAGCGCTTCATCCTGCACGACGGCCCGCCCTACGCCAATGGCGACATCCATATGGGCCATGCGATGAACAAGGTGCTGAAGGACATCATCGTCCGCAGCCAGACATTGCTGGGCAAGGATGCGCCCTACATCCCGGGCTGGGACTGCCACGGCCT
>Ga0209066_10004584_pt1 | contig 14922 bp, 17 predicted proteins | sample All_14_2_FD_187198 | JGI IMG/M metagenome (GOLD analysis project Ga0209066, IMG submission 187198) | Freshwater microbial communities in response to fracking from Pennsylvania, USA - Allegheny Zone_MetaG_DW_15 (SPAdes) (version 2) ...
ATGACGAGGCAAGCGCCACATTGCATGAGCTGGCCGCCGAGTACGGCGTATCGGCCGAGCGCATCCGCCAGATCGAAGCCAAGGCCTTGCAAAAAATGAAAGGCTCGCTGCTGGCCGCCACATGAGTGGATAGGGGCGGACAGGCGCAGATAAGCTATGCAACTTGATAAAAAAGGCAGCCCGGGCTGCCTTTTTTATTTTCCGGCAAGCAATTGCTTGAGATCGCCGGTAATGTGCTCGGCCGTATCACCGTACTTTACATACAGGCGCAGGCGGCCCTGCGGATCATAGACGTAGCTGCCGGTGGAATGGTCGATGGAATAAGTACCCGGCGCCGACCCCGGCTGTTTTTTGTAGAACACCTTGAAGGCTTGCGCAGTCGCCCTGGTCGCCGCATCATCTCCACGCAATGCCAGAAAAGTCGGATGGAATGAAGGTACATACTGCGCAAGCAATGCAGGGGTATCGCGTTGCGGGTCCAGCGTGACAAACAGCACTTGAACCCGCTCTGCTTGCGGGCCTAACTGCGTCATGACTTCACGCAAGGTGCTGAGCGTTGTCGGGCATACATCGGGGCATTGGGTATAACCAAAAAATACGATGGCGACCTTGCCTTTGAAATCGGACAGGCGACGCAGCTTGCCCGTTTGATCCGGCAGGGAAAAATCAGTGCCGATGGTGCTCCCGGTCAGATCCGTCGCATTGAAGTGCGCTGGCTGGCTGCATGCCGTGACCAGCAGCGTCAGCAGAATTCCCAGGCTTCTTGTCATGCGAGGTAGTGATCCAGCAGGAGTACGGCAAACAGGGCCGAGAGATAGATGATGGAATAACGGAAGGTTTTTTTCGCCAGCAGGTCACTGTAGTTACGCCATATTTTCCACGCATACATCAGGAAAATGGCATCAAGCACCAGGGCGCTGACCAGATAAATCCAGCCGCTCATGCGGATGATGAAGGGGAGCATGGTGACCGCCGATAACAGGATCGTGTACAGGAAAATGTGCAGACGGGTGAATTCCGCCCCGTGCGTCACGGGCAGCATGGGCACACCGGCCGCCGCATATTCTTCGGTGCGGTAGAGCGCCAGGGCCCAGAAATGCGGGGGCGTCCACACGAAAATAATCAGCACCAGTATCCAGGCTTCGGCAGGAACTGAGTTGCTCATGGCCGCCCATCCAAGCGCCGGTGGCATGGCGCCGGACAAGCCGCCAATCACGATGTTTTGCGGCGTGCGTGGTTTGAGCAGCAAGGTATAGATCACCGCATAGCCGACAAAGGTAGCCAGCGTCAGGGCGGCCGTCAGCACATTGACCCATAGCAAAAGAATCACCATGCCGACTGTACCCAGCGCCAGCGACCATAGCAGGGCGGCGCGATTGCTGATGATGCCGCGCGCCGTGGCGCGGCCACAGGTTCGCGCCATACGCTGGTCAATATGCTGCTCGACAAGACAGTTGAATGCGGCGGCGGCAGCGGCCACCAGACCGATACCCAGCGTGGCGGCAAAGGTTTTCCACAGCGGCAGGCTATCTACAGGCGCAAGCAGCATGCCAATGAACGCGCAGAAGACGATCAGGGAAATGACGCGCGGCTTGGTTAGCGTCAGGTAGTCGCTAATCATCAGGCGCAGGCCGGGTGCGGGTGTGGCGGCAGGAATGGAAGAGGCGGTTGTCATGTCAGTATCATTATCCAAGGCCGGAATACCGCAATAAACGGCTCAGGTCTTTTAGCATGCCCTTCGGGCTGGATTGGTCATCGTAACGCAAGACCAGGTTGCCTAGTGGATCAATCAGAAAAATTGCGGACCCGACATCCTGGCCCAGGGGCAAATGGGCAAGTTTCGCGAGGTCGGTGACACGCGCCAGATGCAAGCCAGGATGCGCCGCGAGCAACTGAGCATCTGGCTGGCCAGCACCCACGATCACCCACACGCGATCAACGCGCAGCATATTTTCATTTTGCGCAGTGCGCACCTGTCGCATCAAGTAAAGCTTGCGCTGGCAGCGCACATCACAGCTTGCTGGTTGCACGGTGAGATAAACCCACTTTTTTTGTACCAGATCGGCGACCGTTTTGCCGCCCGCCATACCTTCAGCGGGTAACTCATTCAGCCCCGCAGAACGGGTTTCCAGCAATTCCCCATGGTTCATTCGCGATGTGGGTTGCCACCACAAATACACTGCGTAGGATGCAATGACCGGTAGCACACCGACAGCCAGCAGCAGGAGCAGGGTTCTTTTGGTTTTAGTCATTTTCAATACCTTGCCTGATTTGCCCACGCACGAAATAATAGCCCCAAAAAATTACTGCCATCATGGCAAATGCAAACCATTGGATCGCATAGCCACGATTGCGATCCGCACCGCTTCCGGGATGTGGCCAATCACGCACCAGGCCATCCTGTGCCGAACTGGTTTGGTAAAGCACCAGGGGCTGCAAGCGCAAACCAGACCACGCGGAAAACCCTTCTGGCGTTACCTCGCTCCAGATAATGCCATCGCGCGCATCCTTGCCAACCGAGCCAACCCGAGGAGTACGTTGCTGGATCAAACCGCTGATAGTTTGCACGCCTCCGGCCGTAATCACATGCGGTTGCTGATGACGATCGCCTGTACCCCGTATCCAGCCCCGATTAACCAGCACATGCCTATTGCTTCCCATCAGGCGTAGCGGCATCAATACCTGGAACCCGACCTGACCTTGGTAAATTTGATTATCAAGCAAAATCATTCGATCTGCCACCCACTCGCCTTGCGCTTGCGCCTGACGTGCTTCAAGAGACTTCGCGTCGATCAGCCCGGATCGCAAAATAACAGGCGGCGCCAACTGGGCAACCAGCATTTTTGCCTCAATTGCCTCACGCTGATGCGCGCGATCAAGCTGCCAGAACCCCAAGCGTACAGTCACCCCCACCACTAAAACTGCGGCCACGGTGGGCAGTATTTTTCTTAAGCAGGACGACTGTGGAGCGAATATGTGCACGTCAGCGATCGTGAATTGGATTCCGGTTCTGCAAGGCCCTGCAAGTTTTCCAGTACACTGCACCGGAGTACAAACTAAAATCAGGTCGGGATAGAAATGAAGATTGTGGTTATTTTGATGCTGGTTGCCATTTTCGCCAGCCTCTTTTCAGCCTTGTTTTTTCTGTTTCGGGACCGTAGCGGTTCCACACGCACAGTCAAGGCTTTAACTTACCGGATATCGATTTCTATCGGCCTGTTCGTGCTGCTCATTGTCGCCCATTATTTCGGCCTTATTGGCAAACGGCCCTGAAAATTCAAACACGGTGCTATTGAATAGCACCGTGTTATAAAAACAGATTACCAGTGATTGGAAGCAGACTCAGAGAACAGACTCAGAGCCAGTACACAACGACAAACAGAAATAGCCAGACCACATCAACAAAGTGCCAATACCAGGCAACCGCCTCAAAGGCGAAATGATGCTCGGGTGTGAAGTGGCCTTTGAGTGAGCGGAACAGCATGACAGCCAGCATGATCGCACCGACTGTCACGTGAAAACCATGGAACCCGGTCAGCATGTAAAACGTGCTGCCATAGGCACCTGTTGACAGCTTCAGGTTCATCTCATGATAGGCGTGCGAATACTCATACACCTGAAAGCCCATGAAAATCGCACCTAATAACACCGTCAAAAACAGGCCGATACATAGCTGGGTACGCTGATTCTTCATCAGACCCCAGTGCGCCCAGGTCAATGTTGCACCAGAGGAGAGCAGCAAAAGCGTATTGATGGTTGGAATGCCCCAAGGTGACATGGCTTCCCATTTATCATGGAAATCAGGCCCGGCGCTTGGCCACACACTCTTGAAACCAGGCCACAGCAATCCGTTGTCGATACTGGATAAATCAGGTACCGAAATGTTGCGGACATAAAAAAGGGCGCCAAAGAATGCGGAGAAAAACATCACTTCGGAAAAGATAAACCACCCCATGCTCCAGCGAAACGAACCATCAACGCGTTTGTTATAAGCGCCGGATTGCGATTCACCAATGACCTTGCTGAACCAGCCATGGAACATGTAAAGCAACACGGCGGTACCGGCCAATAGTGTCAGCAGGCCTGGACCTGTCTTGTTCATGATCATGACCGCCCCAGCCGCCATCAATAACAAGGCGATCGAACCGACCAACGGCCAAGCGGACGGGCCAGGAACATAGTAATAACTCTCTTGATGCGTAGCCATCGTTAATTCTCCTTCAAAATTCCTGTCAAGCAGCAGTTCCAATATTTGCCAGAATCATCTTGACCAGCACCACAATTCCGACGACAAACAAAACACCACCAATGATGCCCGCAAAGATAACCTGCTTTAGCGAAATATTGACAGTATCTGCCTCGTAATCCTTGCGTCGCCGGATACCGAGGAATGACCAAAAAACCGCGCCCGCAATATCAAAAAAACCTGCCTTGGGCCGGGGCTCAGGATGAGGCTCCAGACTCATGCGCCCTTTTTCACCCCAACAGCCGAGCCCGTCCGATTTTCTGCACGCTGATTACCCTCGACCTCGAAGAACGTATACGACAGGGTAATTGTCGAAATCTCTTTCGGCAGCGCAGCATCTACGACAAACACGACCGGCATTTGCCTGGTTTCCCCCGGGGCGAGCGTTTGCTTACTGAAACAGAAACACTCCAGTTTGCGAAAATGCTCGCCTGCCAACGGCGGGCCATAGCTGGGAATAGCCTGCCCAGTAACAGCCACATCACGTGTATTGGTCACTTCAAAAACCGCCTGGGCAAGTTGCCCCGGATGGACTGATAAATGTCCCTCCACCGGCTTGAACTTCCATGGCATGTTATGCACGTTCGTATCAAACTCTATGCTCACTACCCGCGCCAGATCGACCTGCGTATTAAACGGTTTGTCATCCACACCGATCTGATTGATACCCAGTCCTTTACAAATAACAGGATAAAGCGGAATCAGTGCATAGCCAAAACCAAACATAAGCACCGAGAACCCTGCCAATTTGAGCAGCGTTCGCAAATTGCGTTTGGCAGGAACATGGGGCGATTTCAATTGTTGAGATACCAGTTGCGGGCAATAAATCCTACAAACACGGCAAGCGCGATGGAAGCAAGTACCAGTGCGGTACGCAGATTCCTGTTTTTCTCCTTGGGTGATTCCACAGCATTCATGTTGATTACTTAACGATGGGCTGCACTTCCCACGTATGATGCGGCGCCGGAGAGGGTACATCCCACTCCAATCCTTCCGCACCTTCCCATGGTTTAGCAGGCGCTTTCTCACCGCCCTTGATGCAAGTAATGACGATATAGAGGAAGAGCAGTTGCGACAAGCCAAACCCGAAAGCACCTATCGTTGAAATCTGATTGAACTCGGTGAACTGCAGTGCGTAATCTGGAATCCGACGCGGCATGCCCGCAAGACCGAGAAAGTGTTGCACGAAAAAAATCATGTTGAAGAAAATGAAAGACAGCCAGAAATGCAGTTGCCCCAATTTTTCGTTGTACATATGCCCTGTCCATTTCGGTAGCCAGTAATAAGCACCCGCAAATGCGGAGAAGAGCGCGCCCGCCACCATGGTGTAATGGAAATGAGCGACAACGTAATAGGTATCCTGCATCTGCACATCAACAGCAGCCATGGCCAGAACCAGCCCGGAAAAGCCACCCATCGTGAAAAGGAAAATGAAGCCGATCGCAAACAACATGGGCGTTTCAAAACTCAACGAGCCACGCCACATGGTGGCCGTCCAGTTGAATATCTTCACTCCTGTCGGCACGGCAATAAACATCGTCGCATACATGAAGTAAAGCTGCGCAGTGATCGGCATACCTACCGTATACATATGGTGCGCCCAGACTGTAAACGACAGGATTGCAATAGCGGCCACCGCATATACCATCGAGGCGTAGCCAAACAATGGTTTGCGGGAGAATGTGGAAATCACCTGGGAGATGACACCAAAGCCGGGAATAATGACGATATAGACCTCTGGATGGCCAAAGAACCAGAAAATATGCTGGAACAGCACCGGGTCACCACCACCGGCCGCGCTGAAGAAACTCGTGCCGAAGTGGCGATCGGTCAATGTCATGGTGACCGCACCCGCAAGCACCGGCATCACCGCGATAATCAGGTAGGCGGTAATCAACCATGTCCAGCAGAACAAGGGCATTTTCATCAACGTCATGCCTGGCGCACGCAGATTCAGGATGGTAGTGATGATATTGATCGACCCCATGATCGACGAGATACCCAGGATATGCACCGCGAAGATCGCCATGTCCATCCCCATACCTTGTTGTATGGTCAGTGGAGGATAAAGGGTCCAGCCGGCAGCAGCAGCGCCTCCCGGAACAAACAACGAAGTGGTTAACAGCAGGGCCGCAGGTGGCAGCATCCAGAAACTCATGTTGTTCATGCGGCCAAAAGCCATATCGGATGCACCAATTTGCAAGGGCAACATCCAATTGGCAAAGCCAACAAATGCCGGCATGATGGCTCCGAACACCATGATCAGGCCATGCAGGGTAGTCATCTGGTTAAAACGCTCCGGCTCAAGAATCTGCAATCCCGGCTGGAAAAGCTCGGCACGGATAGTCAGCGCCATGCAACCGCCCACCAAAAACATGGCGAAACTGAACCACAGGTACATCGTGCCGATATCCTTGTGATTGGTTGTCGTGACCCAGCGCATCAGCCCTTTGGGATGATGCGCATGGTCATCGTGACCAGCGATATGTCCGTTTGCAGTTGTTGCAGCTGTGTTCATCGTGTTCTCCTGATATACCTGATTAAGCTTGGGGTCGTGTCTTCCGGATAATCACTTGCGCGCCGCCTTGACCTCGGCGGGTTGCATCATGTCGCCGACTTTATTACCCCATGCATTGCGTTCGTAAGTCACCACCGCAGCAATCTCGGCATCAGAAAGCTGCTTGCCGAACGCAGCCATTGCCGTACCTGGCTTGCCGTTAAGGACGATATCCAGATGGGCATCCTTGGGTCCGGTGGCAATCTTGGAACCATCCAGCGCCGGAAATGCCGGTGGCAAACCCTTGCCCGTCGGCTGGTGGCAGGCGGCACAATTCTGCGTATACACCGATTCGCCACGGGTCTTCAATTCGTCCAGCGTCCATACCTTGGACGGATCATCCGCCACCGCGGCCATTTTGGTTTTTTGTTCGGCGACCCAGGCACTGTATTTTTCCGCAGAAACCACATCAACGACGATGGGCATGAATCCATGATCCTTGCCGCATAGTTCGGCACATTGCCCGCGGAACGTGCCTTCACGGTCTGCCCGGAAAGAGGTGTCGCGGATAAATCCAGGTACCGCATCCTGCTTGACGGCAAACGCAGGCACAAACCAAGAATGGATGACATCTTCAGCCGTAGTCAGGATACGCACCTTTTTGCCTACAGGCACAACCAGATGGTTGTCCACCTCCAGCAGATAATGCTCACCCTTGGGTGCCCTGCCTTCGATCTGGTCACGCGGCGTCGAAAGGGCGCTCTTGAACTTGATCCCTTCGCCTTCACCCTTGACATAGTCATAACCCCATTTCCATTGGTAGCCAGTCGCCTTGATCGTAATATCCGCACTCGTCGAGTCACGCATGGCAATCAGGGCCTTTGTTACCGGCCACACCATGACCAGAAGAATGATCGTGGGGATCACGGTCCACAGGATTTCCACGGTAGTATTCTCATGAAATGTCGCAGCAGCCTGACCCGGTGTCTTGCGGTGCTTGAAGACAGAGTAAAACATCACGCCAAACACACCGACAAAAATGACGCCGCAGATATACATCATCATCATGTGCAGGTCATAGACTTCGCGGGCAAGCTTTGTTGCGGGCTCCTGAAAATTGAGCTGATAAGCTGCTTGCGACGTAGTGGCCAGCAGAGCCAAAACCAGCCCGCCTATCAAGCGCGACATACCTACCCCACGTGTTTCTCTGGTCATTTCAAAAACCTCATATCAAGAACAGAAACTTCTCTTGCAGGAAATTGGCAGAACGCCAACCCCGGAAAATCAAGCATGTACGGGAAGACTTGCACTTTTGCCGAGTGATCCACCGACCGCCGGCGATAGTATTTCAGCGGCCAGTACATTCATTTGATATAAATCAATTCGAACAAAATTTGCCGCGCAGTCTAACATGACTTTTCCGCCTTCATCACCCTTCATTGTCCGCGTGGCTAGCAAATTTACAGGCTCAAATTGTCAGCGCTCGGCAGTCATGCACTTACCGAGTCAAGCGCCTGCAACAAACGCTCATGAATACCGGCAAAGCCACCATTGCTCATGACCAGAACATAATCGCCCTGTTGCGCACTGGCAGCGATGGCGTCAACAAGCTGCCCAATCTCGTTAAAGCACCGCGCGCTGGCACCCAAAGGGGCCAGCGCTGCCTGCGCGTCCCAGCCCAGATTATGCGCATAGCAAAACACTTGGTCAGCATCCTCAAGGCTGCCCGGCAGTTGCGTAGACATCACGCCCAGCTTCATCGTGTTTGAGCGGGGCTCCAAAACGGCCAGAATACGCGCAGATCCGACGCGCTGCCGCAAGCCCTCCAATGTGGCACGGATAGCTGTCGGGTGATGCGCAAAATCATCAATCAGCGTAACGCCGCGCACGACACCGCGCACTTCCAGCCGCCGCTTGACCCCACGAAATGTCGCCAAGGCCTGCAAGCCCACGGCAACAGGCACGCCGGCATGGCGCGCGGCAGCCAGCGCCGCCAGCGCATTGGCGCGGTTATGCGTGCCCGGCAGGAAAAACTCGCTGACACGACCAACCGGCTTGCCTTCCAGGAGAACATCGAAGCCCCCATTGGCAGCCGCTTCGCCTGCACGCCAGCCTTGATCACCATTGAACCATTCGATCGGTGTCCAACAGCCCCGCGCAAGAACCCGGTGCAATGAAGCTTCCCCGCTGTTCGCCACGATCAGCCCATTGCCGGGAACGGTCCGCACCAGATGGTGAAATTGCGTTTCTATGGCCGCAAGGTCGGCAAAAATATCCGCGTGGTCAAACTCGAGGTTATTGAGCACGACGGTGCGTGGACGATAATGCACAAACTTGGAACGCTTGTCACAAAAAGCCGTATCGTATTCATCTGCCTCGATCACGAAAAAAGGCGAGTCCGTCAGTCGCGCGGAAACACCAAATCCAGTGGGCACGCCACCCACCAGGAATGACGGGTTTAATCCTGCCTCTTCGAGTATCCAGGTCAGGATGGATGTCGTCGTCGTCTTGCCATGTGTGCCCGCGACACCCAGTACCCAACGGCCACGCAGAATGTTGTCAGCCAGCCATTGAGGGCCGGATACATAAGGCAAATTGCGGTCGAGTATGGCTTCCAGCAAGGGGTTGCCACGCGAAATCGCATTGCCAACCACGTAGAGATCCGGGTTCAAATCCACCTGGTCAGCCCCAAAACCTTCCACCAGATGGATACCCTGCTCGGTCAACTGCGTGCTCATCGGCGGGTATACATTGGCATCACAACCGGTGACCTGATGCCCGGCAGAACGGGCCAACAGCGCAATTCCGCCCATGAAGGTGCCGCAAATACCCAGGATGTGAATATGCATCGCGCGATTCCGTGAAATAATAGCCATGGATTTTAACCCTTGGCCTTCCCATGCCGCGCCGCAAGCCTACTCCTCCTGCATCACGTCATTTGCGCCGTGCCATTGCCAGCGCGGCCGCACGCTTGATGGCTGAAGATGGCATTACCGATTATTCAATGGCGAAACGCAAGGCTGCACGCAGCATGGGCGCGGAAAATGGCGAAGCCCTGCCGACCAATGAGGAAATACAAATCGAGCTGCGCGCCTACCAAGCGATTTATCAGGAAGATGAACAAGCTGCGCGCTTGCAGGCGCTGCGCCAGACCGCACTGGACGCCATGCAATTGCTTAACGAATTTCAGCCCCGGCTCATTGGCGCCGTACTCGACGGGACGGCAGGCCGCTACTCGCCTGTCCATCTGCAACTGTTCGCGGACAGCAGCAAGGATGTCGAAATATGGCTGCTGAGTAACAACATCGCCTTCAGGTCATCCACTGTCGCGCGGAAAAGCCCGACAGGCGCTGAAGACCAGTTTGCGCTTGATCTGGACGACACAACCATTTTGCTGGATATCTTCCCGCTGAAAAACCAGCGTCGTCAACCCGTAAACCAGAGTATGGCGGCGGCCGAAGTAAAAACGCTGCTGGTCAGCCCCATATCGCTACCCAGCAGTCCTCCTGACTACGGAATATCCTGAAATGAAACGTTTTCTCCTGATTGCGATCATCGCGCTGATCGCCGGTAGTGCAGGCTATCTTTTCAGCCGCAAACAACATGCACCACCGGCATCGCAACCCCCGACAGCATCGGCCCAATCGTCTGTCAATACCTTGATGGATGTCCAGTTCGCTACTTCTACTGGGCAATGGCAAAAACTGGCTGCGTGGAAAGGCAAGATTCTGGTGGTGAATTATTGGGCAACCTGGTGCCCTCCCTGTCGCGAAGAAATGCCGATGTTTTCTGCTCTGCACAAAAAATATCAAGCCAACGGTGTGCAATTTGTCGGTATCGGCATTGATAGCGTCGATAAAATACGTGAATATCAAATATCTGAAAAAATTGCCTATCCGCTGCTAGTCGGTACGCTGGATGCCATGCGCAGCAGCCAAGGCCTTGGCAACACAGCACAGGCCTTGCCTTTTACCGTGCTCATCAACCGCCAGGGTCAGCTTGATACAGTCAAGCTGGGAAAACTTACCGAAGCCGAGCTGGAAGCCCGCCTGCAGTTTCTGCTCAAACAGTAAATAGCAAGACTGGACAAACCGTAGCCATTTGCGGCAAACTTGCGGCCATGAAGACGCAAAAACGCAGCAAAACCCCGACGAAGGGAAATCATGGCGGAGCAATTCTGGTGCTCCATGGGCCGAATCTCAACCTGCTTGGCATGCGCGAGCCCGCTATTTATGGGCATACGGCGCTGGCCGATATCCATAGTGCAATGGAAAACCATGCGCGCGCCAGTGGCGTTCGTCTGGAAAGCTTCCAGAGTAATCATGAAGGCGAGCTGATCGACCGGGTGCAGTCAGCCCGCGAACAGGGCATCAACTTCATCATCATCAACCCTGCCGGCTACACGCATACCAGCGTAGCCTTGCGCGACGCACTGGCTGCGGTGGCCATTCCCTTTATTGAAGTCCATCTTTCCAATATCCACAGCCGCGAACCATTCCGGCAACACTCGTATTTCTCCGATATCGCCACCGGCGTTATCGCCGGCCTCGGCCCCCAAGGCTATTTACTGGCCCTTGAAGCGGCACTGGCGCGACTGGGCATCGCTGCCTGATTTAACGCGCATGGCAGATGCTGCGCATCTGCAGGCATTCCTCACACTTACTCCAAAGGAACCCACTCATGGACCTGAGAAAGCTCAAGACCCTGATCGACCTTGTACAAAATTCCGGCATCTCCGAACTCGAAATCAGCGAAGGTGACGAAAAAATCCGCATTGCCAAGCAACTGCCTGGCGCCCAAACCGCCTTGGTCAACCTGCCTGCGCCAAGCGTCAGCGGCATGGCTGCCGCCGTAGCGCCAGCGCCGACTATTCCAGCGCCTGGCATCGCGCCTGCAGAAATCGCGGGGCATGAAATCAAGGCGCCAATGGTCGGCACCTTTTATCGTGCCAGCGCCCCAGGCGCGGCGCCTTTTGTCGAAGTCGGCCAGGCCGTGCAAGTCGGCCAGACCCTGTGCGTCATCGAAGCCATGAAGCTGATGAACGAGATCGAGGCGGAGGTTTCCGGCACGGTCAGCGCGATTCTCGTCGAGAATGGCCAGCCGGTGGAATTTGGCCAACCCATGTTCGTCATCAGCTGATCGCCATGTTCGGTAAGGTTCTCATCGCCAACCGCGGGGAAATCGCCCTGCGTATCCTGCGCGCCTGCCGCGAGCTGGGCGTGCGTACGGTGGCCGTGCATTCGGAAGCGGATACCGAAGCCAAGTATGTCAAGCTGGCCGACGAATCCGTGTGCATCGGCCCGGCATCCTCCAGTCTCAGCTATCTGAATATCCCGGCCATCATCTCGGCCGCCGAAGTCACCGACGCCGAAGCCATCCATCCCGGTTATGGCTTCCTCTCGGAAAACGCCGACTTTGCCGAACGCGTGGAAAAATCCGGCTTCGTCTTCATCGGCCCGCGTCCGGAAACCATCCGCCTGATGGGTGACAAGGTCAGCGCCAAGAATGCCATGAAGGAAGCCGGTGTACCCTGCGTGCCAGGGTCTGACGGCGCGCTGCCCGACAACCCGAAAGAGATCATCAAGATTGGTCGTATGGTGGGCTATCCGGTCATCATCAAAGCCGCAGGCGGTGGCGGTGGCCGCGGCATGCGTGTGGTGCACACTGAAGCCGCGCTGCTCAATGCCGTAAGCATGACGCGCAACGAAGCCGCTGCCGCCTTCAACAACGGCACGGTGTACATGGAAAAATTCCTCGAAAATCCGCGCCATGTGGAAATCCAGGTGCTGTCCGATGCGCATGGCAATTCCGTCTATCTCGGCGAGCGCGACTGTTCAATGCAACGTCGGCACCAGAAAGTGATTGAAGAAGCGCCTGCGCCAGGCATCAACCGGCGACTGATTACCCGCCTTGGCGAACGATGCGCGGACGCCTGCCGGCGGATCAATTATCGCGGCGCGGGCACTTTCGAATTCCTCTACGAAAACGGCAGTTTCTTTTTCATCGAAATGAATACCCGCGTGCAGGTGGAACACCCTGTCACCGAACAGGTGACCGGGATCGACATCGTGCAGGCGCAACTGCGCATAGCCTCGGGTGAAAGGCTGCGCTTCAAACAACGCGATATCGAAATTCGCGGCCATGCCATCGAGTGCCGCATCAATGCCGAAGATCCTTTCAAGTTCACCCCCTCGCCAGGCAAGATCGACACTTGGCATCCACCCGGCGGACCGGGCATCCGCGTTGATTCGCACGCCTACTCGGGGTACACCGTACCGCCACATTACGATTCCATGATCGGCAAGGTCATCAGTACCGGCGACACGCGTGAACAGGCCATCCGGCGCATGGGTATTGCGTTGTCCGAAATGATGGTGACCGGCATCAAGACCAACATTCCGCTGCACCAGGAACTGATGCTCGACGAACGCTTCCGGCAAGGCGGGACGAGCATTCACTATCTCGAAGAAAAGCTCGCCAAGAAGCACGCGGCCATCAAGGGAAAATAAAGGCTATGTGGGTCAGCATCGCCGTGGAGACCGACGCCATGCATGCCGACGCGCTATCCGACGCGCTGCTGAGCGCGGGCGCGATTTCCGTCAGTGTCGAAGATGCGTTGGCCGGTACCGAACTGGAAACGCCGCAGTTTGGCGAACCCGACAACCGCGGCGGTGCGCCCATCATCCCGCTGTGGACCGAAAGCCGCGTGATCGCGCTGTTCGAACCGGCAGCCGATCTGCTTGCCCGCATGACGCGCGCCGCGCTGGAAGCGGGCATTGCCGACTTGCCGCCAATCGAAATGCATGACGTCGCAGAGCAGGACTGGGTACGCCTGACGCAAGACCAGTTTGAACCCATCCGCATTACCGACCGCTTATGGATCGTACCGTCCTGGCATGCCGCACCCGATAGCAACGCCGTCAATCTGGTACTTGACCCCGGCCTTGCCTTTGGTACGGGCGCGCATCCGACGACCTTTCTCTGCCTGCAGTGGCTGACCGACACCGTGCAGGGTGGCGAGACGTTGCTCGACTACGGTTGCGGATCGGGCATTCTCGCCATCGCCGCGGCCAAACTGGGCGCCGCTTCCGTGCTGGGTGTGGATATTGATGAAAACGCCCTGCAGGCAACGCGCGACAATGCCGCCGCCAATGCCGTGACGCTGGCAGTGCGGCATTCGGGCCAGCCGCTCGACGAACAGTTCGACATCGTGATCGCCAACATCCTCACCAACCCCTTGTGCGTGCTCGCGCCGCTGCTCGCCCACCGGGTTGCCCCCGGCGGATGGCTGGTGCTCTCCGGCGTGCTGGCGGCGCAGGCACAGCAGGTGATCGACGCCTACGCGCCATTCATCGCGCTGCATGTCGGAGCGACACATGACGGCTGGGTACGCCTGGAAGGCGCCGCGTGCTGACCCGCTGCCCGAGCTGCGCCACGACTTTCCGCGTCACGGCGGAACAGATCAAGCTGCGCGCGGGCCGTGTGCGTTGCGGCCAGTGCCAGCATGCGTTCAACGCGCTGGATACATTGATCGAAGAATTCATCCCTACCCCGTCCGAACCACCTGAGCCGGATACCAGCCCGGCCAGTGCGCCTGCGGCAATAGAACCCGCCGTATCGCCAGCGCCGACTTTTTTTGTATCGGAAGAAGAATCTCCGCAAGAAGAACCACCAGAAGACGCAGCAACCATTGAGTCAACCAACACCGCAACTGAAGCAGAAAACCTGGCGGCAGAAGAGGCCAATGAAGCATTGGTTGACAGCAGCGAAAAGACAGCAGCCACAGCCAATATCCTGCTCGATGAAATTCCCGCCTGGCCTAGCGATATCACCACCAACACGCCTCCCCGCCGCTGGCCGTGGCTGGTCGGCGGCCTGCTGTTACTGACGCTGCTCGGCATACAAATCGCCATTGCACTGCGCGTCGAACTGGCAGTTCTTTACCCTCGCGCCCGTCCCGCCCTTGTCTCGTTGTGCCGCATCGCCGGCTGCACGGTGGGCTTGCCAGCCAAGGCCGAACTGATCAGCATTGAAGCCTCCGACCTGCACCCTGACCCGGCACAGCCAAGCCGTTTGGTCGTATCCGCCACACTCAAAAACCGCGCACCTTTCGACCAGCAGTTTCCGCATCTGGAACTCACGCTGACCGACGTTGCGGACAAGGCCATCGCGCGCAAGG
>Ga0209066_10004587_pt1 | contig 14918 bp, 14 predicted proteins | sample All_14_2_FD_187198 | JGI IMG/M metagenome (GOLD analysis project Ga0209066, IMG submission 187198) | Freshwater microbial communities in response to fracking from Pennsylvania, USA - Allegheny Zone_MetaG_DW_15 (SPAdes) (version 2) ...
GGCCAGCCTGCGCTGGCTTGCCCCAGCCGTTCGCTGCGCCAGCGCAGGCTGGCCTGCACGCTGCGACCCTGGGCACTGAGCTGCAGATATGCCTCCTGCACGCCTGCGTTGACGATCGCGCCCGTGGCGGTGGTGCCGGCGCCCGGTGGGGTGGAGCCGATCAGCTGCTCGGTCTGCACCGTCAGGTCGCCGCTGCTGCGTTGCAGCTGGGCGGACAGGCGCAGGGCCTGCGCCGGATCGGCCGGCAGGGCCAGATCCCAGTCGGCCGCGAACACCAGGTCGCCGCCCAGGCCCGCCTGGCGCATCGCACTGTTGCCGGGCGTGCCAGTGCTGTACAGGGCGTCCAGCCAGCTCAGCGGCAGGCCGCGCAGGCGTCCCCGGCTTTCCAGCGCGCCGGCCTGCCAGTGCAGGTGGCTCCATTCGATCTGCAGGGGATCGCGGGGGAGCGGCGTGCCAACCCCCTCGCGCCAGAGCGGACGCAGGGCCAGCCGACCGCTGCCGCTGTCCAGGCTCAGTTGCTCACCCGGGCGGTGCCAGGTCAGTGCCATTGGTGTTTCACCGTCCAGCGTCCAGGCGCGGGCCCGGGCGTCTTCGCGGTCGTCGTCGACACGGAGGCTCAGGGCCTGCAGCACCAGTCGGCCGCCGTTGAACAGGTCCGGCGTCCGGTGCTCCAGGCTGCCGCGGGCGTCGGCCTGCAGGCGCCACGGGGCCTGGGCGCCCTGGGCCTGCAGCTGCAGGGCCAGCCGTTCGAAGGGGCCGCTGGCCTGCAGCCGAAGGTCTCGCACCATCCAGGGCTCGCCGGTCCCGCCCGCCGGTCCGGCACGCCAGGCCGGAACCGCGAGCGAGGCGTCGATCGTCAGCGGCCGGGGAGGGGGTGAGCCGGTGACGGGTGCCCAGCCAGCGGCGGCCAGTCCACCTTGCCAGTCGGCCTTCAGCTCGGCGTTGCCGGCCAGGACCCAGTCGTCCAGGGGCCGCAGGGCCGCCTGGACGCGAGGACCGAGCACCGGTACCGAGCCCAGGCCGCGCAGCCAGGCCATGAGCCGGTCCGCGGCGCTGACCTGCAGTTGCAGTTGCCCGCCACCAGCGACAGGACTCAGGCGCCCCTCCAGGCGGGCCTCCAGGCCGGGGGCCTGCACGGCCAGCGGACCCTCCCACTGGCGCCGGTCGAGGTCGAGCCGGCCCTTTGCCTCCAGCCGCAGGTCAAGGGCGTCGAGGGACAGGGTGTCCAGCGTCAGCCGCCCGGCCCCGGTGGCGGCGGCCTGCCACATCCCTTTCAGCTGCGCCTTGCGCAACAGGGGGCGCTGGCCAGCGCGCGTGGCGCCGCCGGCCTGGCTGGGCGTCACGCTGGCGTCCAGGGCAATTGCGTCGGGGCTGCCGTCGGCACTGGTGCGGGTGCTTTGCGCGCTCAGGCTGGCGTCCAGTGCCAGCGGGGTGAACGTGCTCCACAGACGGGCCGGATCGAGCTGGCGCGCCTGCAGTTCCCCCTGCCAGCGCGGTGCCTGGCCGGCAGACCACCCGATCTGTCCCTGACCCTGAACCCGACCCGGGCCGATGCGGGCCAGCAGTTCGCGCACCTGCCACTGCGAACCGGTCTGTTCGACCACCCCCTGCAGTCGGTCCAGCGGCAGCCGATGCCGGTCCCAGGGGCCCGGTCTGGCGTTGGTCAGGTCGAGGCGGGCGCGCCAGGTGGTTCCGTCGGGCGCGGCGTCGAGGCGGCCGGACAGCAGTGTCTGCGGAGCCGCAGGCCAGAAAGCCGACAGGTCCAGGTCACTGGCTTGCGCCTGCACGGTGCGCAGCGGCTGCGCCGCCCAGGGCATGAGGCGGGCCTGGGCGCTCAGGGCCGGCGTGGCCTTGTGATCGGTGCTCTGGGCGCGGGCCTGCAGGTCCAGTGTGGCGCTGGTGCCTGCGAGCGTGCCGCTGGCCTGGGCCGTGGCCTGCAGCGTGACCGTGCCATGGCCACCAGGGACCGCGGTGCGCACCTCGCCCTGCAATTGCAGCGCCAGCGGCATCGGGGCCTGGGCGCCGAGCGCCGCCTGCAGGTGGTACCGCCCCTGCGCCAGCTGCTGCACGTCCAGCGTCAGGCGGTGGGCTTCCGCGGTTCCGGGGGGCAGCGTCGGCGCGCCGTCGGCATCGGCGCGCCCGTACCGGTAGTGGCCACGCAGCCCGCTGGCCTGCAGGGTCTGCCGTCCGCTGACCTGCAACTGGTCGATGGACCAGGGCAGGCTCAGGCGCAGCGGCAGTGTCAGGGACTGCAAGGGGGCGGTGGCCGGCGAGGGCGGGCGCTGGTCGTCGACGTGCAGGCTGTCGATGGCCAGTGCCTGCACCTGGGCGCCACGGCCCAGCAAGAGGCCGGTCCAGAATGCGGATCCCAGGTCCAGGGTCAGCTGTTCGGCCCGCACGTCCAGGCCGGCGCGGGCCCAGTGCAGGCGTTCGATCCGGCCGCCGCTGCGCAGGCTGCCCCGCACGCCTTCGACCTGCAGCCGCCCAAGGCTGTCGGCACGCGACTGGGTCCAGCGGCTGGCCCAGTCCAGGGTCTGGGCCAGCGAACCGGCGGTGCCGGACCACAGCCACAGCGCCAGCGGCGCGGTCAGCAGCAGCGCCAGCGCGGCACCCGGCAGCCACTGGCCGAGCCAGGCCAATGCGCCAGGCCAGCGCCGACGTGCTCGCGCGGTGGTTGACGGCTCGGCGCGGGGGGCCTGGCCGGTGTCGTCGGGTGGGGGTGCTTCGCTCATGGAACGCTCAGAAGCTGAAGCCGACGTTCAGGTGCAGCCGCCATTCGCGGGACTGCTGGCCCCAGGCCAGGTCCAGTTGCAGGGGGCCGACCGGGCTGTTGTAGCGGACACCGGTGCCCACACCCCAGTGCGGTGTGAGGTCGGGCATGTTGTTGGCCACCGCACCGACGTCCACGAACACCACATGTTCCCACGGGCTGAGGGCACCCTGGCGCACGATGGGGCGCTGCCATTCAAGGCTGCCCACGGCCATGTAGCGACCAGGCGAAACACCGCCGTCGGCCTGCGGAACGCCGATGTCGCGCAGGGCGTATCCGCGCACCGTGGTGTCGCCACCGGTGAGGAACAGCTGCGTTTCGGGGATCGGGGCGGACTTCTGGGCCCAGAGGGCACCGCCCTCCAGCCGCAGCACCAGGCGGCTGCGGGCGCCCGCCGTGCCCTGGCCGGGCGTTGCCTGCGGGTCGGGTTGCCCCAGTGGCCAATAGCCCCGCCAGCGGGTGTGGGCGCGCGTGAACGGGCGGCGCACCGAGCCCAGGGTGGTGCCGGCGCCCAGTTCCACCCCCAGGCCATAGCCGTTTTCTGGGAAAGGTGTCTGGTCGAAGCGCCGTTGGGTCCAGGCGTAATTGGCTGACAGAGCCGACTCGGCGCTGGGCGCGGTGTCGAGCACCGAGTTGCTGGCGCGGGCCCGGTCGTACTGCAGGAACATGCTGCGGTCGAGCACATGGTTTTCCTGCGAGCGGCCAGCCCGCAGGCGTTCGCTTCGAGTGGTGTCGAACCCGTCGATCTGGCGCGCCGCCTGGGCGCCGGCGATCCAGCGCCAGCCCTTGTCGTCCGGCGGGGATGTCCAGTCGCTCGAGACGATCTGGTCGTCGCGCTCGAACTGCAGCTTGCTGATGGCACGCCAGCCGATGCCCGGGATCCGGTGATGGGTGTGCTCCACCGAGAACCGGGCGCCGTTGTCGGTGCTGCCGCCGACACCCAGCACCAGCTTCTGGCGCAGTGTTTCCCGAACCTGCACCAGCACTGGTGCGGGCCGGCCATCGGTCGGCGGCTCAATGGTCACGAACACCGAGTCGTACAGACCGGTGTCGGCGATGCGCTGCTGCGCGTCCTGCAAGGTTTCCAGATCGTAGTCGCTGCCGGGGGTGAGGCCGCTCAGGCGCACCAGGCGCTCCGGCGTTTCGCTGCCGTAGCGCTGCGCGCCTTGCACCTGCACCGTGCCCACGCGCACCGGATCACCCGAATCGAGCTCCACCGTGAGGAAGGCGCGCTGGGTCAGCGGGTCGACGTCGGCCAGGCTGTTGTAGATGCGGCCGGCCGGGTAGCGTCGGGTCGTCAGTTCCCGCAGCACGGCGGTCTTGGCCGCGTCCCAGGCCGTCTGGGTGAAACGTTCGCCAGGCTGCAGTGTCCAGGCCGAGCGGACGGCTTCACGTCTGGCCGCGCCCTCGGTGCTGTCGGCCAGTTCACCGCGGAAGTAGATCTGCGCCGATGCCACCAGGGTGGGCGGACCGGGCTCGATCCGGATGTACACACGGCCCAGCGGCGTGTCGCCTTCGGCCCGCGGCCCGTCGATCTGAAGCTTGGGGGAAAAGTACCCCTGCGTGGCCAGCAACTGGTAGAGGTCGTCTTGAGCCTGGACCACCAGTCGCTGCAGCTCGTTCGCGTCCAGGTTGCGCAGTTCGCGAAAACGTTGCAGTTCCATGTGGCGCAGCAGCAGGCCCCGCAACTCATCCGGTGCCTGCAGCTCGACCTCGAACCGCGGTCCGGCAGGCGCACGGGCGGTGGCACCGGTTGCCGGCGCGTCCGGGTCGGCGGATTCGGCCGCCTCGGCAGGCGCTGGCGCGTCGGCCTGCGCCAGCGTCAGCACCGGAGCGCCGCACAGGCACAGGCAGAGACACCATGCGCGCCATGCACGGTGCGGAGTGAGGAATGTCATGCCCCGATTATTTCGACAAAAGCCGCATCGTCTCTTCCAGGCCCTTGAGGGTCAGCGGATACATGCGCTGACCCACGAGTTGCTGGATGATGCTGATGCTCTGTCGATACTGCCAGACGCCCTGAGGTTCCGGGTTGATCCAGGCGAATTTCGGAAAGGCGTGCGTCAGGCGCTGCAGCCACTCGGCACCGGCTTCCTCGTTGTTGTATTCCACGCTGCCACCGGGCTGGAGGATCTCGTACGGGCTCATGGTGGCATCGCCCACGAAGATCAGCTTGTAGTCCTTGTTGTACTTGCGGATGATGTCCCAGGTCGGGAACTTTTCGGCGTAGCGGCGCTTGTTGTTCTTCCACATGTAGTCGTAGACGCAATTGTGGAAGTAATAGAACTCCAGGTGTTTGAACTCGCTCTTGACGGCGCTGAACAGCTCCTCGACGCGCTGGATGTGCTCGTCCATGGTGCCGCCCACGTCCATCAGCAGCAGCACCTTCACATTGTTGTGCCGCTCCGGAATCATCTTGATGTCCAGCCAGCCGGCGTTGGCTGCGGTGGAGCGGATGGTGTCCGGGAGGTCCAGTTCCAGCTCATGCCCCTCTCGCGCGAACTTGCGCAGGCGGCGCAGGGCCACCTTGATGTTGCGCGTGCCCAGTTCCTGCGTGTCGTCGTAGTCGCGGTAGGCGCGCTGGTCCCAGCCCTTGACCGCACTCTTGTTGCCGCCCTTGCCGCCGATGCGGATGCCCTGCGGGTTCTTGCCACCGTGGCCAAAGGGTGAGGTGCCGCCGGTGCCGATCCACTTGCTGCCGCCCTCGTGGCGTTCCTTCTGCTCTTCGAGCCGCTTTTTCAGCGTCTCCATCAGCTCGTCCCAGTCCATCTTGGGCGCGTTGGCGATCTGCTCGGCCGACAGGATGCGCTCCATCTCCTGGCGCAGCCAGTCGGCGGGAATCGGCTTGGTGAAGTCGGCGATCAGTTCGACGCCCTTGAAATAGGCGGCGAAGGCACGGTCGAACTTGTCGTAGTGCTTCTCGTCCTTCACCAGCGCGGTGCGGGCCAGGAAGTAGAAGTCGTCCATGGTGCAGGCCTCGGGGTTGGTCGGGCCCACCACGTCGGCCTGCAGCGCCTCGAGCAGCGTCAGGTATTCCTTGACCGAGACCGGCAGCCTGGCCGCGCGCAGGGTGTAGAAGAAGTCGATCAGCATGGTGATCCCCCGGTGGGTGAGGCGTTCAGTCCTTGGCCTGCGTCGCCGCGCGCCAGCGCCGCGCCAGCTGCAGGCCCAGGCCGCCACCCAGGCCCACGGCCACGATGCCGGCGATGCTGCCGCTGTTGTACCCCTCGGCGAAGACATCGAAGCCCAGCCAGCGGGCGATCCAGTAGCCCGCGAGCGCGCCGCCGACAAAGCCGATGGCGTCGGACAGACCTTCCTTGAGCAGCTTCTGCGTGTCGCTCATGGCCGCATCAACGATTCCTCTGGTTCATGAACACCAGCTTCTCGAACAGCGTGGTGTCCTGCTCGTTCTTGAGCAGGGCGCCCACCAGCGGCGGAATGCTGACCTTGCTGTCGGCACTCTGCAGGGCTTCGAGCGGGATGTCCTCAGCCATCAGCAGCTTGAGCCAGTCGATCAGTTCGCTGGTGCTGGGCTTCTTCTTCAGGCCGGGCAGGTTGCGAACGTCGTAGAAGGTCTTCATGGCCGCTGTCAGCAGCTCGTTCTTCAGGCCGGGAAAGTGCACTTCCACGATCTTGCGCATCGTGTCCGCTTCCGGAAACTTGATGTAGTGGAAGAAGCAGCGGCGCAGGAAGGCGTCGGGCAGTTCCTTCTCGTTGTTGGAAGTGATGAACACCAGCGGGCGGTGCTTGGCGCGCACCAGTTCGCGCGTTTCGTAGCAATAGAACTCCATGCGGTCGAGTTCGCGCAGCAGGTCGTTGGGGAACTCGATGTCGGCCTTGTCGATTTCGTCGATCAGCAGCGCCACCGGCTGGTCGGCAGTGAAGGCCTGCCAGAGCACGCCCTGCACGATGTAGTTGCGGATGTCCTTGACACGTTCGGCGCTGTCGCCGGTGTTGAGCTGGCTGTCGCGCAGGCGCGAGACGGCGTCGTATTCGTACAGGCCCTGCTGCGCCTTGGTGGTGCTCTTGATGTGCCACTGCAGCAGCGGCATGTCCAGGGCCTGCGCCACTTCCTCGGCCAGCATGGTCTTGCCGGTGCCGGGCTCGCCTTTGACCAGCAGCGGGCGCTTGAGGGTGATGGCGGCATTGACCGCCAGCATCAGATCCTGGGTGGCGACGTAATTCTGGGAGCCTTGGAATTTCATGGTCGGGGGCGGTGAAAGTGGTGCCGGCGAGGGCTCCGTCGATCCGCCGGACGGGCGACGGATCAGGGTTATCAATAAGTGGTCGGTAATAGTGCAGTCTATATAATCGTCTATTGATTTTTATCAATGTCCATCCCATTGTGCTTGCAAAATGAACCATCTGTTGTCCACGACCGCCCGTTCCGTTGTCGCCGCAGCGACGCTCTCCGTGGTCGCGCTGACCGCCCAGGCGCAAGGCGTCACCGGTAACGCCGATGCCGGGCAGAAGAAGGCCGAGATGTGCATCGGGTGCCACGGCATCAAGGGCTACCAGAACAGCTTCCCGGAGATCCACAAGGTGCCGATGATTTCGGGCCAGTCGGACAAGTACATCGTCTCGGCCCTGACCGCCTACAAGAAGGGTGAGCGCAAGCACCCTTCGATGCGTGGCATCGCGGGTTCGCTGAGCGATCAGGACATGGCTGACCTGGCCGCTTTCTATGCGGCTCAGGCCGGCGCGCCCGCCGCAGAAGCTCCCAAGGCCCCTGGTGCCGCCGCGGCAGCCCTGATCGAGAAGGGCGCCTGCGCCTCCTGCCATGGCGCCAACTTCAGCAAGCCGATCGACCCGAGCTACCCCAAGATCGGCGGCCAGCACGCCGACTACCTGTTCGTGGCGCTCAAGGCCTACACGGTTGAGGGCAACAACGTTGTCGGCCGCGGCAACCCCATCATGGCCGGTGTCGCCAAGCAGTTCAAGCCGGCCGAGATGCGCGAAATTGCCAAGTACCTGGCCTCGGTCCAGGGCGAACTGCAGACCGTGCCGCAGTCGCGCTTCCGCTGATCCGCGCACGTTCCACGAGAAGCCGGCACCAGCCGGCTTTTTTGTTGTCTGGGTCAGTCCTGTGTCGCCCGGCGGCGCACGTGTTCGATATAGGCCTGCCCGTCCGGCGGCCGGCCGCTGCGCTGGCTCTCCCAGACCATCCGGCCCAGGCATTCCATGACCTCGTGGTGTGCCGCATGCAGGTCGCCCCGGCGCGCCGTCAGCAACTCCACCGCCTGGCGGATGCCCGGTGGTTGGTCGATGCTGCACTGCTCGCTGATGGACAGGTGCATGGAAAGGTGCAGGAAGGGGTTTTCGGCGTCGGCCTTCGGCGTGCCCATGGCCGCCAGCGCGGCGTCCAGGTCGGCGAAGTCCGCGTGGTACTCGGGGTGCTCGGCGATCCATTGGGCCGCGAGCGTCTCGATCGCCTCCATCGGATGCTGCTGGCGCTGTTTGTCATACACCGCGCAGAAGAAGCGGCGCACATCGGCTTGTGAAGGGCTGAACATGCCGGGATTGTCCCGCAAGCGGCGCGCCCGTGCCTCGCGCTTGGGTACAGTCGGGCCAAGAGCAAGACCGACACCCCAGGAGACAGACCATGAGCCAGGCCTTCATTTGCGACGCCATCCGCACCCCTATCGGCCGCTACGGCGGCGCGCTCTCTGGCGTGCGCACCGACGACCTGGGCGCCATGCCCCTCCGAGCCCTGATGGCACGCAACACCGGGGTGGACTGGGCGGCCGTCACCGACGTGATCTTCGGCTGCGCCAACCAGGCCGGCGAAGACAACCGCAACGTGGCACGGATGAGCAGCCTGCTGGCCGGCCTGCCGCCCGAGGTGCCTGGCGCCACCGTCAATCGCCTGTGCGGTTCGGGGCTGGACGCGCTGGGCACGGCTGCCCGCGCCATCAAGGCCGGCGAGGCGGGCCTGATGATCGCCGGTGGCGTGGAGAGCATGAGCCGCGCGCCCTTTGTCATGCCCAAGGCCGAGTCGGCCTTCAGCCGCAGCAACGCCGTCTACGACACCACCATCGGCTGGCGCTTCGTCAACCGGCTGATGAAAGAGCGGTACGGTGTCGACTCCATGCCCGAGACGGCCGAGAACGTCGCGACGGACTTCAGGATCGAGCGCGACGCGCAGGACCGCATGGCCCTGGCCAGCCAGATGAAGGCCGTGGCCGCCATCAGGGCGGGGCACCTGGCGCGCGAAATCTGCCCGGTGAGCCTTCCGCAGAAGAAGGGCGACCCGCTCGTGGTGGACACCGACGAGCACCCGCGCGAGACCAGTCTGGAAAAGCTCGCCGCGCTCAAGGGGGTGGTGCGGGCTGACGGCACGGTGACGGCGGGCAACGCCAGCGGCGTGAACGACGGTGCCTGCGCCCTGCTGCTGGCCGACGAGGCCACGGCCGCCAGGCATGGCCTGACACCGAAGGCCCGCATCGTTGGCATGGCCACGGCCGGTGTGGCGCCGCGCATCATGGGCATCGGCCCGGCGCCAGCGACGCAGAAGGTGCTGGCGCTCACCGGCCTGACGCTGGCGCAGATGGACGTGATCGAACTCAACGAGGCCTTTGCGGCGCAGGGCCTGGCGGTGCTGCGGCTGCTGGGCCTGCCGGACGACGACGCGCGCGTCAATGCCTGGGGCGGTGCGATCGCCCTGGGTCATCCGCTGGGCGCCAGCGGCGCCCGCCTGGCCACCACCGCCATCAACCGCCTGCACGCCACCGGCGGGCGCTACGCCCTGTGCACCATGTGCATCGGCGTGGGGCAGGGCATCGCCGTCGTCCTGGAAAAATCGTGACCCGTCAAACCGCGCCGCAGCGGAGCGGGGGGGCCGCGACCCGCGCAGCGGCGGAGCGTGGGGGCCGGTGAATTCAGCGCCGGGCCGTCCCCAGCTGAATTCGCGCCCCCGCGGGGGGCAGCGACCCGCGCAGCGGCGGAGCGTGGGGGCCTCAGTCCGTCCGCCAGGCCGGCAGTTGCCAGTTGCGCCACAGCGCCAGACCCCGCAGCCCGGCGGTCACGGTGACACAGGCGAGCAGGGCCAGCCAGCCGGGTGCGTCCAGCTGCCACAGACCCACATAGACCCAGCCGCCGGCAAAGGCGCAGACCGCGTAGGGCCGGTGGTCGTGGAATGCGGTGGGGATCTCGTTGCAGACCACGTCGCGCAGCACGCCGCCGAACACGCCGGTGATCAGGCCCATCAGTACCGCGACCAGGGCCGGCATGTCCAGTTGCAGGGCCTGGTGCACGCCGGTGGCGGCGAACAGGCCCAGTCCCACGGCATCGGGCCACTGGATCGCGCGTTCGGTCAGCGGGAAGTGGCGTGCCTTGAGCAGCAGCATCGCCAGAAGGCACAGGGCCAGCACACCCCACAGCGTTTCCACGTGCCGGACCCAGAAAAAGGGGCGCTGGTCAAGCAGCAGGTCGCGCAGGGTGCCGCCTCCGAAGGCGGTGAGGAAACCGACCACGCACACGCCCACCACATCAAGCCGCTTGCGTGCGCCTTCGAGCACGCCCGACAGGGCAAACGCCGCCGTCGCCGCCAGTTCCACCAGCAGGCGCAAGGACTCGCCCCAGAATTGCACATTGGGTAGCTGAACGCTTTGCATCACCTGGATTGTCCATGCCTTGGTCCCTTGCCCTGATCACCGACCCTTTCTTTTACGCCGTCGCCATTCCGGCTGTGCTCCTGCTGGGCGTGAGCAAGAGCGGCTTTGGTGCCGGTTTCGGCTCGCTGGCGGTGCCGCTGATGGCGCTGGCCGTGACGGTGCCGCAGGCCGCGGCGATCCTGATGCCCGTGCTGCTCGTGATGGACCTGCTGGGCATGGCGGCGTTCCGCCGGCATCTGGATCGCAAGCTGCTGTGCTTTCTGCTGCCTTTCGGCCTGGCGGGCATCGTGCTGGGCACGCTGCTGTTTCGCCTGCTCGATCCGAATGTGGTGGCCGGCGTCGTCGGGGTGGTCACGCTGCTGTTCCTGGCCCAGCGGCTGCTCTGGCCGCCCCGTGCCGACAGCCCCCCGCCGCCAAAGTGGCTGGGCGCTCTGCTGTCGACCGCCTCGGGCTTCACCAGCGTCATTGCGCACGCCGGCGGGCCGCCCATCAATGCCTATGTGTTGCCGCTCAGGCTGCCGCCCTTGCTGTTCACCGGCACCATGGCCTTCTTTTTCTTTTTCATCAACCTGAGCAAGTGGCTGCCCTACGCCTGGCTGGGGCTGCTGGACGGCCGCAACCTGGGGACTTCGCTGGCGCTGCTGCCGTTCGCGCCTGTGGGCGTCTGGGTGGGGGTGCGGATCGCGCACCGAATCGACCCGGCGCTGTTCTACCGCCTGATCCACGCGGGCATGTTCCTCACCGCCTGCAAGCTGCTGTGGGACGCGTGGGGATAACATAGCCGGCTGAAACTTCAAGCAGGAGGACGGTATGCCAGTGGTGGTGGTGGCCAATCCCAAGGGCGGTGTGGGCAAGTCCACGCTGTCGACCAATGTGGCGGGCTATTTCGCCAGCCAGGGCCATGCGGTGATGCTGGGCGATGCCGATCGCCAGCAGTCCTCGCAGCTGTGGCTTCGTCTGCGCCCTCCCGCGGCGCGCCCGATCAGCACCTGGGAGCTCTCCAGCGACTTCATCGCCCGTCCGCCGAAAGAGGTGTCGCATGTGGTCCTGGACACGCCTGCCGGCCTGCATGGCTGGCGCTTCAAGGACGTGCTGAAGCTGGCCGACAAGGTGCTGGTGCCATTGCAGCCCAGCATTTTCGACATCTATGCCACGCGCGCTTTTCTTGACGAACTGGCGGAAACCAAGCGGGGCGACAGGCTGGACATCGGCATCGTCGGCATGCGGGTGGACGAGCGCACCATTGCCGCCGAAAAACTGCACGAATTCGTCAGCAGCCTGGGCCTGCCGGTGCTGGCCTATCTGCGCGACACACAGAACTACATCCACCTGGCCGCGCGCGGCCTGACGCTGTTCGACATCGCACCCAGCCGGGTGGAGAAGGACCTGCAGCAGTGGCAGGGCCTGACCGCCTGGCTTGACCGCTGAGCGCCTGCGTCGGGGCCTGTCCCCGCGCGGACAGATCACCGCGCCGGCCGGCGCTAGAGTGCGCGGCATGAAAACCTTTGAAACCCTGGCCGATCTGGCCGCCTGCGTGGGGCAGGAAGTGGCCGTCAGCGAATGGCTCACCATCACCCAGGATCAGGTCAACCGCTTTGCCGAGGCCACCGGCGACCACCAGTGGATCCACGTCGACGTGGAGCGTGCGAAGCAGGGCCCGTTCGGGGGGCCGATTGCGCACGGTTTCCTCACGCTGTCGCTGCTGCCGCGCTTTTTCGAGTCTTCCTTCGATGTCCGGCAGTCCGGCATGGGCGTGAACTACGGTCTGAACCGGGTGCGCTTCACGGGGCCGGTGCCGGTGGGCAGCCGGCTGCGGGCGCGCATGACGCTGCTGTCGGCCGAGCCGATCGACCATCAGGGGCTGCAGATGACCTGGCAAGTGCAGGTCGAGCGCGAGGGTGTGGACAAGCCCGTGTGTGTGGCCGAGTCCTTGGTGCGGCGCTTCCCCTGACTGGAGCGGTCACGGGGCCGCGCACATGGCCTCACTTGATGCGGACCAGTTGCTTGGGGTCTACCCAGCCCTCAAAAGTTGTCATGAGGGCGTTGATGCGTTCGGCCGCCACCTGCTGGTTGTGACGCTGGGAGATCAGCTGATAGGCGTCGTTGCGCAGCAGCCAGAGCTCCTGGGGGGTTCGGGCCTGTTCGATTCGGTTGCGCAGCCGCTGCGCCGATGTGCCGTCGCAGTCGGACACGCAATCGCCCAGTGCCTGGCGAATGCCGTGCAGATCCTTGAGGTGCACTGTCCTGTGCGCGGGCCTGCGTGGCCGCAGGGCCACACTGACGATCCGGGCAATGGTGGCGATCAAAACGTTCTCCGTTCGACGTGGTCGGTCATGGGGTGGTTTGGGTTCACCACTGAGGGTGGGCGGTGAACACAGGGGGGATAACCGGTCATTGTGTACGGGCTGTGACGCAAAGTGTGAGGGGGTGACTCCAGGATGCAGTGACGGGTTTCACGCTTCTGTGGTCTGAAACCCTTGCTGACGCCAGGCTTCGTACACCACGACAGCCACGGCGTTGGACAGGTTGAGGCTGCGCTGTCCGGTTCGCATGGGCAGGCGCAGGCACTGACTGTCGGCAAAGCGGCTGCGCACAGCGGGCGGCAGACCCTGCGATTCGGCGCCGAAGACGAACCAGTCGCCGGGTGAGAAGGCTGCCTCGTAGGCGCTTCGACTGCCCCGCGTGGTGAGCGCAAACAGGCGCTGCGGGTCCGGTCGCTCGGTCTGAAGGAATCGGTCCCAGTCGGCGTGCCGGCGCACGTCGGCGTACTCGTGGTAGTCGAGTCCGGCGCGGCGCATCTGCTTGTCGTCCATCGAGAACCCGAGGGGCTCGATCAGGTGCAGCGTGCACCCGGTGTTGGCGCTCAGCCGGATCACGTTCCCGGTGTTGGGCGGTATCTCTGGCGCAACGAGGACGATGTGAAACATGAGAGCGGCGGTGCGAGCGGCCAAGGGCCGTCCGGGCGAGCCGTTGAAACGGCGTTCTTGTGCTCCCTGCGAGGCCCGCATGATAGCGGCAAGGGCGATCAAAACGGGGGGCCGCCCTGTGATTTTTACCTGCCGTTGCGCGGGCACACCTTGTCATGCTGCCGGGATGGCGTCCATCGGGGTGCGTGCCAGCACCAGGGCGCTGACCTGGCTGGCGCCCGCCTGTCTCAGGGCGCGCGCTGCGGCTCGCAGGGTGGCGCCCGTGGTGCTGACATCATCGATCAGCAGCACGCGTGCACCGGCCAGCCTGGACACCATCGCTGGTCGGGCCGCGAAGGCGCCAGACAGGTTGTTCAGGCGCTGCCCGCGCGAGAGCCGGTGCTGGTCGGGTGCCTGGCCCAGCCGCACCAGGGCCTGCGGCCATGGTGCCGGCACGTCACCGGCGAGTCGCCGCAGCGCCTTCGCCAGTTCCCAGGACTGGTTGTAGCCGCGCTCGGCGAGCCGGGTGACGGTCAGCGGTATCGGCACGACGCCGTCGCACCCCAGCCACAGGTCGACCGCGCCCGGGGCGTCGGCCATCAGGCGGGCCAGGCTGTGGGCCCAGGCAGGTTCGCCCTCGAACTTGAAGCGGGCAATCAGTCGGTCCCAGGGGTAGGCATAGTCCACGGCGGCCACGCAGCGCGTCAGGGCATCCGGATCGACCAGGCAGGCGCCGCACTGCGTCTGGTTGCCGGGCAGGGGGGCTGCGCACCGCTCGCAGCGGCGGCGCGGGATCGCCAGTCGCTGGCGGCAGTCAGTGCAGACAGGATCGGCAGGCCAGGCATGGCAGACCTGGCAGATGCCGGGCAAGGCCTTGAAGGTCGGGCGCCACGTGAATCGCATCGGCCCAATATACTGGCGCCCGCCCTGTCCGGGGCGTCTCTGGTCCGAGCCGTGAACCCCATGCCATCCCCTGCTTCAGACAACGCCGTGCCCGGGCTGGACCCCGTGGCCGCGCTGCGCTGGGCCTCGCGGACGGCCGACACCAGTCCCTGGCTGCATGAGGAGGTGGCTTCGCGCATGGCCGAGCGCCTTCGCTGGTTCCGCGAGCCGCCCGCCAGCTGGCTGCACTGGGAGCCGGTCAACGGGGGGCTTCAGGCGCACGGGCGGCTGCTGGAGCAGTTGCCCCGTGCCGCCAGTTTCGTGGCGGCGCGCGACGGTCAGCGAACGCTGGCGGCATTGCGGGGCCCCCGTCCGGCCTGGCATCCGGCGCAGTGGATGCGGCGTGCGCCATCCCGGCTCGCCACGGCCCAGACGCAGGTGGCGATGCTCTGGGCCAACATGGTGTTGCACATGGAGCCCGAGCCCGGGCAGCTGTTGCGCCACTGGCACAGCCGGATCGAGACCGGCGGCTTCCTGATGTTTTCCAGCCTGGGACCCGACAGTTTGCGGGCACTTCGGCTGGTGCATGCCCGCCATGGCTGGCCCGAGCCTGCACACGCCTTCACCGACATGCACGACTGGGGGGACATGCTGGTGCAGGTGGGCTTTGCCGAGCCGGTCATGGACATGGAGCGCATCACGCTGTCCTACAGCAGCGCGGACACCCTGCTGACCGAACTGCGAGGC
>Ga0209066_10004590_pt1 | contig 14913 bp, 22 predicted proteins | sample All_14_2_FD_187198 | JGI IMG/M metagenome (GOLD analysis project Ga0209066, IMG submission 187198) | Freshwater microbial communities in response to fracking from Pennsylvania, USA - Allegheny Zone_MetaG_DW_15 (SPAdes) (version 2) ...
CTCCGAGGGGCCGGTGGGGTGGCGGCGGAACTCGATGCCGCCGCCGATGGTCCAGCGCTTCAGGAGGTCGCCGGTGACCGGGGTGATCCATCCCCAGCCGCCGAGGAACCCGTCGGCGTTCTCGACGAGGCTGACGAGCTCGCCGGGCTCGGTGTCGCGCTCGACCTCGAGCTGAAGCATGTCGAGGGGGTTGAAGAGGGTCATCCGTTGCTCCGTTTCACGACGATGTACTTGGTCCGGGCGCCCTTGCCGAGGGCGACGTCGGCGGCGGCGAGGACCCGCTTGCCGAGGAGGATCTGGTCGACGGCCTCGGCGGTCAGGACGATCTCGAGGCGCTCGTTGCGGGCGGCCTCGGTGGCGCGGTGGGTGACGTACACCTCGAGCGGGTCGAGGCGGCCCAGGGACGCCGTCTCCCGGCGGCCGCCCTGGCCGCCGCCGGCGGTGCCGCCGAGGGCCTTCGCGAGTGCCTTGCGGAGCCGCTTCGCGAGCCGCTCGGCGGCGCGGTCGAGCTTGGCGTCGTCGATCTCGAGGCCACGGACCAGGTCGGCCGCCGCGTCGACACCTGCCTGGTGGAACGTCTTCGCGGTCGACTGGCCGAGCTTGGCGGCCTGGGCCTCGAGCTGGGCCTGCAGCGCGTTGATCTGCGCGATGGTCCCGGACCCGCCTGCCGCGATCGCCTCCGCGGTCGCGAGGCCGCCGTCGACGCCGGCGTCGATGATCTGCTGCAGCGCGGTGGCGTTGATCTTCCCGGTGAGCTGCGCGATCAGCTCGGCGTACCGCTGGGCCCGGACGACCTTGTCCTTGAGCTGGTCGACCAGGGTGGTCGAGGAGACCGTGCCGTCCTCGTTCTGGCCGAGGTTGGTGATGTTGCCGGTGGCGACGACGCCGGCCTTCACGGTGGCGGCATAGTCGGCGAACGCCTGCCGGGCCGCGGCGAGCCGGTCGCGGGCCTTGGCCAGCGACGCGGCCATCTTGTCCTGCGCCTTGGCGTTGACAGCGAGCGCGGCGGTCTCGTCGCGGATCGACTTCGCCGCGGCCTTCCTTGCGGCCGTGCTGGCCTTGGTCGCGGCCTCGATCGCCTTCTCGAGCTTCTCGCCCTTGAGCCGGTTCTTGAGCCGCTTCGTGGTGGCCGCGAGCTGGTCGTCGAAGGTGCCGTCGAGCAGCTTCGTGACCCGGTCGAGGACCTTGGCCAGTCCGGCCGTGCCGTCGGTGACCCCGACGGTCAGGGCGAGCAGCGGGTTCGACGACTGCCGCCCGAGCGGGTTGAGCTTCCCGCCGAGGTCCTTCAGCCCGTCGGTGACCTTGTCCTTGAGGCCGTTGATCTTGTCGGTGACCTGGCCGATGAGCTCGTCGATGCCGTTGAGCAGGCCCTGGATGATGTCCCGGCCGGTCTGGACGAGCCACGTGATCGCACCGGCGACCGCGGCCTTCACCCGGCCGGGCAGGCCGCCGATGGTGCGGAGGACGTCGGCGATCTTGGTCGCGACCTTGACCTCGAACTCGGCGACCTTGCGGCCCGCGTTGAACAGGGACTGGCCGAACTCGATGACCTTCGCGACGACCTTGACGATCGTGGTCACGATCCCGACCAGGACCGAGAACAGGGTGCCCTGGATGAACCCGGAGAGCCGGATCAGCGGGGGCAGGACCTTGCCGAGGATCGCCGCGGCGAACTCGAGGACCTTGCCGATCACCTTGACGACGACCAGGACGATCTTCTGGATGGTCGGCTGGTACTGCTGGAACTTCGCCAGTGCCTTCTCGAGGGAGGGCAGCAGTCGGGATCGGAAGGTCGTGACCAGCTGGTCGAAGACGGGCTTGAGCTTGGTCGCGACGCGGCCGGCGATCGCGACGACCGCGGGGACGAGCTGGCCGTAGATGAACTGCGCCAGGGTGGCGACGATCGGGATGACCCGGGTGCCGATGATGTTCGCGACGTCGGAGAAGACGGGCAGGAGGCGGGAGGCTAGGTAGCCTGCGACCGCCACGACGGCGGGGAGTACGACGTTCTGCGCGGTGTCGGCGTAGGTCTGGAGCGCGGTGAGCAGCGGCGTGAGGGCAGAGGCCCCGCCGCCGAGGTCTCGTATCCGGGCGAGCGCTGCCTCGAGCGTGTTGCCGACCTGCTGGACGTAGGGCGCCAGACCGGACGCGGCGGCGGCGACGGTCTCGAAGGCCGGGGTGAGGTTGCGGTTCAGGAAGGCCGCGGCCTTGGTGAGGATCGGCAGGAGCGCGGTGCCGATGCGGGCCTTGAGGTTCTCGACCTGGGCGCCGAGGCGCTGCTGCTGCCCGGCGAGTGTGGACGACTCACGGGAGAACGCGCCCTGGGTGCGGGACGTCTTCTCCATCAGCAGCTCGAGCCGCTCCTGCATCTCGGCCTGCTTCAGCGCCGACCCGGTGAGCTTGTCGAGGCCCTTCGCGGCCAGGCGGGCGCTGACGTCGGACTGCTTGATCGAGACGCCGTACCGCTCGATCGGGTCGGCCTCGCCGCGCAGCAGCGACGAGACCGACCCGATGGCCTCCCGGGTCGTCCCGCCGAACGTGGCGGCCATGTCCGCGGCGCGCTTGTTGAGCTGCGCTGTGAGGTCGGCCGTCTTCGCCAGCGGCACCCCGGCGCCGTTGAGGGAGGCGCCGACGACGTTGGACAGCTCGCGGTACTCGTTGGCGGAGAGGCCGATCGCCTGGGCGGCCTGGTTGGACCGCTTGATGACCTTGTCGGCGAACTTGCCGAACACGGTCTCGGTCGCGCCGAGCGACTGCTGCGCGTTCGAGGCCGAGTCAACTGAGGCCTTCGCGATGACGGCAGCGCCGGCCGCGACGGCGCCGAGCCCGACGGCCGCGATCCGGCTGGCCTTCGCGACCAGCCCGCCCATGCGGTTGGCGCGGTCGGCGACCCGGTCGAGGCCCGCGACGGCGCCGCGGTCGCTGTACTGCGTGCTGATCTGGATCGGCCCGGCCATCGTGTGTCACCTCCCTCTGCTCGCCAGGTGTACGAATGCGTCGCGCTCGACGCGGGTCAGCCGTGGCCACAGATCCCATGGCTGACCGGTGAGCAGGCACCAGGAGGCCCGCTCCTTCGCCGTCACTCGACGGCGCTGGGCCCTTCCCCCGCCGGGGTCTCCATCGTCTCGGGGTTGAGGTCGGTGCCCTCGTCGTCGACGAAGTAGGCGAACGCCTCGGCGAGCGGCATCGCCATGGCGACCTGCTTCGCCTGCGTGGGCGACACGAATCCCTCGGCCGTGTCCTTGCGGAGCTGGTGGACGAAGATCAGCACCCGCATGGTCATCACCGGCTTCTGCTCGGCGTGGGCGTACGGGTCGAAGCCGTCGAAGTGCTGGGCGATCGCGAGCTCGTCGAACCCGGTCAGGGTGTCGAGGAAGCCCTCCATCGTCTCGTCGGTCTGGGCCGTGTAGGTCTTGGTGCTCATCGGTTCATTCCTCGCTGTCGGATGGTGCGGTCGATGTGCTGGTCGATTCGGTCGACCGCGAGCGGCTCGAGCTCCCGGTCGGTGTCCTGCATGAAGCCGACCGGCTCGATGTTCCGAGCTGGCCAGCCGTAGTTGAGCGGGCCGAGGTAGGGCACTGCCTCGGAGCCGGCCTGGACGTACGCCTTGCCCTTGGAGCGGCCACCGCGGGCCGTGGCCGCTGCGCGACCGGACTTGCGGGGGATGCGACGCCGCAGCCGCTCGGCGGCCTCGGTGGCGATCTCGTCGAGCGCCTCGCGGGGGTCCTCGATCTCCTCGGCGATCTGGCCCATGTCGCGGACGACGTCGTCGACGCCCTCGACCCGGATCCCGATCGCGTCGGCCATCAGCTCTGGTTCCGCTCCGCGCCGTCGAGGCGGACGACGGTGACCTTGAGTCGCCCGTGCTCGACCACGACGTGGACCTCGGTGACGGCGCCCTCGGGCCAGCCGAGCCGCTCCGCGAACTCCTTGATGGCCACCATGTCCGCAGCGCTCGCAAAGAACGACTCACGGACGAGCGACGGCAGGCCGCGGGCCATCAGTGCCTCCGGACGCCGACGACGGTGATCCGCACACCGCCGTTGGGCGCGGCGGGATCGGCCCCCACACGGACCTCGACGACGTCGTTGACGTTGAGGCCCAGCTTCTCCATGAAGCGGAGAGCGGCCTTCTCCTCGGACTTCGTGGCGTCGTAGGTCCGCGTCTGCACCAGCCGGGTGGTGCTCAGGCCGTGGTAGTCCGCGATCTCGGCCTCCAGCGCCCGCTTCGTCGCGCTCATCAGGCCGCGACGAGCGTGGGCTTGGCGGTGAAGTCCCAGGTGACCTCGGTCGACCAGCGGGCGTTCGCGTCGGCGTTCGCGTCGCCGCCGAGGATGGTGCCGTCCGGCTCGGTGATCACGACGTTGCCCGACCAGTGCTGCTGCGTGGCCGAGGCGGTCGTGTTGCCGTAGGGCTTGATCAGAGCCGCGACGGTGGTGCCGGCGACGGTCCAGATCTTGTTCCACAGGCCCGTCGAGGCGGTGTCCTGGGTCATGACCATCTTCAGCGAGTAGATCCGCCCGCCGCCGGCCGCGGCCTCGGCGAACGTGGTCTGGTCGGAGTCGGCCGCGCGGGACAGGATCTCGCAGTTGAAGACCTGCGCGGTGTAGTCGGTGGCGGCGATGCTCAGGGTGAGCAGGCGGGTGCCGAGGGATGCCATCAGTCGTCGGCCTCTCTGTGTCCGTTGATGAAGACGCACGGCACAGTCGTGCCGTCCGGGAATTGCGTGCGTTGCGGGACAGCGCTGGTGACGATCAGCACGTCCTTCAGTGCGTCGACGAGCGCGGGCACGACGTCCTCGATGAACCGCTCGGCGATCGCCATGTTCTGGCTGAGCACCACGACCACGTTCCAGCTCGGGTGCGCGTAGACCCGGCCGAAGGCGTTCTCGTAGTTGATGCGCTCGAGGCGCACGAACGCGTGACCGGGGTTCGTGGTCTGCTCGTAGTACGGGGTGCATGTGACGCCGTAGACCGTGGTGGCGGCCTCGGCGATCTCCTCGCGGATGCTCATCCCACGACCGTCCTCAGGTAGGGCCGCTCGAGACGGCGGACCTCGGCGTCCTCGAGCGAGGGCCGGGCCGCACCCATGTCGGTGGACTGGAATCCCAGCGGCAGGTTCCGCATCTCGAGGTTGCGGTGGACGCGCCGGCACAGCGCCTCGAAGAGGTCCGGCTCACCCATCAGGTAGTCCGGGACGCGGCACTTCTTGGCCTGCGCGGCCTTCTCAGCGAGGTACGCCGCCTCGACCCGGTCAGCGTCGTCGTAGTACGACGAGCCGAGGTAGGTGGTGACCTCGGAGAGTTCCGAGGAGTTGATCCCCACCCCGGCCACGTCAGCCGTCCTTGACGGTGACCTGGCGGTCGCCGAGGACGAAGTCGCCGGTGACGTCGAGGACGTAGAGGCCGCCGGTGACGGGCCGCTCGGAGCCGTCCGGGCGGCGTACGACGGTGCCCTCGGGGACCTCGACGGTCTCGCCGACGGTGAAGTTCTTCCGCTCGGCCATCAGAACTCGTCCTCCTCCTGGTCGGCGAGCGCCTCGTCGAGCGTGGCGAGCAGCTCGCGGTACGTCGCGTTCGGCATCTCCGTGACGGAGCCGGTGAGCTTGGCGACCAGGTCGGCCCGCGGCCCGTCGAACCCCTCGGGGACGAGAGCGAACAGCTCGCTGTCGGTGAGCCGGTCGAGCCGCAGCCGCATCGCCTCGCGCTTCGCGACGAGCTGCTGTGCGTCGGGGCCGGTGACCTCGAGCAGGTAGGCGTCACGGTCGTCGAGCTCGGCGTCCTCGAGGAACCGGTCGTCCGACGGGCGGACGGCGCCGCGGTCGTTGCGGCCCACGACCGCGGTCGGTGGCGCGTCCGCGGGCTGGCCGGCCTTGGCCGCCGGGGACAGCGCCTCGGGTGCCTGCTGGCGCCGCTGGCGGGCCATCAGGCGTCCGCCGTGGTGTAGTCGACCGGCTTGACGTCGGAGTCGCGGGTGACCGCGGCGGCGCCGTAGCCCCAGATCGCCATGTCGATGGACTTGACCTGGTACTCGAACTCGAACCGCTTCGGGGTCGAGGCCCACGCCCACACGCTCGACGGGACGAAGTTGTACGACTTCTTGTCGTTGCCGGTGCCGAGCGCCCACGCGGCGCGGACGGTCTGGTTGCCGACCTGCACCCGGTCGAACCCGCCGCTGGTCTGGCCCTGGGCGTTCTGGGCGCCGAGGATCGGGAGCAGCGGGCGACCGGCGGTGTCGGCGGCGTTGACGAGCGCCGGGAACAGGTTGCCGTCGGAGGCGAAGGCCGTGAACCGGTTGCCGCCGCGGACGAACTGCAGGCCGGCGAAGTAGCCGGTCAGCGCCTTCACCAGCGCCGCGTCGACCGCGCTCGCGAGGTTCAGCTCCGCGGTTCCGACCGCCGCGAGGGCCGTGGCGATCATGGTCTCGAGGGACTCGTACCAGCCGCCGAGCATCTCGGCCCAGATGATCCCGTCGGCCTTGGGGTTGCCGGCCTGGTCCCAGACCTCGCGGTTGATCTCGATCTTCCCGGACTTCGCCGTCGGGGTGACCGTCTGCACGGTCGCGGCGAAGGCGCCCGGGGTCGGCTCGACGCCCTGGGTGTGGGTGCCGACCAGACCGGAGGCCGAGGCGAACTTCGGGATGGTGAACGCCGTGATGTCGTCGAGCACGCCGGTGGTGACGAGCTCCCACAGCGGCCGGCTGAACTGGAGGTTCGGCACGTACAGGTCGGGCCGGTTCTTCACCGGGTTGAGCGACGCGGTGTTCGTGGTCGTGACCGCGAAGGCGGCGAGCTCCTCGACGAACTCGTCGAGACGCTGCTTGGCCGCGCTGTCGCCGCTCTGCGAGGCCCGCAGGTCCATCGCGAACGAGTGCTCCCCGGGCAGGCCGTCGAAGCGGTAGGGCGACGGCTCGTTGACCTCGAGCCCGTCGGTCGCGCTGATCTTCTCCGCGTGGCCCTGGGGGTCGGGGACGAGGTGGCCGAACGCCTCGGTCAGGGCCACGGTGAGCGGCTCGACCAGGCCCGTCATGTCGAAGGCGGTGCCGGCGCCGAGCGAGGCCTCGAAGGCGGTGACGTCCTCGGGCTTGCAGTCGGTGATGCCGGCGCCGTGGACGACACCGCACTTGGTGCACTTCATCTGGTTCTCCTCGATGTCGAAGGTGACGCTGCGGACTCGCGCGCCACCGAAGACCGGGGCGGGAGTGAGGCTGATCTCGTGGATGGGGATGTCGACGGCCTCGTAGGTGCCGTCCTGGGCGAGGCGGTACTTCGCGCCCTCGTTGGGTCCGATGGACAGGCCGTCCCAGACGCCGTCCTCGGCCATCGACAGCGCGTGGTCGCCGGCAGCGCCGCGGGCCACGCGGAGCGCCACGGCGTAGCCCTCGTCGGTGTCCTCGGCCTCGAACAGCACGCCGGTCGCGGTGGCCTTGTCGTGGCTGACCCAGAGCTTCACGCTCGACAGCGCCTCGCCGTAGGGGCGCACGGTGCCCTTGCTGAACGTGAAGCGCTTGCCGTCCTTGACGGCCGCGACACCGAAGGGGACCGCGAGGCCGCGGATGACGCGCTTCTCGCGGTCGACCGCGAAGACGGTCCCGGCGGGGACGACGTCCATCGTCTGGGCGGTGTCGAAGACGGTGTCGAGCTGGACCGTGGTCGTCATGCGGACTCCTCGGAGGGGACGGCGCGGAGCGGCGCGGGGGCCGGCGTGGGCCGGGCGGCGGCGGGGATCTGTGGCTTGCCCTCGGCGGGCCGGATCTCGTCCTCGGCGATCGCGCCGACCTCGATCCCGAGCTTGTAGGCCTCGTACCGGTCCTTGGCCGACGAGCGGAGGAACCCGTCGAGGTCGAAGCGGACGACGGTGCCGCGGGGCGTGCAGTCGCCCATCGACAGCCGGTCCTCGATCGCCGCGCGGTACAGCCCGAGGGTGAAGTCGAGGAACGCCTTGCGGCGGTCGAACTGGTTGGCGTAGGTCCGCGAGGTCGTGCTGACGCCGAGCTCCTCAGGGTCGACGCCGGCCACCCGCGCGATCTCGAGAACGGCGTGCTGGCGCTGGTCGGCGAGCTCGAGCTGCTCGGGGTTGAACTGGCCGGCGTGGTAGTTGAGCGCGGCTGGGATGTAGGCCGTCGACCGCGTGCGGGCGGCGTTGGCCCACGGGTCGAGCAGGTTCTCCCGCAGCTCCTCAGGTGTGGCGTACGGGTCGACGCCCTCGGCGGGCGTGAAGTAGTCGCCGGGCGGTGCGCCGTTGGCGTACCGCTGTGCGGCCTGGTCGAGCAGCAGGCACTGTCGAATGGCGCGGGCGCCGGCGGTGAGCATGCCGTCGGTCGGCGAATCGAAGCGGATTAGCTGCTCGTCGGGGACGTGCTTGCCGTCGACGTAGACCTTGCCCTGGTCCTCGTCGACGCTGACCTGGCCGGGCTTGAGCCGCTTCACGTACAGCGGGAAGTCGCGGTAGCCCGTCTCGACCTTGCGCCACCATGCGACTTGCTCGAAGAACAGGTCCTCGACGAGCCGCGTCATGGTGACCGACCGGGGCACGGTCCGCTCGGGCTGGGCCAGCCACGACGCCGGCTCGACCGTCAGGTCCGCCTTGATCGTCGTCAGCGGCAGACCACCGAGCGAGCCGCAGACCAGGTCGCGCGAGCGCTTCACCGCGGGAACCTGGATCGCCTCGCGCCGCGACACCTTCGCCGCGGTGCCGGTCGGGGTGGCGTACGACTCGAGGCCGACGACAGACGGCGGGAAGGCCTCGGCGTCGACAGCAAACGCCGTCGACGCCGGGGTGCTCTCCATGCCTGTGTCGGGGACTCCCGACCGCAGCGCCCTCGTCATCCAACCCACGCCGCCGAGCGTGCGGCGTACGACGGGCTACGACTGGGGGTGTTGCCGATTCTGGGTAACTCGGTTGCCGGAATTGGGCAACACGATCCCCTGGATCTGGGACCGCGGAGCGCGCGCGGCCTGGAGCGCCCACACTGCGGCCTTGGCCGCATCGGCCCGACCGGTCGACGTCATCCGTGGCCCGTTCACCCCGGGCAGGGTCCGGAGGGCGGTGACCTGCCCGGTGAGGTGCTGGCCCCCGTCGTGGCGTACGACGCCCTCGGCCAGCAGTCGGGAGAGGTCCTGGGCGGCAGCGAGGACCTGCCCCTCTCCGGACCGCATCGACCGGCGTCGCAGCGCTGGGTGCTCGACGAGCGACGCCCCGACGGTGGTCTTCCCGCGGAAGCCCGACGCCCGGAGCGCGGCTGCAGCGGCGTGCACGTCGGGGTGATCGGAGGCGGAGACGATGACACCGTCCGATGTACGCCAGGCCAGGACCAGGCTGACGCCCTTGTCGAACCACGACTCGATCGCCGCGGCGGCAGGTGTCTCACCTGAGACATCTGCGGTCAGCGCTGCCCACGCCTCGGCGGTGACGACCGGCTCGCCCTTCTCCTGCCGGCGTACGACGAGGTCCCAGCGGTTGAGGTACTGGTGCGCCCACGATCCGACGGGGTCCGGGTCGTCGAGCTCGGGCGTCGCCTCACGGGCCTCGAGCAGCTTCGCGGCGATCATCTCCCGGCGGTCCTCGGTCCAGTGCGGAGAGGCTGCGCGCCAGGTCTCCTCGGCGAACATGTCGGCGCCGGGCGGCACACCCCAGAGCAGCAGCAGGGTGCGGCCATCGTCGGCGGCCATCGCCGCTGCGATGCGGCGCTTCATCAGCGACGTCGCTCGGCGGTGCGAAGTGCTGGTGAGCACGACCTGCGGCGAGACGCGCTCCATGGTGGCCGGCTCGAGGTCCTCGGAGATCCGGCCGGGCTCGACGTCCCAGCACTCGTCGGCCAGGCCGAGGGCGACGTCGAAGGTGTAGGCCGCGGTCTTCGCGAGCCAGCGGGCGCCGTTCGGGTGCGCGACGACCTCCTTGCCGTTGCCGCGTGTCACGGTCCAGCCCTGGTTCTCGCACCAGGGCCAGGCGCGCTCCTGGACCTCGCGTACGACGCCGAGGTCGCGGCCGAAGTGCATGACGACCTGGCCGGGCTCGAAGAGGTCGACGCCGAACTCCAGTCGCCACAGGGCTAGAGAACGGAGACGCTCCGACTTGCCCGCCCGCCGCGGTGCGGACTCGACGACGTTGCGCCAGCACAGCCGCCCGTCCGCGTCGTGCTCGAGCTGTCGGACCATCGCGAGCTGCTGCCACCAGCGCAGCGTGATCTTGCGCCGCTGGCGGATCCACTCGATCGCGCCCGGCCCGTAGGACCCCACCGCGTCCGGGTGCACGGCCGTCATTGCCAGCGGAGGCGAGGCGTCCTCGGGGAGGTCGAGGTACGGCGCGAGCCACTCGGGTGCGGTCTCGACGTGATGCGCCCAGGTGAGCCGCTCATCGAGTTCCCAGAGGTCTTCGGCGCCCCGGGAGAGAGAGACGGGAAGCGGCGAAGGCTTCCCGGAGCCATCGCCGCCGGGAAAAACGTCGGTGCCTGCTGCTAGTGCGTCAGCGGCGCGCTTCGCGGCGAGCTCGACGGGCCCGGACTTGTCGCTGCAGGTGCCGTGCTCGACGCGGTGGTTGTTCGGCGCCCACGTCAGGTCGGGGCGCTGCCAGCGGGGCACGATGTGCCCGACCACCCACCGGTCGCCGACGGTGACCAGCTCGTCGCACTGCCCGCACGGTGTGGGCCAGGTGGTGCGGAAGGCGAGCGCTGCCCGGGCCGCGTGGACCCGACGACCAGCCCACGCCGGGACGGCAGTCGTGGTCACGCGCCCTCGCGGTGCTGCGCCTCGCAGGGTGCGAGGGCCTGGCCTGGCAGGACCAGGCACGACGCGGTCGAGCAGGGGTCGAGGACGCCTCGGTCACGGGCCTGAGCGATGGCCTTCGACACGGTGCTGGTGCTCGCCCCGCCGAGGGCCTGGCCGAGCTGCCCGGGGTACAGCCTGGCGTGACCCTGCCGGTCGACGTGGGCCAGGCACCAGACCCACACCCTCGCCCACGCTGGCAGGTTGTGGTTCTCGGTCGAGGCGACGAGGACGGCGTCACGCGGGTTGTCACGTAGGTCGTCACGGCGTGACGTCATGCGCCCCTCCGGAGCTGCTCTCGAACTGTCTGCCTGGCCGCGTCGGCTTCGCGCGCGCCACCTTCAGGTGAGAGCGATGAATGGGTGGTGGAGTCCTGGGGTAAGTCCTCCGTCCCTCCTATGTCCTTCCTAGGCCCCCCCTTTTCGAGGGGGCTCAACCCCTCAATCTGGGGGGGCTGGAGCACCCCCTTTCTGAGGGGGCTGAGCCCCCCTCTTTCGAGGGGGCTGCTGCCCCCCTGAATCGAGGGGGCTGAGGCTGGATCGAGACATAGTCGGTAGACCTGCCGATCACCGTCACGCGGGTGCTCGACCAGGCGATCGATCAGACCGGCCTTGTCGATCTGTTGCACCGCGAGCCGCACGTACTCCTGCAGCTTCGCGCGACGAGCGGTCACGGCTGCGTCGGCCTTGTTCTCGGCGGGCACGTCGTACCCCATCGCGAAGGCGAGCACTTCCCACCCGCCGAAGTAGAGCCGTGCTGGTCGGCCATCGCTCGGGCGGTCGAGCGCGACCAGCGCCATGCGAAGCAGGACCTTGAACGGCCGGGCGGGTAGGTGAGCTCCAAGGGCCGAGACGGCCTTCACGAGCTCGATCCCCATCAGCCGAGGACCGTGGCGCGCGCCTGCTCGAGGTGCTCACGCCGGATGGACCAGACGTCGCCACCAGCGAGCCCGGCCGCGCCCACGGCGACCAGCTTGACCTGCCCATCGCTGAGGCCCGCGAAGACGTCGGGGAACTCCTCGACGATGCGCCGACGACGGGGGTGTGCAGACTTCGCATACCCCTTGCTGGACTGCATGACCCGCCCGACCGCGGCGTACGCGGTCGGGTCTGCGGAGACGTACCGCTTGGCCATCAGACGGCCTGCTCGAACTGGGCGTCGATCCAGGCGCGGACGTCCTTCTCGCGCCAGACGAGCATCCCCTCCATCCGGGCACCCTTCGGGCCGCGGCCCTGCTGGCGCCAGGCCTTCAGCGTGTTCACTGAGATCCCCAGCATCTCGGCCGTCTCGCGCGTCCGCATTAGTCGTACAGGCTCTGCCATTTGCGGTGCTCCGTTCGATGTAAGTGGTTACATCGTGACGATACCTCCCCGGATGGTGTGGCGGTCAACGCCGCAGCGTTGTAGCGTGTCGAATGTGACGGATCGTGATGCGCAGGTGGGCGCGCAGGTGGCATGCCTACGTCGGCTACGCGAGATGAGCCAGACCGAACTCGCGCAGAAGGTCCGACTGCGGCAGCAGACGATCGCGAAGATCGAGGCCGGTACGCGACCTCTCCGCATGGTCGAGGCGTCCGACATCGCGGTGGCGCTCGAAGTGCCCTTATCCGCGCTCGACGATCGCCCGAACGCCACCCTGGACGACCTACGCGCGGACAGGCTCGGCGCGGAGATGCAGCTGATGCAGGCCGAGGTCATCGACCGGTTCCTGGACCTTGTGCGCACAGCGACGCTTCTGCAAAGCCTAGTGACCGGCAATGCATTGAGCCCATCGGCCCTTAAGGGCGCGGAGCAGGAACTCGAGGGCTTCGGTCCTGGGCACACTGTCGCCCGCCTGGCTTGGATGGTTGAGTCCGGCTACGGCGAGTCCGCCACCGAAGCCGAAGCCGAGAGCCCGCCGTTCTGATGGCGAGCATCGCGAAGCGGGACAACGGCAAGTGGCGTGCGCGGTATCGCGACGAGCGCGGCAAGGAGCACGCCCGGCACTTCGATCGTCGAGTCGACGCGAAGGCATGGCTCGACCGGGTAACCGCGTCCGTCGTACGCGGCGACTACGTCGATCCCGGGGCCGGGCGGATCACCTTCGAGCAGTGGTATGACGAGTGGTCGGCCCGCAAGGTCTGGGCGGGCGGCACGGTGCTGTCCGCACGGCAAGCCGCCGACTCGGTGACCTTCGCGACCGTGCCGATGAGCAAGATCAGGGCGTCTCACCTCGAGCAGTGGGTCAAGGCGATGACCCTGCCGGCCGAGTCCCGGAAGAGTGGACTCGCGCCGTCGACGATCAGCACCCGGTTCAACTACGTGCAGATGGCGTTCCAGGCCGCGGTCCGCGATCGCGTCATCCAGCACAACCCCTGTGCCTCGGTGGTCCTGCCCAGCGCCCGGCGTCAGGAAGCCGCCATGGTGCTGCCCGAGGCTGCCGAGGTCGCCAAGGTCCTGAGGCTGCTCGAGGGGCGACCATTCGGCACGTTCGTCGCCCTCTGCGCGTTCGCCGGGCTGCGCCTCGGCGAGGCGGCCGGGCTGCAGGTCGGCGACGTCGACTTCCTGCGGCGCACGCTTTCGGTCTCGCGGCAGGTCCAGGGGCAGACGGTGGCCACGACCGAGATCGTCCCGCCGAAGCACGGCTCGGAGCGCGTGGTGCACATCCCGGCCGAGCTCGCCGACCTGGTCGCCGCCCATGTCTCCCGGCTCGGCGCCTGGGGTGACGAGCAGTGGCTGTTCGGGTCGGCTGCCGACGTACGCCTGAACCGGAACTCAGCCGGCAACCTTTGGCGCGGCGTCCGCGGTCGCGCGGGCCTCTCTGCCGACCTGACGCTGCACGACCTCCGCCACTGGTTCGCTTCCGGGCTGATCGCCGCCGGCTGTGACGTCGTGACCGTGCAGAAGGCCCTCGGCCACTCGAGCGCGGACATCACGCTCAAGGTCTACGCCCACCTCTGGCCGACCGCGGCGGACAAGACGCGCACGGCGGCCACGGCGATGATGCGCGGCGTTCTTGCGGACCCTGAGCGGACTGAGGCGGTCGAGTAGCGCGATGACCAGGCAGTTCACCCCCGCGTCAGCGGTAGTTCGTGTACCTCAGCCCCCGGGATGCCCTGGGGTGCGCTGGGGTGCTGCCCGCGCCCTGCCTGGATCGTCGGTGATGCCGTGTGGTGTCGCGGGCGTCCTGTGGTGCCTCTGCTGCGGACTCGCTGCGGACTCCGCCCTGAGAGGGGGTGGTGCGCCGGCCACCCGCTGAGCGCTCGCGACGGGACGCGTCCCGCGACCTCACCAGGTCCAGCGTGGAGGGTGCCAGCCCTCCCCCGGACATGAAGAAACCCCCCAGAGTGCCAGCTCTGGAGGGTCAGGTCCCCGAAGGGGAAAGCAATGTCTGAGACAGAAGGTACTACCCCTGCGCCCGAAGGCGCTACCCCCGCGGCCGAGGTGCTGGCCGCGCTCCGCGAGTACCACGCCGCCACCCTGGCGGCTATGGGACGGCTCGACGAGCGGCTCAGCCGGCTTGAGGGGGCGCAGCGATGAGCGCCCCCGGACCCGAGTACTGCCCGTCGTGGTGTGTCACCCCGACCGAGAACCACATCTGGCAGCTCAGCGAGGACGACGGCCCGTTCATCAGCCACGACGGCCCGACCTTCGGTGACCAACTCGTGTACGTCGGCGGCGCAACGTTGATCGACGGCGCCGTGCTGGAGTTGACAGCGGACATCGACTCCATGGCCTACAAGCGGATGGACGCCACCGAGGCTCTTGCTCTCGGCCAGGCTCTGCTCGAGGCCGCGGCGTGGCTGGAGGCTCAGCAGTGAGCGCCGGGAAGGTGGTGTGCCCGGCGTGGTGCACCCAGGAGATGCCCCACGACAGCACGGACCTAGACAGGCGCCCAATCCAGCACACCGCACCCGCGTTCGGGAACGGCGAGTGGGTGGCGATCTTCCAGTTCGATGACGGCACCGACCCCGGGTACGAGATGCTGATCGACGTCCCCGCTGCCAACTGGGACGTGGCCAACGCCGAGGACCGGAAGCGGTTCGCCTCGGAGCTGCTCGACCTCGCGATGTCCGCCCTCGCCGCAGCGAAGTGGCTGCAGGAGCTCTAGGCGTACGACGGCCCGTCACCCGGACAGCGAGAACGGGTGACGGGCCGTCGTACGCCTAGAGCTC
>Ga0209066_10004592_pt1 | contig 14909 bp, 8 predicted proteins | sample All_14_2_FD_187198 | JGI IMG/M metagenome (GOLD analysis project Ga0209066, IMG submission 187198) | Freshwater microbial communities in response to fracking from Pennsylvania, USA - Allegheny Zone_MetaG_DW_15 (SPAdes) (version 2) ...
CAGTAAAACCCTGCCTCGCCCGGCGGGCGGGTCTTGAAGCGCTTGTGCACCCACAGGTACTGGGGCAGACGCCGAAGGATTTCGGACTCGATGTAGGCGTTCAGGCGACGGGTGTCGTCTTCGGCATCGTCCGTCGGGAAGTTGTCCAGGGGCGGCAGGAAATGAACTTTGTAGCCGTGGCCGCCTGGCAACAGCTCGGCGATCACGGGTTGGACCACCATGTTGAGCATGCGCGCCAAGCGGGACGGCGCCAGCAGCGTGGCGGCGGGCACACCAAAAAACGGCACAAATGCCGCATCGCGGGCGCCAAAGTCCATGTCCGGCAGGTTGAAAAACGCCCGCCCTTGTTTCACAGCGCGAAAAAGCGGCTTGACCGACTCGCTGCGTGGAAAGATCTCGGCATTGCCCAGGCGCAGGCGGCCATGGCGCATCGCGGCGTCAATCACCGGGTTGCTCTGGGTCTGGTAGATCGAGGCCGCCGGTCTGGGCTGGCACAGCAGTACGGCCGCGCCAGCCACGTCCAGGCCCACAAAATGCGGGCACAGCCACATGGTGGGGCGGCCTTCGGTCTGAAAGACGCGCTCGGCCAGCCCGATGTCACCCTCGATGTGGATCAATCGTTTGATGCGTTTGGGGCTGGCGTACCAGAGCACCGATCGCTCCAGCAAGCTGCGCGTGAGCCAGCCAAAGTGCTCGCGGGCCACGGCCTCGCGTTCGGCCTGAGGCATGTCAGGGAAACACAGTTCCAGGTTGCGCAGGGCGATGCGGCGGCGCGAGCCGGCCAGGCGGTACAGCAGGGCGCCCAGCCTCTGCCCCAAGGCGGCCAGCACGGGCAGGGGCAGCCAGTGCAGCAGCCACATCAGGCCCAGAAATACGCGGATGCCGAAAGACTTCATGGGGCGGGCTTGTCCGAGGTGAGGATGTCGGCCCTGGGATTTTTGTAGCGGTTGTAGCCCCACAGGTACTGTTCGGGGCACTGCATGATCATCTCTTGCTGCAACTGGTTGATGGCCACGGCCGATGGCTCGGCCTCGCCCTGGCGCAGCAGGGCTTCGATGTCGGCAGGCATGCGGCGGGCGTGGATCACGTAGTCGCAGCCCAGGCGGTGGCGTTGCCACCAGGTCAGGCGCTCGCCACGCAGCATCACGACGGCGCACCCGGTCTGGGCCACCAGCTTGGCCAGCATGGTCATGGTGTAGGCCGGCCGGCCAAAGAACGGGGCCCACACGCCCATGCCTTCGGGCGGGACCTGGTCGGGCAGGATGCCCACGGTGTGCCCTTGTTTGAGGGCGCGCAGCATCTGGCGCACACCGGCCAGGGTGGCGGGGCTGGCCACCATGCCAGGGCGATTGCGAGCGTGCACCATCACCTCGGCCAGCCAGGCCTGGCGGGACGGGCGGTACAGGGCCGTGATGGGCTTTTGGGCGCCATGGCGCTCCGCATAACCTTGGGCGACGATCTCGAAGCACCCCAGGTGCGGCGTCAGGATGATGATGCCCTTGCCCTCAAGCACGGCCTGGTCCAGTTGTTCAACCTGGCGCCATTGCACCCGCTCACCCAAGGCCTGCTCGCGCGGGCGGCCCCACAGCCGGGGCAGCTCGGCCACCATGCGGCCGGCCTGGCCCACGGCCCGAAGGCGTTGTCCCAGGCTCAGACCGGCCTGGTGGGCGTGCGCGTTCAGCCGCCGCCGGTAGGACGGTGACAGGCCATAGGCCAGCCAACCCATGCACAGCCCCAGGGCATGCAACAGGCCCAGCGGCCAGCGCGACAGAGAAAAGAACACTCGAACCATGCCCCGATCTTACTTTGGGGGTCCACATGGCTTGCGCTACACTTTGCCCATCGCCGAGTTAACAGGACAACTTGCGGGGCGATTCACAAAATCCGCTAAAGCGTTCGCCGCTGCGCAGAGTGATGACTCGACACAGCCTTGGCGACGCCGAGGTCTCTACTCAACTCATCTTTTTGGAGCGCAACGTGTCGAACGACTTCCTCTTCACCTCCGAATCCGTCTCTGAAGGCCATCCCGACAAGGTCGCTGATCAGATCTCCGACGCGATCCTGGACGCCATCTTCGAGCAAGACCCGCTGTCGCGCGTGGCCGCCGAGACCCTGACCAACACCGGTCTGGTTGTGCTGGCTGGTGAGATCACCACCAACGCCCACGTCGACTACATCCAGGTCGCCCGTGACACCATCAAGCGCATTGGCTACGACAACACCGAATACGGCATCGACTACAAGGGTTGTGCCGTGCTGGTGGCCTATGACAAGCAGTCCAACGACATCGCCCAGGGTGTGGACCACGCCTCTGACGACCACCTGAACATCGGTGCCGGTGACCAGGGTCTGATGTTTGGCTATGCCTGCGACGAGACGCCCGAGCTGATGCCCGCGCCCATCTATTACGCCCACCGCCTGATGGAGCGCCAGGCCCAGCTGCGCAAGGACGGCCGCCTGCCTTTCCTGCGCCCGGACGCCAAGAGCCAGGTCACGATGCGTTATGTGGACGGCAAGCCCCACAGCATCGACACCGTGGTGCTGTCGACCCAGCACAGCCCGGACCAGTCCGAAGACCAGCACCACATGAAGGCCAGCTTCACCGAGGCCATCATTGAGGAGATCATCAAGCCCGTGCTGCCCAAGGAATGGCTGCAGAACACGCGTTACCTGGTCAACCCGACCGGCCGTTTCGTGATCGGTGGCCCGCAAGGCGACTGTGGCCTGACCGGCCGCAAGATCATTGTCGACACCTACGGTGGTGCCTGTCCACATGGTGGCGGTGCGTTCTCGGGCAAGGACCCCTCCAAGGTGGACCGCTCGGCCGCTTACGCTGCCCGCTATGTGGCCAAGAACATCGTGGCGGCCGGCCTGGCCCGTCAGTGCCAGGTGCAGGTGGCGTACGCCATTGGTGTGGCCAAGCCCATGAACATCACGGTTTACACCGAAGGCACCGGCGTCATCCCTGACGAGAAGCTGTCTGCCCTGGTGGCCGAGCACTTTGACCTGCGTCCCAAGGGCATCATCCAGATGCTGGACCTGCTGCGCCCGATCTACCAAAAGACGGCTGCCTACGGTCACTTTGGTCGCGAAGAGCCCGAGTTCAGCTGGGAGCGTACGGACAAAGCGGCTGCGCTGCGTGCAGCGGCTGGCCTGTAAGAGCCGCCTGGGCCCGGCTCATCAGAAAGTGAGCCGAGCCCCCAGCACCAGCATGCGCCCACGCGCATCAAAGAAACGTTCGTCGTAACCCACCTGGAAGGCCTTGCCGCCGCCGGGTGCGGCCAGCGACAGGGGCGGTGCCTTGTCCAGCAGGTTGACCACGCCCGCGCTGAACTCCCAGCGCCGCTGGCCTGAGGCGGCGGCTGGCTGTTGCCAGCGGCTCAGCCAGTCCAGTGTCAGGTGGTGTGGAATTTTCAAGCGCACGTCGGCGGTGATGCCGGTGGGTTGGCCCTCGGCGTTGAGCACCTCGACGGTTTGAGCCCGGTCCCGGTACCCGGCCTGGAGATGGACTGTCAAGGTGTGGGCCCAGGGACCCCGGCTGAGGGTGCCTTGCCAGCGGCCGCGCCAGCGCAGGGTCGGAGCACTCAGGTCGCCGTTGCCCAGGGCACTCAGGTAAGGGCCCCCTGCGTAGCCTTGCACCACTTCCTTGATCATGACCGAGGCCATGGTGCGGCTGCTGAGGCGTCCCCAGGGGGTGTCATGCCGGGTGTCCACGTCCAGGTCCAGCCCGCTGGACAGGCTGCGGCCCAGGTTCTGACCATTGATCAGCAGGGCCAGCAATTGCCCGCCTGAGCCATCCGGCACGGCCACCCATTGGTTGGCGTAGCTCGTTGGGAACTGGCGGACCAGGGTTTCGTCGACCTGGCCAATGGTGTCGCGCAGCGCCACGACCCACAGGTCGGCGCCCACGCTGACCGAGGGTGAGGCTTCGATGCGCAGGCCCAGGGCGCCGTGGGTGGACCGCTCTGGCTTGAGTGCCGGATTGCCACTGGCCACCTGGGGCAGCGCTTGGGGGTTGGCCGGACAGTCCACGCCCAGGCGGTCGGCCACGCCTTGCAGTTCGGCGCAACTGTAAGCGTCGGCCGTCTGAAACTGATCCTGCAGCGGTGCATTGAGCTGCGCCAGGGTGGGCGCGCGAAAACCGGTGCCCACGCTGGCGCGAACCAGCCAGTGCGGCGCGGCCCGCCACAGCGCACCCAGTTTGCCGCTCCAGGCGTGGCCGGAGGCCTGGTAGCGGTCGTGTCGCAGCGAGGCCTGCCAGGTCCAGGTGGGGCTCACGGGTGCGACCATCTCGGCAAAGACATGGAGCGCGCGGCGGCGAGCCTGCCCGGGTTGAATGGTGGAGGTGTCGCCCAGCCTCAGGTCGCCATAGCCATCGGGCGCCAGCTCGCCCGTGGCCGGGTTGATCAGCAGCCCTTGGGCAAACAGGCTGGGTTGTGCGCGCCAGCGCTCCCAGGACACGCCAGCGCCGAGGCTGAGGTCCAGGGCGCCACCCGGCAGGGTGGCCAGGGGCCGATGGGCTTGCACATCCAGGCTGTCCTGGTCGATGCGACCGGCATTCCAGGGGCCGCGGTAGTTGATGGCCTGCAGGGCCTGGTTGCCTGCCTCGCTTTGCTGCCCGGGGCCCAGCAGCGGGTCGTACAGGCCGGATCCGACCAATGCATCGATGCTGAAATCACCCACGGCATTGGCGATGCGGCTGCGGGCGCTGCTGCGGCTGTGGGTCAAGGCACTGGAGACGCGCCAGTCGGCCCATTGGCCTTCCAGGCGCAGGCCGAGGTGGCTCAACGAGGAGCGATCGTCCGACTGCCGCCGGCCCAGGTCATCCAGCCGGGCCAGCGTGTCGGTGACGTCGAACATCGGCAGGTTCAAGGGCATGGCGGTGGTGCGCACCCGGGTGTCGGCCTGAGCCAGCAGCCAGTCGGCAGCCAGGTGCCAGCCTTGCGCGCCTTGCCAGTCATAGCTCAGCAGGGCTTGTCGACGCGAGCGTTCTGGGATCAGGTCGATGTCCCTGGCGTAGTCATAGGCGCAGGCCTGGCCCTTGACGATCAAGCCAGGACGGCACTGGCCTGTCGCGGCCAGAGACGGGCTGAACACCTGTCCATCCCCGTCGACCTGGTTGGCCGGCGACACATTGAGCAGGGCCCCGGAGCGCCGATAGCGCTGGCCATCCTGGGTGAAGTCGATCTCGGTGGTGCTGGCAAAGCGCCGGTCACCCCCGGTGAGCGAGGTGGTGTGCAGTGCGCCAATGGCCAGTCCGAGGTGCTGGCCATCTTGGGCCAGGCTGCCAATGCCGGTGCTGGCACTCATTGACCATTCCTGGGCGCCTCCCCGGGGCACGCGCAGGTCCACCTGTGCGTCGTTGTGGGGTTGCCCGCGGCGGGTGATGATGTGGATCACACCGGCCACCGCATCGGCGCCATAGATTGAAGAGGCGCCCGTGGTCAGAACTTCGATGCGCTCGATCGCGCTCAAGGGGAGGGTGTTGAGGTCAGGGGCCGCGGCAAAACCGGTGGGCGATTGACCCCCAAAGCTGGGCAGGCGCTGCCCGTTGAGCAGCACCAGGGTATAGCCCTCGCCCAGTCCGTGAATCGACGCCCCGGCAAAGCCGTAGGTGGCGGGCCCCACGGAGGCGGTCTCCAGGGTGCCGCCATGCAGGACGGGCAGGCTTTGCAGCAGTTGTGCGGTGGTGCTGGCGCCCGAGCGATCAATGTCCGTCCGGCGCAGCACCACCATGGGCTGGATGCCCTCTTGCTCAATCCTGGGCAGTCGGGTCCCGGTGACCGTGATATCGGGCAAGGCCGGGTCCGTGACCTGGCCTTGCGCCGGGGCAACCCAGGAGCCCAGGCTGGAGGCGGCCAGGGCCCATGACCCCAGGCGTGTCAGCCGTCGACGCTTCATGGATGCCATTTTCCAGGTACTGCCCTCAACCCGGTCACTGGCCGACTTGTTTGCCCGGCAGGTTTTTCAGGTCCTGAGGAACAATTTGCCCGGCCTTGTTTTCAGGGTTAGGCATGATCGGAGGCGGCGGTGGTGGCTTGGGGCCGCTCACCCGGATCTGGACTTCATCGCCTTTGCCGGGCATGGTGGCGCCGCCGGTTTTGACGGGCGCCTTGATGGGTTTCGGGGCGGCCTTGATCATGTTCGACTTGGCGGCCGACGCGGTGATCTCGGGTTTGGGGGCTGCGGTGACGGCGTGCGCCGCGGTGCCGCACAGCGCGGTGCCGCACAGCGCGGTGCCGCACAGCGCGGTGGCGCCGGACACCAGCCATGCGGCCATCGTGGGTGACGAGACTCTTTGCTTCATGATGAGATGGTCCTGATGTGACGTGAGACGCTCAAGCTTGCCACGTGGGGTCTCAGAAGGACAGGGCAGAGCCTAGGACTAGGGGGGGCTTGGGTTGCTCAGGCGCCACTGTTGTTCCGCCTGAGCCAGCACCCTTCGGACGTGGGGAGGCATGTCGGGCTCCAGTTGCACCCCTTGTCGCGCTTGTTGCAGTTGTTGGCGGGCATCGTCCAACCGGCCCAAGGCCATGAGGGCGCGCGCGGTGCGGATCCGGGTCAGGACCAACAAGGGACTGCCCTGGTGGCCTGACGCCACGGCCTTCAGGGCTTGTTCCAGCGCTTGAAATGCCGCGTGGGCCTGCCCGCTACCCAGCAATGCCATGCCCAATGTGGTGTACACCTGCACCCTCTGGTGCAGTTGAACGCCCTCATTGGCCTGATGGTTCACTTGAGCCAGCCGTGCTTGCGCCAGGGGCAGGGCCTGCTTCGATTGGCCTTGCTCGATCAAAGCCATCACCCGGCTGCCGCTGCTTTTTTGACGGGGGTCACTCAACCATCGCCATGCCGAGGCCAGTTGGCCATCGGCCAGGTCCACCGTGGCCAGACGCTCCTGCAAGTCTGTGATCACCGGGTTGTCAGGCGTTTTGTGTCGTCTGGCCTTGTCCAGCAATTCGGTCAACCGGGTGCGAGCCTGGGCGTACCGACCGGTGTCCTGCAGGTACCAGGCGTGCAGCAAGGCGGCCAGGTGGTCTTCAGTGTAGGGGGCCCGGCTCTCGGATCGGAACCGGGCCAGATGGTCCAGCGCCACACCCGCATCCTTGAGTCGGCCGTCCAGCAGTGCGGCCTCCAGCAAAGCGACCCGAGCACTGAACACGACGTCAGGATCAATCCGGGAGGCCTGTGCCAGGATGACCTTGGCCGCATGTTCAATGCCCAGGCGACTCACGGCGCTGGGGGTCATGCTGTGCTGCAGCCGTGCGAGGCTGAGTTCCATCCGGGCCGTGCTGACATGGTCCGGCCCCAGCGTGTGGCGGTTGGCATGCAGTGCCGCAGCCATCTCCTGGGTGGCGAGCTTCAGTCGCCCTTGGGCCCACAGGTTGCTGCCCAGGTCAAACCTGAGTCGGGCCAGCCGGGTGGATTGTTCGCCCCATTGCGCCGCAAAAATGCGCATGGCTGCGGTGTGAGCTGCGTAGGCCTCGTCCAGGCGCCCTTCTTCCTGACGCAGCTCACCCAGGGCCGACCAGGCTTCGGCGGTCCGCTCGTGCGCCGGTGCCATGGCTTGAAGCGTCTGGCTGGCGCTTTCAATGCGGCGTCGTCCATCGGCGGTGTGGTGCTCGACCAGGTCCAGCCGACCCAGCAACACCTGGATGCCCTGACAATCCGGCAACGGGTTCATGCCATGGCGCTGGCACCAGGCCAGGCCGCTCTGGAGGGATTGGCGCATGCCGACCAGGTCGCCTCGCAGGTCCTGGCTGTCGGCCAGCTCCCGCCAGGCGGGCACCAGCGCCGCACCGTCGGCGCCGCTTTGGCTCAGCAGGGCGACACGTTGCTGGCGCAACTGGATGGCCGCATCGCTCAGCTGCAAGTCGTGCAGCAGGGTGCCCACCACGCCTTGCAGTTCGGCGCGGACCTGGGGCTGGCCGCTGAGGCCCTGGCTGCCCAGAGATCGGGCGCTGTCTTGCAGCAAGTCCTGCACGCTTTGCTGGCGCTTGCGCGGTGCGTCGACCTGGTCCAGGTCGTTGGCCTTGAACAGCCCGACCATGAAGTCCTTGATGGCGGTGGCCTTGGCCGCTTCCAGCCGGGCCTGGCGGGCCTGCCACAGGGCCATGCTCAGCCCCACGCTGAGCGAGACGATCACCGCCGCCGTGGCGCCCAGCACCAGGGCGTGCCGCGCGACGAACTTGCGGGTGCGGTACCAGCGGCTGTCGCCTCGGGCCTGGATGGGCTCGTCGCGCAGGTGGCGCGCGAGGTCCTGAGACAACGCGTCTGCCGTGGGGTAGCGGCGGTCGGCCTGCTTTTGCAGGGCCTTGAGCACGATCACGTCCAGGTCGCCGCGCAGGGCCTGGTGCAAGTGGCGGGGCGTGCTGCCAAAGGCTTGGGCCAAGTGGGGCGCGTCGTCGCTGGTGTCTGACCAGCACTGGCTGGGCGGCTCGGCCTGTGTGCTCAGGATGGCTTGTTCCAGCGCGCCTCGGCTGCCCCGGGGCAATCGGTAGGGGCGACAGCCCGTGAGCAGTTCGTACAGGATCACGCCCAGCGCGTACACGTCGGTGCGGGTGCTCAGGGTGCCGCCGCTGACTTGCTCCGGGGCGGCGTAGTCGGGGGTCAGCACGTGGCCGCCCTGGCGCGTCAGGGCGGTGGACTCGGCCGTGGTGCCGCTGAGCAGCTTGGCAATGCCAAAGTCCAGCAGCTTGACCTGGCCTTGAGGCGTGACCAGGATGTTGGCCGGCTTGAGGTCGCGGTGCAGCACCAACTGGTTGTGGGCGTGCTGCACGGCCTCCAGCACCTGCTGCATCAGTTGCAGGCGCGCGCCTACGTCTAGGCGGCGGGCGTTGGCGTGGGCCAGCAGGCTTTGCCCCTCCACGTACTCCAGCACCAGGTAAGGCAGGCCTTGCGGGGTGGTGCCGGTGTCCAGCAGGCGGGCGATGTGGGGGTGCTGCAGGCTGGCCAGGATGCTGCGCTCGCGCTGCAGCCGCTGGGCCAGCAGGGCCTGTCCCGGCCCGGCGTGCGGGATCTTCAGGGCCACGGGCTGGTCGGGTTGGTCCGGAAGGTGGGCCAGCCAGACCACACTCATGCCGCCCTGGCCCAGTTCACGTTGCAGTTGCCAGGGTCCGATCAGGTGGCCGGCCTGGAGGTCGCTGACCGGCTCGGGCAAGGCGTCGTCATCGGGCAGGGCGGGCTCGTTCAGGACCTGAGAGGTGGCGCTCAGCCGTTCGGCCAGCAGCTTTTTCAGGGTGCGCAGGTCAGCGGCGGACAGGTTCTGCTGCTGGCACCAGGTCTCTCGCTCGCCCGCGGGCAGGCGCTGTGCGGCCTCCAGCAGGGGCATCAGTCGCAGGAGCAGGTGGCGGTCCATGGCGCAGTGGGTGGGGGCAGTGAGGCAAATTCACGATCGGCTGCCAGTGTGACAGAGCGCCTCGGGATCCTCAATTTCATCCGCCCAGGGCCGATAACCTGTTGTGCTGAAAAAGATCACCACCCCACAACTGCGACTAGGCATGTTCGTGCACGAAGTGTGCGGCTCCTGGATCGACCACCCGTTCTGGAAGTCGTCGTTCAAACTGGACGATGCCCGCCAGTTGCGGCAGTTGCAGTCCAGCAAGGTGGCCGCGGTGATCATCGACACGCGCCGTGGTCTGGATGTCCTGGTGCCGACCGTGGTGGCGGCCCAGGACGTGAGCGATTCACGCCCCCCGACCGACGCTCAGCCCCCGTTCGTGGAGGTGGAGGGGGAGCCTGCCCTCGCGCTGGCGCGCGCCGCGCCCTTGCGCGCGAACTTTGAGGATGAACTCGACCGCGCACACCGCATCGTCTCCCAGGCCCGCGGCGCCATGAAGACCATGTTCCAGGACGCGCGCATGGGCAAGGCCATCGATGCCGAGCACTGCCTGCCGGTGGTGGAAGAAATCACGCAATCGGTGGCGCGCAACCCGGGTGCCATCGTCAGTCTGGCGCGCCTCAAGACCAGCGATGACTACACCTACATGCACTCGGTGGCGGTGTGTGCCTTGATGGTGTCGCTGTCCCATCAGCTCCAGTTGAACGAGTCGGACACGCACGAGGCAGGCATGGCCGGCCTGGTGCACGACCTGGGCAAATCGGCCATGCCGCTGGAGGTGCTCAACAAGCCCGGCAAGCTGACCGAAACCGAATTTGCGATCATGCGCTCGCACCCGGAGGCCGGGCACCGCATGCTCCTGGAGGCCAAAGGCGTGGGCCCCATCCCGATGGATGTGTGCCTGCATCACCACGAAAAGGTCAATGGGCTGGGTTACCCGCACCGGCTCAAGGGCGAGGAAATCACGCTCTTTTCTCGCATGGGTGCGGTCTGTGATGTGTACGACGCCATCACGTCCAACCGGCCTTACAAAAGTGGTTGGGACCCTTCGGAGTCCATTCAAAAGATGGCGCAGTGGTCGCGCGAAGGTCATTTTGACGAGCGCATCTTCCAGGCCTTTGTGCGCAGCATCGGCATCTACCCGACAGGCTCGCTGGTCAAGCTTCAGTCAGGCCGTCTGGCCGTGGTGGTGGATCAGAGCCCCACGTCCTTGCTCACGCCGATCGTGAAGGCATTTTTCTCGACCAAGGCCAATGAGCCGATCACGCCCGAGCTGATCGACCTGGCCCACAGCCACGAGCAGATCGTCTCGCGTGAGGTGCCCGCCACCTGGGGCTTCAAGAACCTGGATCAGATCTGGATGCCGGCAACCACAGCGTGACCTCGGTGCCGCGGCCCCATTCGCTGTGGATGAGCATCTCGCCCTCCATCAGGGCCATGATCTCCTGAACGATGCTCACCCCCAGCCCGGTGCCCGGGATGTTGCCCGACTGGTCGGCCCGGAAAAAACGCTCGCCCATGCGGGCCAGTTGTTCCGGCGTGAGCCCGATGCCCTGGTCGGTGATGCGGACTCCGCAACGCGGACCCATGGCGCTGGCGTCGTCCTGCAGGAACTCGATGCGCACGTCCCCACCCTGGGGTGAGTATTTGTAGGCGTTGGACAGCACATTGAGCACGGCCTGTTGAGCCTTTTGCGGATCGGCCATCACCCACAGGGGGCGCTGGGGGGGGCTCATCAGCGGCCGCGGTCGCTCGCCGGGGCGCTGGTAGTCGCGCACCACATGCTCGACCACCTCCAGCAGGTCCACGGGTTCGGCCTTGATCTCCTTGCTGCCCCGTGCTTCCATGCGCGCCAGGTCGAGCAGCTCGTTGATGATGGTGATCATCGCGTCGCTCTGGCGGTGGATTTTTCCAAGCAGGTCCTTTTGTCGCTCGGGCTTGAGCTCGCGGGTCAGCAGGAGCTCCGTGAAGCCAAAGATGCTGGACATGGGGGTGCGAAGCTCATGGGCCGCCATCGACATGAACTCGCTCTTCATCTGATCGAGCGCGATCTCTCGCGTCACATCGCGCAGGTGCAGCACCTGGGTCACGCTCGCGCCCGAGCCCCGGTGCATGCGCAATTCCAGCATGCGCCGGGCGGGGGGCTTCATCTCCAGGATGGCGTGGTGGGCCAGAGCGTCCTGCTCGCGGTGACCTTGGCGACCCTGGCCATCTGGCACGTGAGGCAAGTCTGCAAAGCGGGTGGCCGACAAGGGCTGGCTGGCCAGCTTCATCAGGGCTTGCAGCAGTTGGGCCTCGCTCAAGCCCACCACCTCGTTGCACGAGAGCGAGGTGAGGTGGCTGAACGCGGGGCTGGCGTAGCTGACCTGCTCATCGCTGTCAAAGGACACAAAGGCGTCGGGGCTTAGCGAGAAGATCGCCCCCATCTGTTCGCTGCGCTCGGCCACCTGCGCCTGTGCCAGCCGGTGTTCATGGACATCCTGGATGGATCCCGCCATGCGTGTGGCGGCGCCCGCATCGTCAAAATAGACTTTGGCACGGGTGCGGAACCAGCGGTACTCGCGGCCCTTGGTGAGCATGCGGTGCTCCACATCGAAGGGCAGGACCTCGCGCAGGGCCTGCTCAATCGCGAGCAGGGTTCGCTCACGGTCTTCGGGGTGCAGCAGTTGTTTGAAGGTGGACAGGCTGGCCGCCACCTCTCCCGGCTGGTAGCCCAGCAGGCGGTAGAACTGAGGGGACCACCACTGGTCGGGTTGGCTGACATCGGCCCAGTCCCACAGGCCGTCGTTGCCACCTTCGATGGCCAGGGTGAACCGTTCGGTCAGAGCCTTGAGCTCGTGCTCCATCAGCTTGCTGCGCGTGATGTCCTGTCGGATGGCGATGTACTTCTCGATCTGTCCGTCCGCGCCCACAAAGGGCGCAACGATGTTGCTGGCCCAGAACAGGTGGCCATCCTTGTGCCGGTTGCAGACCTCGCCATGCCAGGGCTGGCCTGAACTGATGGTCCGCCACATGTCGATCCAGAAAAACGCGTCGTGATGGCCGGCGTTGATGAGGCGGTGGTTGGCCCCGATCAACTCCTCGCGGCTGTAGCCCGTGCTTTGGCAGAAGGCTTCGTTGACCTCGATGATGGTGCCGGACGGGTCGGTCACCGAGACCTGGCTGTAACGGTCCAGGGTGTCGATCAGGGCCTTGCGGTCTCGCAGCGCGTGTTCGGCACGGTCCTTGGCCTGCTTGAGGTCATCGGTCATGCGGTCGGCCAGCGCCTCGGCACGGACCCGACCTGCGGCCAGCAGCCAGACGGTGGCGGCCATCAGCGTGCTCAACAGCGCACCTGCCACGGCAAACCAGATGGGCGTGAAATCGCGCGTGTCGGCATCGAACGCCGGGGTGGTCTGGGTCTGCAGGGTCAGGTGTCGGCCGCCCACCTCGAAGGGCTGCACCTTGCGCAGGATCACCGGCCCCAGCAGGGAATCCTCGGTCTCCTGATGCAGGTCCAGGTCGAACAGCAGCTGGGGGCCCTGGGCCGGATCGTGGTCAAGCAGTTTGAAATCGACCAGGCGGTCCGCCATGTCGGCGATGCCGGTGACCAGTTCCTCGACGATCAGGGGTGAGTACAGCAAGCCCATCAGTGCCGCCTGTCGTTGGGCCGCCGTTTGCGTGGGCAGACCCGGGCGGTACAGCGGGAGAAAGTACAGGAAGCCGGCACGCTGTTGTCCGTCCTGCAGCAGAGTCAGCCGGCGGCTCAAGGTGGGCAGGCCTGAATCGATGGCCTGTTGTATGGCCCTGCGGCGCACGGGCTCAGAGCCCGTGTCGTAGCCCCAGGCGGCTCGGTTGGCGGCCAGGGGTTCAATGAACTTGATCACGAGCAGGTCGCGGGCCATGCCCGAGGTCAGCACCTCGAAATCAGGTGCATGGTCGGCGCGCTCCCGCGCGATGAAAGCAGAGAGATGCTCTCGAGGCACCCGCTCAATGAAGCCCAGGCCCCGCAGGCCGGTGAAGTCATCCTGAACACGGCGCTCGGTCACCCAGGTCCGAAAACCTTGGCGGTCCAAAGGACGGCCCTGGGCGATGAAGGTACTCCTCAGGCCCTTCAGGCCCACCAGCGCGTTGCCAAACCGGGCGCGGACGCCGTCTTCGAGCTTGCTGTTGTACCGTTCAAAGCGCAACTGCGCCGTTTGCTGCGCCTTGACATGCAGCCAGTGCGAGCCCACGGCGGTCAGGCACAGCCCCAGCAGCCAGGTCGCCAGGCTGCTCGGCGCCAGAAAGGCGCGACGGGGCGAGGGGCGCGGTGCGGATTCGGTCATGTGAAGGGCTTGAGCCAGATGGCAGTGTGGTGTCTGGCGTTGTCCTCGCATCCCCGGAATAATGGGGCCTCAGGTGGGGTTATTCTGATGCTTTGGGCGCCACTTGAGGGCATGCTGCCCCTGCACTGACGCAAGCACTGACACCAGAGGTCCATGTTCATGAAACGCGTGCTGATCGTAGAAGATCAGGCTGACATCCGGGAGTTGATCCGCATGACCCTGGAGTTGGAGGATCTGGACATCCGCGAGTCCGAGACGGGCGATGCCGGTCTGGGGGTGGCGCAGCAATGGCGCCCTGACCTGATTTTGCTGGATGTGATGATGCCCGGTGTTCTGGACGGCTTTGATGTGTGTCGCGCGGTCAGGGCTGACCCTGCGCTGGCGCAGGTCAAGGTGGTCATGCTGACGGCGCGCATGCAGGACTTGGACCGGCAGACCGGTCTGGGTGCAGGTGCCGACGGTTACCTCACCAAGCCGTTCTCGCCCCGGCAGTTGCTGGGTGTGGTTCATCAACTGCTGGCTTGATCAGGCAAGAAAGAGTCATGAGCGTTGACGATCCGGTCTACCTGACGCCCGAGCAGTTGTGCGTCGGTGTGTACGTTCACCTGGACCTGGCCTGGTCCGAGCACCCGTTCACTTTCTCCAGTTTCCGCATCAAGAACCAGGAGCAGATCGACACGATCCGGTCCCTGAACTTGGCGCGCATTCGTTACTCGCCGGGCCGCAGCGATCCATTGCCGTTGCCTCTTGTGTCCGTGGAGGGGGTGCCGGCACCAGTCGCTCTCGTGCCGGACCCGCCACTGATGGCGGTGCCTGTGCCTGCCATCGAGCCGTTGGTGCCCACGCCTGTGGTGCGGTGGGACCGTCTGACAGAGTTTCATGACCAGATGGCCCTGTGCGAAAAGCAGTTGATGCAGGCGGCCCGGACGGTGCGAGCTCTGCGGCGGGACCTGTTTGCCAAGCCCCACGAAGCACGCGGTCGTGCGGCGGAGCTGGTGGGCCACATGGCCGATGACATGCTGGCGGCCAAGGAGGTGTCCATCCACCTGATGGCCGACCCGAGCGGTGCCGAGCAGCTTTACGACCACGGGTTGAATGTGGCCCTGATGTCCATGCTGCTGGCCCGTGAGCTCAAGGCGCCGCGCGAGAGGATTCTGGCGGTGGGCGAAGGCGGGCTGTTCCACGACATTGGTGAGATGGAGCTGCCCGACCTGGTGGTGCGCAAGAAAGAGCCGCTGACCCAGGCCGAGCGCAAGCTGATGCAG
>Ga0209066_10004593_pt1 | contig 14903 bp, 12 predicted proteins | sample All_14_2_FD_187198 | JGI IMG/M metagenome (GOLD analysis project Ga0209066, IMG submission 187198) | Freshwater microbial communities in response to fracking from Pennsylvania, USA - Allegheny Zone_MetaG_DW_15 (SPAdes) (version 2) ...
TCTCGACCACCGACGACAGCGGCAGGATGTAGACCTCTTCGCCCACACCCACGCTCATGCCGTCCATGATGGCCAGCGTCAGTGGCAGACGAACCGCCACACGCATGCCGTAACCCTCGGCCGAGTCGATCTCGACCGTACCGCCCAGCGAGGTGATGTTCTTCTTCACCACGTCCATGCCGACACCACGGCCCGACACGTCGGTGACCTCGTCAGCCGTTGAAAAGCCCGGCGCGAAAATCAGGCTCCACACTTCCGAGTCGGTCATGCTGTCCGGCGCATCGATGCCTTTTTCGCGGGCCTTGCGCAGCAGCTTTTCACGCGAGAGACCACGACCATCATCACGCACCTCGATCACGATCGAGCCGCCTTGATGGGACGCAGCCAGGGTGATGGTGCCGACCTCGGGCTTGCCATTGGCAATGCGGTCTGCGGGCATCTCGACGCCGTGGTCGCAAGAGTTGCGCACCAGGTGGGTCAGCGGGTCGGTGATCTTCTCGACCAGGCCCTTGTCCAGTTCGGTGGCTTCACCCAGTGTGACCAGCTCGACCTTCTTGCCCAGCTTGTTGGCCAGGTCGCGCAGCATGCGGGGGAAGCGGCTGAACACGGTCGACATCGGAATCATCCGGATCGACATCACGGCTTCCTGCAGGTCGCGGGTATTGCGGTCCAGGTCGGTCAGACCAGTCACCAGTTGCTGGTAGACGACCGGGTCCAGGCCACGGCTGTTCTGGGCCAGCATGGCCTGTGTGATCACGAGCTCGCCCACCAGGTTGATGAGCTGGTCGACTTTCTCGACCGACACGCGGATGGTCGATGCCTCGAGCGCTGCCGCAGGCTTGTCTGCCTTGGGTGCAGCAGGCTTGGCAGCCGCGGGTGCCACCGCCTTGGGCGCTTGGGCCTCAGGCGCTGAAGCAGCGGCGGCAGGTTTGCCGGCTGGCGCACCAGGCGCGTCATCAAAGAAGCCGTAGCCCTTTTCGGGGGCTGGCGCCTCGACAGGCTCGAAGAAGCCGTAGCCAGGGTCTTTGGCTGGCGCGGCGGCTGCGGCTGGCGCATCGCCGTAGGCCACGAAGGCCACTTGCTCGCGGGCCACATGGAAAGTGAACAGGTCCAGCAGTTCGGACTCTGCCGTGGCGGTCTCGACCTTGAAGCGGCGCACACCAGCCAGGCTGGCGTCGTCAGGCAGTGGCGAAATGGTGCCCAGGTCGGTGATTTCCTTGAACAGGTCCAGCAGGTTGTCGGCCTCGTTGGCGTTGCTCAAGGGGCCCACACGCAACTCGACAATGCGCTTGCCCGTGGTCGGTGCAGCACCCGCAGCAGGCGCGCTGGCCACAGGCTCGGCCTTGGCCACTGGGGCTGGCGTGGCGCTCGCGGCCGCCGGGGCAGCAGGTGGCGCCTCACCCGACGACATGGCGCGGATGTTGAACAGCAACTCGGTGGTGTCGACGGCGTCACCGCCATTGCCTTGATGCCGACCCAGCATGGCCTTGAGCGCGTCGCCAGACTGCAGCAGCACGTCCACCATGGGCGGCGTGGGCACCAGTTCGTGGCGGCGCAGCTTGTCCAGCAGCGTCTCCATCTGGTGGGTCAGCTCCGCCACATCGCTGAAGCCAAAGGTGGCAGCGCCACCCTTGATCGAATGCGCGCAGCGGAAGATGGCGTTCATCTCCTCGTCGTCGGCGGCCTCGATGTCCAGCTCCAGCAGGAGCTGCTCCATGTTCTCGAGGTTCTCGCCCGCTTCTTCGAAGAAGACCTGATAGAACTGGCTGAGGTCTATGCCTGCTGCCGAGCTGTTGTCAGTGCTTGTTTCTGCCATCTCTGACTCCTGAAATTCGTCGCTATGCCCATGCCTGGTGGCGTGCCCTGATCAACGCCTCAGCGGATCACCTTCTGAATCACTTCGATCAGTTTGTTCGGGTCAAAGGGCTTGACCAGCCAGCCCGTGGCACCTGCCGCACGCCCCGCCTGCTTCATCTGATCACTGGACTCGGTGGTCAGCATCAGGATGGGTGTGCTCTTGAACTGGGCGGTTTCACGCAGCTTCTTGGTCAGGCTGATGCCGTCCATGCGTGGCATGTTCTGGTCGGTCAGCACCAGATCGAAACTGCGCCCTTGCGCCTTCTCAAAGGCATCCTGGCCATCAACCGCCTCGACGACGTTGTAGCCAGCGCTCTTGAGCGTGAAAGAAACCATTTGACGCATGGATGCTGAATCGTCGACGGCAAGGATCGAATGCATGTCGCTCTCCGGTGCTTGAATGAACAGGGCTTGTTAACAGGCTGAAAGATGAAAACCAGTCATAGGCGGACGGTATTTCGGCTGGTGGGACGGCTTCTTTAGAACAACTCGACCGAGCCGGCGTCCACCTCGTCCTGGGTCACAGGGTTTGGTTTGAGCGGGGCGTCGTCCACCACGGCAGCGCCGTCGGGGTCGTCGTCGCCAAGGGCGTCACGGGCAATCTGATCGGCGCAATTGCGCAGGCGCTTGTTCGTGTGTTCGATCAACTGGGTCGCCATGTCCTGGAACTGCAGGGCAGTGACTGTCTTGTAGAGGGTTTGTCGCACGGCCTGCAAATGGGGCGTGACCTCGTGGCCCAGGTCGATGACCTCGCCCAGTTGCCCGGCCGTGCCGTGAAAGCCATCCATCAGGACCACACAGGCGTCGTCCAGCAAACGCTGAAGTCGCTCCAGGTCGTTGGACGCCGTCATCAAGTGATCTTGCAAAGCGGCAGCCAGCAGCAGAGGCATCTCGGCGGGCGGGTTATCGACGGAATCGTCGTAGCTCATCTTGGCTCCACTCAACCAGGGTTGGGACGAACCGCCCTGAGGCGGTATGGCACAAGGAGGTTGTCGGCTGAAACCGGGTGATCCTTAATGCCAACATTCCACAGATCACACGGCTTTGCCGGTTGTTAGAATTTTTCGTGTTTCCGGTGCTGTCTTGTTCACAATGACACGTGCAAACTTGGCGTATATCCATGGATCGAAGGTTGCCTGTGCCAGATTCCCAGTCCGCTCCAGCGCCCGCCGCCCCCCATTCGCCCCCCATGGCACCCGCCATGCCGCTGGTGAAACTGCGTGTGCTGCACCTGGAAGACAACGATGAAGACCACGCGCTTGTGTCCATCCACCTGCGCCGAGGTGGCATCAACGCGGACATCCTGCGTGTCGAAAACGAGGCTGACCTCATCGACGCCCTGGCCCAGGACTGGGACCTGATCCTGTCTGACTACAACCTGCCGGGCTACTCCGGCCTGGCCGCCCTGGACAAAGTGAGGTCCATGGGCAAGCTGGTGCCCTTCATCCTGGTCTCGGGTGAAATTGGCGAGGACATCGCCGTGCAGGCCATGCGCAACGGCGCCAACGACTACCTGCTCAAAAGCAACCTGGCGCGCCTGGCCCCGGCCGCCCTGCTGGCCATCGAGGCCAACCGCACCCGCATTGCCAAACAACGCGCCGACCTGGCATTAAGCCGATCGCGCCAGCAACTGCGTGAACTGGCACAGCATCTGCAGACCAGCATCGAACAGGAGCGCGCGGCCATTGCGCGCGAAATCCATGACGACGTGGGCGGGGCGCTGACCGCCGTGAAATTCGACCTGGCGTGGATTGCACGCCACGCGACCTCACCGGAAATCGCCGAGCGGGTGCAACAGGCGCTGGAGTCGGTCGGACACGCGCACGAAGCCAGCCAGCGCATCATGCACAACCTGCGACCCGCCATCCTGGAGCAAGGCCTGGTGGCGGCCCTGCAGTGGATGACCGACCGCTTTGGCAAGCGCACGGGCCTGGCTGTGGCCTTTCGCACCAGCCACGAATCGCTGCAACTGGCGCCCGGCGTGCCCCTGGTGGCCTACCGTTTTGCGCAGGAAGCGCTGACAAATGTCTCCAAACACGCACAGGCGGGCAAGGTCACTGTCGACGTGACCCAGGCTGGTGGCGTGCTGTCGATCGAAGTGACTGACAATGGCAAAGGCCTGAGCACCGAGGACCTGGCCAAAGCAAGGTCCTTCGGCATCCGGGGCTTGCATGAACGGGCAGAAACCGTGGGGGGCTGGGTCGACATCAGCAGCAACCCGGACGGCACCACCCTGATCCTGTCGGTCCCCCTGTCAGGCCCCGAGAATGGTTTCATTGAGCGCCTGCTGCCGGACCTGGACGCAGGATCGTCCGGCAGCGATGCCGACCCCGACGACCCCACCGCATGGGGCAACCTATGATCAAAGTCATTCTGTGCGACGACCATGCCCTGATCCGGCGCGGCATCCGCGACACGCTGGCCGATGCAGCCGACATCGAGGTCGTGGGCGAGGCCAGCGACTACGGCGAGTTGCGCACCCTGCTGCGTGACAAATCCTGCGACGTGCTGGTGCTCGACATCAACCTGCCTGGCCGCAGTGGCCTGGACGTATTGCACGTGCTCAAGGAAGAAGGCAGCACACTCAAGGTGCTGGTGGTCTCGATGTACCCCGAAGACCAGTACGCCATGCGCGCGCTCAAGGCTGGTGCATCGGGCTACCTGAACAAGGGCAGCGACGCCGCGCAGATCGTGGCGGCCGTGCGCACCGTGTCGCAGGGCAAGAAGTACGTGACGCCCGAGATGGCGCAGATGCTGGTCGACAACCTGACCACACCTACACAGGAAGACGCGCACCAGAAGCTGTCTGATCGCGAACTGCAGACGCTGGTGATGATTGCCTCGGGCAAGCGCCTGTCGGACATCGCAGAACAGCTGCTGCTCAGCCCCAAGACGGTGAGCGTCTACCGAGCCCGGGTGCTTGAAAAGCTCAGCCTGACCAATAACTCCGAACTGACGGTCTACGCCATCCGCAACGGTCTGGTTTGAGCATGAAAAACGCCCCCGAAGGGGCGCTACAGGTGCCCGCGCGCCGATGACAGGCGACGTGCGGGCGGGGGTATCCGACTTACTTCAATGTCAGCGTGTTCAGCAGCACGCGGCCAGCGCCGTCGCAGGCAGCGTTGAAGCCGAAGACGTCAACGGTCTTGGCGCCGTTGTAGGCAGCCAGGACCAGGGACAGGGTGTGCGTGTTTTCGTAAACACGGGGGGTGCCCACGGCGCCGGTACCGTCGCCCGTGTCACCCACGAACACCTGGACATTGGTTTCCACGCCCGTGGCGCAGGCAGGCAGCGTGCCGCCACCCACTGCTGGCGTGAACTTGAAGTAAACGAAGCCTGGGTTGTTGCGCTCGGTCTTCACGGCGGTGATCTTGCCAGTAGCCGAATGAGCCGACACCGAAGCCAACAGGGCAGCCACAGCGCCGAGGGCGATAGCGAATTTCTTCATGATTGAATTTCCTTCTGATTGAATGAATATTAAAAACGCGCCAGTTGACTGGCCGCGTGCTCACTCAAAAGCAATCAGGAGGCGAGACAAAGCCTTCGCCAAGCGAACAAACGACGACCTTGCGCCCGCAACGGGTACCGAAGTACCCAACCCCTGATTTACTTTTAAGTGACGAAATGCTAACTGGCTTACAAAACAGTCTCGCGACAGAGGTGTAACAAGTCACCAGCAATCAAGTCGAAATGTAAAAGGCATCGAAGTGCCGTCGTTTGATGTCGGGTCTCAGAAGCGAAAGCCTGCCTTCACACCCACGGTCGTGTCATCGCCCGTCTTGTCAGCCTCGACGGACAGGTCCATCACCAGCAGGTTCACATTCGCGCCGGCAAACACCCGAGTCTGGGTGTAGCTTTCCTTGGCCCAGACATTGGACTTGGTGGACGCGCGGCTGCGCACGATGCCCACGCCCGCATAAGGCGTGACGATCGCAAAGCCCTTGGAAATGGAGACGTCCACGCCCTGGCTGCGCAAGCCCATGTCGCCCAGGCCATTGGTTTCGGTGAAGAACACGCGTGTGGCCAGCGAGGGCGTCACCAGGCCACCGGACACAAACGCCCACTTCAGCGCGCCACTGAACGCAGAGGCCGACGTACCGGGAATCACGCCATAGGACACGCCCACGTCGAAACCCAAAGGCAGGCCCTTCTCGGCCCGCAGCGTCACGGAGGGCAAAGCGCCCGGCACGTTGTCAGACCCTGTTGCGCGCTTGAGCACGTCCTTGCTTTTGACGGTGGTGGCCGCCACGCTCAAGCCCAGGTCAAACCCGATCACGCCCAGGCTGTCGGCCGGCGCCTGCGGCTTGTAGGCCAGCGTGGCGCTGAGGTCTTGCGCCACCTGCTTGAACTCGGCTTGCGAGGCCAGTTGGTTCAAGGCGTTGAACTCGTAAGCCCAGGCCGAAGAGGCGGCCATGACGGCAGCCCCGGCGATCAGGGTGCGTGCGAAGGTATGCGAAGCAAACATGGGCTTGTCCTTTTGTAGATGGTGTGGAATCGATGCCGCCAGGTCACTCGATGGGAGTGAGCTTGGCAACACTCAGCATCAGCCATTTGACACCATGCCGGCCAAAATTGACCTGGATGCGCGCATCGGGCCCTGAACCCTCCAGGGTCAGCACCACACCTTCGCCGAATTTGGTGTGGAACACGCTCTGCCCCACCCTGAAACCGCCTTCGGTCTTGGCCTGGGCCATCTTGGCTGGCAGGGGCGCGGTCAGGTCCTTGAAATCATCTTCGCGCTTGGCGCCGTACTGGTTGCCGCCATAGCCACAGCGGTTGCCGCCGGCATAGCCGCCCGCAACACCACCCTGGCGATAGGGCTGCGCCCCTGCCCCCACGATGGAGCCCATGCCCTTGCCGCTGGACCAGGCGTCCTGATATGACTTGACAAAGCCCGATCCAAAGCCTTGGTTGCGTGGCGTCAGCCACTTCAAGGCGGCCTCGGGCAGCTCGTCCAGAAAGCGGCTTTTGATGTTGTAGCGGGTCTGGCCGTGCAGCATGCGCGTCTGGCTGAAGCACAGGTTCAGGCGCTGGCGCGCGCGGGTGATGGCCACGTACATCAGGCGGCGTTCTTCTTCCAGGCCGTCGATCTCCTTCACCGAGTTCTCGTGCGGGAACAGGCTTTCTTCCAGGCCCGTGAGGAACACGTTGTTGAACTCCAGACCCTTGGCCGCATGGATGGTCATCAACTGCACAGCATCCTGCCCAGCCTGGGCCTGGTTGTCACCCGCCTCCAGCGAAGCGTGCGTCAAGAAGGCCAGCAAGGGCGAGATGATTTCGCCCGTCTCGGCATCGGGCAAGGTGTCCACACGGGCCACGGCCACGGGCAGGCCCTCGGCCAGGGTGCCCACCGCCTCGTCCGTGGGCAAGGCCACGGCGTCCTTGCCAAAGCCCTCCTGTGTCACGAAGGCCTCGGCGGCGTTCACCAGTTCGGCCAGGTTCTCCAGGCGCTCCTGGCCTTCCTTTTCGGCACGGTAAAAATCGGCCAGGCCAGAGGTCTCGACCACATGCTCGATGATCTGGCGCAGCGTCAGCCCGCGTGTGGCCTCCCGCATGCTGTCGATCAGGGCATTGAAGGCCTGCAGGTTGGCGCCCGCCTTGCCAGTGACGGCGGTGGCGCTCTGGCTCAGGCTGCGCGCCGACGCACGGGCCACGTCCTGCAACTGCTCGATGCTGCGTGCGCCAATGCCCCGTGCTGGGAAGTTCACCACCCGCAAGAAGCTGGTGTCGTCGTTGGGGTTCTCGATCAGGCGCAGATAAGCCAGCGCGTGTTTGACTTCGGCGCGCTCGAAAAAGCGCAGGCCACCGTAAACCTTGTAAGACACGCCCGCGTTGAACAGTGCCGACTCGATCACCCGCGACTGCGCATTGCTGCGGTACAGCACGGCGATCTCGTGCAACGGGTGACCCTCGCGGTGCATCAGGCGGGCCTCCTCGACGATCCATTGCGCTTCGGCAAAGTCGCTGCTGGCCTCGTAGACGCGAATGGGCTCGCCCAGGCCTGCATCGGTACGCAGGTTCTTGCCCAGGCGGCGGCTGTTCTGCGAGATCAGGGTGTTGGCCGCATCCAGGATGTGCCCGAAGCTGCGGTAGTTCTGCTCCAGCTTGATCACCTGCGGCACATTGAACTCGCGCTCGAAGTCGGCCATGTTGCCCACCTGCGCGCCGCGGAAGGCGTAGATGCTCTGGTCATCGTCACCCACGGCGAACACGCTGTTGCCCGTTTGAGTGGGGTTGCCCGCAAACATCTTGAGCCAGGCGTACTGCAGGCGGTTGGTGTCCTGAAACTCGTCGACCAGGATGTGCTTGAAGCGGCGCTGGTAGTGCTCACGCACCTCGGCGTGGTCGCGCATGATCTCGTAGGTGCGCAGCATCAGTTCGGCAAAGTCGACCACGCCCTCGCGCTGGCACTGGTCTTCATAGGCCTGGTAGACGGCCAGTTGCATGCGGCCCAGCTCGTCGCGCGGCACGATGTCCTTGGGGCGCTGCCCACCGTCCTTGGCGTTGGCGATGAAGTAGCTGGTGGCCTTGGGCACGCAGCGTTCTTCGTCGAACTTCAAGGCCTTGATGATGCGTTTGACAGCCGAGAGCTGGTCTTGCGTGTCCAGAATCTGAAAGGCCTGCGGCAGGCCGGCCAGCTTGGCATGCGCCCGCAAGAAGCGGTTGCACAGGCCGTGGAAGGTGCCGATCCACATCGCGCGCGTGTTGATCGGCAGCATGGCGGTCAGGCGCGCCTGCATTTCCTTGGCGGCCTTGTTGGTGAAGGTCACGGCCATGATGCCGGCTGGCGACACCTGCCCCGTCTGCAGCAGCCAGGCAATGCGGGTGGTCAGCACACGCGTTTTGCCCGAGCCCGCACCCGCCAGGATCAGGGCTGGACCAGGGGGGGCCGTCACGGCGGCGAGCTGCTCCGGATTGAGCCCCACCAGCATGGGGGAGTTGCCCGAAGGGGCAGGTTGGGGGAACAATCCAGGGGTCACAGTGCGCTCATTCATCCAAAAATTGTAGGCGCCTTGTGGGCACGCCCTTCTCGTTCACCCCGAAGGGGCAGATTGATGACCATAAATACCCAGGGAAACGCATGAACCCCACGCCGATGTCGGCCCCTCCCCCAGGAGGCCTGACGGCCTCTGCCTTGATCACGGACAACCCCAGCGAGCCGGTCAAGCCTGCTGTGGTCAGCCTCCACCCCATCACCTTCACCGGCTCTGGCAGCGAGTATTTCCGCATCTGGATCGTCAACCTCTTGCTGCTGCTTGTCACCTTCGGTCTGTACTACCCCTGGGCCAAGGTGCGCAAATTGCGCTACTTCCATGGCAACACGATCGTGGCGGGCTACCCCCTGGACTTTCATGGCAACCCCAGGCAGATGCTGCGCGGCTTTTTGCTGGTGAGCCTGTTGATGGTGCTCTACAGCGTGGCAGGGCGGGTGTCTGCTACCGCTGGGTCGATCGCCGGCCTGATTCTGGGTTTGCTGTGGCCGGCCCTGCTGCGCGCGTCACTGCAATTCAGGCTGGCCAATACCAGCTGGCGCGGCCTGCGTTTCAGCTTCACGGGCCCGCTCAAGGGCGCATACATGGTCTACCTCACGCCCATGCTGGCGATGGGCGGCATCGCCGCGCTGGGTGGGCTGGCCTTTGCCATATTGCCCAAGTCCCTGGGCTTTGCTGCGCCGTTCGTGATGGGCCTGGTCATCCTGCTGGGCATGGCGGCCATGGTGCCCTACGTCTGGTGGCGTTTCAAGCAATACCAGCACAGCCACTATGCGCTGGGGCAGTTGCAAACCCAGTTCAAGGCCGGCTACAAGGATGTGCTCGGCGTCTTCCTCAGAACCGGGTTGATCGGTGTGCTGGGCCTGGTCGCTGGTTTGGGCTGCATGATCCTGCTGCTGGTGCTGGGCGCGATTGACATGCCCAACCGAGGCGACCGCCAAGGCATGGCCCAGGTCATGACCAATCTGGTGCCCGTTTTCTTCGGGGTGATGCTGCTGGCACAGCTGGCGCAATGGCCCTACTTCACCTCGCGCATGCAGAACCTCGTCTGGACGCAAACCGGCAACCGGCAGGTGCGGTTCAAAAGCAATCTCCGCCTTCTGCCCTTGATCGGGCTGACGGTCAAGAACTGGATGCTGGTGATCCTGACGCTGGGCCTCTACTGGCCATTTGCTGCCGTGGCCCTGGCCCGCATCAAACTGGAGGCCATCGTGGTTCACACTCGGCAGGATCCTGACTTGCTCGTGGCACAGGCCCAGCATCAGAACCAGGATGCGGCCGGTGACCTCGCCGCCGACCTGATCGGCATTGACATCGGATTGTGAGCACGCTGGACGCCTCCACACGGCTGTCGGTGGACTATTTCGACGGCCAAAGCGCGCGCGCCCACCGGGTCAGCATGTGGATTGAAAACGGCATGCTGCAACTCTCGGGGCGCGAACTCATCCGCCAGGTCCCGCTGTCCAAGGTGAGCTGGCCTGAACGCACACGATACGGCGTCAGGCAGGCCCACTTTGCCGACGGCGGCACGGTACAGGGCTTGAGCGAGGCAGACTGGGACGCCTGGATACTGGCCCATCAGTTGGGCGAACCCTTGGTCGTACGGGCACAGCAAAGCTGGCGCTGGACCATGGTGGCCACCGTGCTGCTGCTGATGGTGACCGTGATGGGCTACTGGTGGGGCTTGCCCATGGCAGCCAGGGCCATCACGCCACTCATCCCGACCTCGGTTGACAAGCAGATTGGCCAGGCCGCCTTGCAGGCGATGGACGAACAATGGCTCAAGCCCAGCAAGCTGTCGCCCGCCGATCAGGCCAGGTGGCGCCAACGTTTTGAGCGCGCGGCACAACGCCAGGCCGAGCAGGCAGGCATCGGGGTTGCGACGCAGGCCTTCCAGTGGCACTTCAGGCAAGCCCCCATCGGCCCCAACGCCTTTGCCTTGCCTGATGGCAGCATCATCGTCACCGATGCCTTGATCGAACTGCTGCACGATCGCGAGGATGTGCTGCTGGGCGTCCTGGGGCACGAAATGGGCCATGTCACCCTGCGTCATGGCATGCGTACGCTGATTCAAACCGGCTTGCTGGGCGCCGCCACCAGCGTGGCACTGGGCGACTTCAGCAGCCTGCTGGCGGGCGCGCCCGCGCTGCTCGGGCATCTGGCCTACTCAAGAGACTTCGAGCGTGAAGCCGACACCGAATCGATCCGCTTCATGCGCGCCAACGCCATCCGCCCCTCCGTCATGATCGTGTTGTTCGAGCGGCTGGCGCAGTACCGCCATCGTGCACATCCGGGTGAGGATGCGCCAGACACCCCCGACACCCCCGACGAGACCGACGAGCAAGATGCCACGATGGGCATCGCCTTCAGCAGCCACCCGGCAGATCAGGAACGCATCGAACGCTTCAAGGCTGCCGAACTGGGTACGGCTGCCACGCCCTGACCCGACTCACGCCACGCTGGGGGCAAGCAGGCTGCGGGTCAGCAGGCGGTCCATCAGATCACGCACTGTGCGAATCTGGTCGCCAAAGGGCAAAGCACCGACCCCTCTGAAATACAAACCCTTCTTGACATCACCCCGCAAGGCCGCCGCCAACTGATTGTCAATGCAGAACTGTCCCCAACCCGGCAGGCCATCGCGCAAGCCACATTGGGCCAGGCAGTCGAAGGCCTTGGTGCAGCGCTTGCGGGCATGGCTCACCGCCTGCAACTTGTCTTCGATTTTCAGATAGGCCTTCAACCAGGGCGTGGCCACGGCACGCGCGGGCAAACCAGCCACGCTGGTGAACTCGATCATGTCCTCGTCGCGCGCTTCGGCTAACACGCGCTTGAACTCAGCGTGGGCATCGCACTCCTGCGTCACGGCAAACGGCGTACCCAGTTGCACACCGGCCGCACCCAGTCCCTGCAAGCGCTGAATGTCGGCATGCGAGCGAATCCCCCCCGCCGCGATCAGCGGAATGGCTTTTTCCAGGCCAGCCGAACGCATGAAAGCCAAGGCTTCGGGAATCACCCGCTCGAAGTCAAACCGGGGGTCGTTCAGGTCGGCGATCTTGGCCGCGCCCAGGTGACCACCGGCCAGCCGCGGGTGCTCGATCACGATCGCGTCAGGCAGGCGCTTCTTGCGCTCCCACTTCTTGATGATCAAGGCAATGCCGCGCGCGTCTGACAGGATCGGTATCAGCAGGGCCTTGGGGTGGTCCTGCGCCAGATCGGGCAAGTCCAGCGGCAGGCCGGCCCCGACCACCACGGCGTCAATGCCGGCCTCCAGTGAGCGCTTGACATAGGCTGCGTAGTCAGACACTGCGCGCATCACGTTCATGGCCAGCAGGCCCCGCCCTTCTGACTGGATGCGAGCGGCTTTCACCTCGCGGTCGATGGCCTCCAGGTTGGCCGCATTGATGATGGCTTTCGTGTCCTCGTCCTGGCCGATGCGTGATGCCAGGCCTTGTGTGCGCGCCATCAGATCAGGGTGATGACGCCGGATGTCCACGGCTGACAGGGTGCCCATGCCCCCCATGGCCGCCACGCTGCCAGCCAGGCGGTGAGCCGACACGCCAATGCCCATGCCACCCTGAACAATGGGCAGCAAGTCGCGCCCACCCAGGTTCATCGCGTTCAAGCCACTGTCACCCAGGCGTTCGGCCAAGGCTGCGTCCACGTGAGGGAACGGGTGGTGGGTCGCAGCGGCAGCATCGCGCATCATGGGCATCGTCCAGAAAATGAGATGGCCCCGACGGTACTGGCACGACGTCTTGGCCGCCTTGCGACAGGTCAAGCGGCGTCAAGCAAGATCCAGCACATCCCTGTAGTCGGGGACGCTGGCCGCCCAGCCCAGTTGCTCCTGGATGCGCAGGCGCAAGGTGTCCGCCGCCTGAGGCTCGCCATGATTGACGTAGACACGCCTGGGCGCCTGGCCCAGGGCCTTGAGCCAGTCGAGCAGGCCCGCCTGGTCCGCGTGGGCGGAAAGCCCCTCCATCTGCACCACCTCGGCCCTGATGGGCACGTACTCGCCGAACAGCTTGATGGACGTCGCCCCGGCTGCCAGGGATGCGCCCCGGGTGCCGCCAGCCTGGAAGCCACTGAGCACAATCGCGTTGCGCGCGTTGGGCCCGTAATAGGCCAGGTGGTGCAGCACACGCCCACCCGTCACCATGCCGCTACCAGCGATGATGACCATGGGGTAGCGTTGACGCAGCAAGGCCTTGGACTCTTCCACATCGCGCACGAACCGCGTCATCTGGTTGATGCCCTGGCATTCCTCTTCGGTCAGCCGGTGTTCGGCGCGGTGCCGGTTGTACAGCTCGGTGGCGGTGATGCCCATGGGGCTGTCCAGAATCACTGGCAACTTGGGGATCGCGCCGGCCTCGCGCAAGCGATAGAGCGCATACAGCAAGCCTTGCGTTCGCCCCACCGCAAAAGCCGGGATGATGACCACACCACCCCGTGCAGCGGTACGGCGCACCACATCGCCAAGCTTGTCGATGGCATCGCTCGTGGGGTGAAGCCGGTCACCGTAGGTCGACTCCAGCACCACCCAGTCAGCCTTCTGCCCGGTCGCCGGCGGAGGCATCACCATGTCGTCATCTCGGCCCAGGTCGCCTGAAAACAGCATGGTCTTGCCGCCGTGCTCGATGGCCACGCTGGACGCGCCCAGAATGTGCCCCGCCTGGGAAAACCGAGCCCGCACGCCCTGCCCAAGCTCAAGCACCCCATCATGCCCAAGCCGTTTGATGTGCCTCAGACAGGTCTGGGCATCTCGCACGGTGTAGAGCGGCTCGGCGGGCTGATGGCGTGTTGCGCCATGCCGATTGCGGTAGCGGGCCTCTTCTTCTTGCAGATGGGCGGTGTCCTGCAGCAACACCTCGCACAGGTCGGCCGACGCCGATGTGGTCCAGATCGGCCCCTTGAACCCATGTCGTGTCAACAGCGGCAAGGCGCCACTGTGGTCAATGTGGGCGTGTGTCAGCAACACCGCGTCCAGACTGGCCGGGTCAAATGGCAAGGGTGCCCAGTTGCGCTCGCGCAGGGTCTTGAAGCCCTGAAACAGGCCGCAATCCACCAACAGACGCAAGCCGCCCACTTCAACAAGGGTCTTGGAGCCCGTCACGGTGTTGGTGGCGCCAAAGAATGTCACGCGCATGTCTGTCTCCGTCCTGGCCTGTCCGCTCAGGCTCGTTCGATGGTTATCTATAGGTTTGATGGTGGTGCGGGTGGCTTGCCCAACAAGGGAGCCAGCATGGGTTGTACGCGTTGCCACGCCTGCCACAGCCACATGCCGCGACCGGCCCACCGCAGCAGGCCCTTGGGCCGCCACACCAGCAGGGCCACCGCCCCGCCAATCAGCAAGGCAGGATGCTGACGCAACCAGCGGCCTGAAGCCACCACACGATCAGCCATGCCCAACGCAGGTGAAACATGAACGCCAACTTGCTGCGCCAGCGTGCGACGCAACAGCGCACTGCGTTGCTGCAACACGCGCTTTCTGAGCGCCAGTTCTGCCAGACGAGGTGACATGTTCATTCACCCGCCCCACTCGACCTGCCAGGGCCGCCTTGTGCGCGGGCTGCTGCGGCAGCCAAGGCATCGTGATCAGCCTGCAACTCGGCCAGGGACGCGGACAGCATGCCCCCGGGCTCCTGCACAATCGCGCTCACGCGCCGCCAAGCCCCCGCGCAAACCAGCCCAAAAGCCAGCGTCAGGCCGCCCAATGCGATCAAAGGATAGGTGTCCCAGAACAGCACGGTGATGAAGCCCGCCAGAAACACGCTGGCCACGGTGCCCATCAACACGGCCAAAGCACCCCAGCCCAGCACTGCCAGCAGCCGCTGCTTCTCTTCTTCGACTTCGGTGGCCAGCAAGGCCAGCCGGGTCTGCAAGATCGCCATCAAGGTGGCGCTCAGGCTCTGAAGCGAAGACAGCAGCCGTCCGGAGCCAGGCTCAGGCGGTGTCGAAGGCTGGCTCATGCCAACGCAGCCTCAACCATACCAGGCCGAGTTCGGTCAGCCATCACCTGCTGCGGCCCAGCAAGAGCCCGATCAGCAAGCCCGCGCC
>Ga0209066_10004594_pt1 | contig 14901 bp, 14 predicted proteins | sample All_14_2_FD_187198 | JGI IMG/M metagenome (GOLD analysis project Ga0209066, IMG submission 187198) | Freshwater microbial communities in response to fracking from Pennsylvania, USA - Allegheny Zone_MetaG_DW_15 (SPAdes) (version 2) ...
GGCAAGCTCGCCTGGTGCGCGCTGCATCCGGTGCTGCCGACGAAGGAAGAGTTCCCCTACACGATCCGCGTCCTCTCCGACATCACCGAGTCCAACGGCTCGTCGTCGATGGCGACGGTGTGCGGCGGCTCGCTCTCGATGATGGACGCGGGTGTTCCGCTGAAGCGTCCGGTGTCGGGCATCGCCATGGGCCTGATCCTGGAAGGCAAGGATTTCGCGATCATCAGCGACATTCTGGGCGACGAGGATCACCTCGGCGACATGGACTTCAAGGTTGCCGGCACGTCCGAAGGCATCACCACGATGCAGATGGACATCAAGGTCGCCGGCATCACGAAGGAAATCTTCGAAAAGGCGCTGATCCAGGCGAAGGATGGCCGCGCGCACATCCTGGGCGAAATGAGCAAGGCGCTGGGTGAAACCCGCACCGAACTCTCTGCGCACGCACCCCGCATCGAGACGATCCAGATCGACAAGTCGAAGATCCGCGACGTCATCGGCACGGGCGGCAAGGTCATCCGCGAGATCGTCGCGGAAACGGGCGCGAAGGTCGACATCGACGATGAAGGCACGATCAAGATCAGCTCGTCCGACATCAACCAGATCGAGGCCGCCAAGAAGTGGATCCTCGGCATCGTCGAGGAAGCGGAAGTCGGCAAGATCTACAACGGCAAGGTCGTCAACATCGTCGACTTCGGCGCGTTCGTGAACTTCATGGGCGGCAAGGACGGTCTCGTCCACGTTTCCGAAATGAAGAACGAGCGGGTCGAGAAGCCGACCGATGTCGTCTCCGAAGGCCAGGAAGTGAAGGTCAAGGTTCTCGAGATCGACAATCGCGGCAAGGTTCGTCTGTCGATGCGCGTCGTCGATCAGGAAACCGGCGAGGAACTGGAGGATACCCGTCCCCCGCGTGAGCCCCGCGAGCCGCGTGGTGATCGTGGTCCGCGTCGGGATGGCGATGGCGGCGGTCGTGGCGATCGCAATCGGCGCGATCGCGGTGGTCGCGGTGGTGATCGTGGCCCGCGCCGCGAGCGTTCCGAGGACAAGGATGACGGCGGCGACGCTGGCCTGCCGAGCTTCATCACCCAGGAAGATTGAGGCGGTTTGATCCCGGTGGAAGCGCCTCGCGCTTCCACCGGAAATATAAACCAGCTGATCTTCAACGGTTTAAGAATAATTGAAAAGCTGAACGGGAAGGGGCTGCATGTCAGCCCCTTTTCCGTTACGGAAACGTACGAAAATATGCTATGGAAGTTGTGGCGCATTCGGCTTGAATCGAGTGTGCCAGAGGAGGGATAGGTATGGAGAAATTCTTCTCCGATGCCGCCGCTGCCGCCGATGTTCCTCGGCTTTGGCAGGTTCTTCTCGATCATCTTGCGTTTTTTGATGTTACACGCGTGACGGCCGTGCATTTGCCGCCGGTGGGCGCACCGGATGCCAACCGCTCGCGCGTGCGCTCGATAGGCTATCCTGAAGACTGGATATTCAAATATGTGGGTCACTTGCACGAGGATGACCCGATGCCTTCGCAGGCCAATGCGCAGGCGAAACCGTTCCGATGGTCGGACATCGCCAGCCTGCGCGAACTGACGGATGCGCAAACCACTTTCCTGATCGCATTCGATGCCGTGAATGAAGGACGTGACGGGTTGGCTGTCCCCGTGTTCGGCCCGAACGGTCGAAATGGCTACCTTGGACTTGCTTTCCCTGAGCGAGGGCAGGAGCCGCCGCCCGAAGTGCTGCATATTCTGCAGGTGTCCGTCCAATACGCGCATCAATGCTTCTGCGGCCTGATCGTGCTGGATTTGCCTGACCATCCCGCGCTTTCCCCGCGCGAGATAGAGGTGTTGAACTGGATGGCGCAGGGGAAGAGCAATTCCGTGATTGCCGATATCGTGGGCGTGCGGGCAAATACGGTGGATACGCATATTCGACGCATCTTTGCCAAGCTTGGGGTGACGGATCGCGTGTCGGCGGTACTTGCCGGTCTGGGCGAAGGCATCATCAAGTTAAGGTAGGATTGTCCCCCAACTACGGGACATGCGGATAACGCATGTAACTTTATATCGGGCCGCAATTGGATGCGCCGGTTTGCGGCGCTATGGCATTTAACAAATTTGGGGATGCAATCTGGTTGGGCATGGCGCGTTGCGCGTCGGTCGTTGTTGCCAAGTTATCCCTGGTCCGCATTTGCGGACGGTGTGAATCGAGTTGAAATGAACGAACAGTATCGGGCGCTGGAGCAAGCCTTTGCACCGCCCCAGCAGAACGTCGAAAAGGTTGCCTTGGCAACGCGTCTGCATCGTCAAAGTCTCGACCGGGCCGACCATTTTCAGATGGAAGCATTACGCAATGCTGCCTGGGATGTGATGCTGTCGCTTTTCATTGCGCGCAGCGAGGGGCTGGATATGCCGTTTGCCAGCCTGTGCGCGGCTAATCGCCTTTCGCGTCCGGCGGCCGAGCGCGCTGTTGAGGCGCTTGCCGGCGCCACGCTGGCGCGTTGGTCTCGTACCAGCGAAGAGGGGGGCTCCTGCGTCGAACTCACGGCGCGCGGGGCCGCCAAGATAGATCAGTTCCTGCAGCGGGTCGCATCCTCTGCATGAGGGCATCCGGTACGCGCATTTCCCCCACATCGGCGCGTACCGGATCGTCCCGGCCTGACTTGGTGTTGTTCAGCCGTTAAATCGGCCGGCGGGCGCCTGCTTAACTTGTATCAGTGGCGTAGGCGAAACTATCTGCTATCGGACGGTTTCGCTTGGGGGTTTATGAATGCAGCGCCGCAATGAACGGTTTGTCGAGCGCCTCCCTCTCGCCACGGTACGACCCATTTTTGCCTATCTGGCGGCGGGCCTTCTGTCCGTTATCGCGCTGGCCATTCGGCTTTCGGTGGACGGCGTCCTGCCGAACGGCTTTCCCTTCGTCACTTTCTTTCCTGCCGTCATCATAGCGTCGTTTCTGTTTGGCGTGGGGCCCGGCATTTTCGCCGCCGTGCTGTGCGGCCTGTTCTCCTGGTTCTTCTACATCGGGCCGACGCATGCCGAGGGCGCTGGCGTCGCCATATTATTCTATATCGGGGTGGTGGCCACCGACATCGCCCTGGTCCACTGGATGCAGCGGGCCAACTACAAGCTGGCGGTGGAGCGGGAACGCAACCGGACGCTGGCGGAGAACCGGGAGCTTTTGTTCCGGGAGTTGCAGCATCGGGTTTCCAATAATCTGCAGGTTGTTGCGTCTCTGGTCTCTTTGCAGCGCCGCGGCGTGAAGGATGCGGCGGCGCGAAAGGCTCTTGATGAGGCCTCCGGCCGTATCGGTATGATTGGCCGCATCAGTCGCAACCTCTATGATCCAGACGGCCAGCGTACGGGTCTGCGCCCTTTCCTGCAGACCATGGTGGGGGACTTGCTGGAGGCTTCGGGGCGCAAGGACATCTCCGTCGCACTGGATGTGCGCGATGGCCTGACTGTTCATTCGGACCTATTCGTGCCGTTGTCGCTGGTCGTCGCGGAAACCGTCAGCAATGCGATGGAGCATGGTTTCGACGGGCAGGGCGGCCGGATCGTTGTCACGCTCGCCGAAAGCGAACCGAACGGCATGTTGCTTGAAGTGGCGGACGATGGCCGGGGTTTGCCGGCGGACTTCGCCGTCGAAAATGCCGACAGTCTCGGTCTGCGCATTGCCACGACCCTCGCGAGCCAGTTGGGCGGCCGTTTCGAGCTCTTGCCGGGTGAAGATCGCGGCGCGCGTGCACTTCTGTCTTTCCCGGTCTGATGGCGCTTGGCGGCGCGCATCGCCTTCGCTATGACCGCCGACATGCACACTGTTACGATGAAGCCGTTTGTCGCCCTGGGATGCGCGGCTGCCATGATCGCGCTGCTTTCCGGATGCGCGACCAACAAGAACAAGGCCGACACGATGTACGTCGCGCGCGACGTCAGCACGCTGTACAATGCGGGCAAATATCGGCTTGATCGGCGGCAGTACAAGCTTGCAGCGGCGCTGTTTGACGAGGTCGAGCGGCAGCATCCCTATTCGCCCTGGGCGCGTCGTGCGCAGCTCATGTCGGCGTTTAGCTATTACATGAACAAGAATTACAACGAGTCGATCGGCGCCGCGCAGCGCTTCCTGTCGATTCACCCGGGCAACAAGGACGCGCCCTACGCCTATTATCTGATCGCGTTGTGCTATTACGAGCAGATCGCGGACGTGACGCGCGACCAGAAGATCACGCAGCAAGCGCTTGATGCGCTGGGCGAACTGATCCGGCGCTATCCGCAGACCCGTTATGCCGCCGATGCCCGTCTGAAGATCGATCTCGTCAACGATCACCTGGCTGGCAAGGAAATGGAGATCGGCCGTTTCCATCAGCGGCGCGGGCAATGGCTGGCGGCGACGCTCCGCTTCCGCACCGTGATCGACAAATATCAGACGACGACGCACACGCCTGAGGCGCTGGAGCGTCTGGTCGAAAGCTATCTGTCGCTCGGCATCACCGAGGAAGCCCGCAAGGCGGCGGCCGTACTGGGCGCCAACTATCCCGGCTCCAAATGGTATGAGCGGTCTTACAAGCTGATCCAGCAGCATGGCGGCAAGGCCTGACCCCGCCATCGGGAACAAATGTTCCCCTTTTGTGCTTTAGCGGTTAGAAGCGCTTCATGCTGACCGCTCTGTCCATCCGTAACATCGTGCTGATCGAGGCGCTGGATCTGGAGTTCGGTCCGGGCCTCGGCGTGCTGACGGGCGAAACGGGCGCTGGCAAATCGATCCTGCTCGACGCGCTGGGTCTGACGCTTGGCGCGCGTGCAGACAGCGGGTTGGTGCGGCAGGGCACGGATCAGGGCAGTGTCGTCGCGACCTTTGCAGAGCCTGCCGCCAGTCATCCCGTCCGTGCAGCGCTGGCGGCAAACGATATCGAACTGGAACCCGGCGAGCCATTGCTGGTCAGGCGCACGGTAAAGGCAGACGGTGGCAGTCGCGCCTTCGTCAACGATCAACCCTGCTCGGCGGCCCTGCTGCGCGAGATCGGTACGAGTCTGGTCGAAATCCATGGCCAGCATGACGATCGCGGCTTGCTCAACGCGCGCGGTCACCGCGCGCTGCTCGACAGTTTCGGGGCGAACGATGTCGGCGCGGTGTCGTCGGCGCACGCAGCCTGGCAGGCGGCGGAGGTGGCGCTGGAAAAGGCACGCGCCGATGTGGAGGGGGCGGCGCGCGACCGCGACTATCTGGAACATGCTGTTGCCGAACTGGCTGCCTTTGCCCCCCAACCGGGCGAGGAAGAGGCGCTGGCAGAGGAGCGCGCCGCCATGCAGAAGGGCGCGCGCCTGTCTGATGATCTGGCCGCTGTTTCCGATCTGATCGATGGGTCCGAAGGCGGCCTCGCCAAGCTGCGACAGGCGGCGCGGCGGTTGGACCGGATTGCATCGGAGGACGCGCTGCTGGCCGAGGCATTGGCCTTTTTCGACCGTGCCGTGATCGAGGCGAGCGAGGCGGAGGAGCGCCTGAGCGCCGCCATCGAGTCGATGAGCGTCGATCCGGCACGGCTGGATGCGATCGAAACGCGTCTGTTCGATCTGCGCGCGCTCGCCCGCAAGCATCAGGTCCAGCCGGACGATCTCGCCGCGTTGCAGGCCGAAATGGAAGCAACCCTTGCCCGTATCGACGCAGGGGAGGGTGGTCTCGCCGCGCTGGAAAGGGATCGCGCCGAAAAGGCCGACGCCTATCGCACGGCTGCCGAGGCGCTTACGGCGCGGCGCAAGGCGGCGGCGACGAAGCTGGACAAGGCGGTCGCGGCCGAACTCGCGCCATTGAAGCTGGATGCGGCCCGTTTCCGCACGGCCGTCGAACCGCTCGACCGCAGTCAGTGGGGCGCCCATGGTGCGGATCGCGTGGAATTCGAAATCTCGACCAACCCCGGCGCGCCCTTCGCGCCACTCATCAAGATTGCGTCCGGCGGTGAGCTGTCGCGCTTCATCCTCTCGCTGAAGGTCGCTCTCGCGCAGCAGGGTGGGGCGGATACGATGATCTTCGACGAGATCGACCGGGGCGTGGGCGGAGCGGTGGCGAGCGCCATCGGCGATCGGCTCGCGCGCCTGTCCACGACCAGCCAGTTGCTTGTCGTCACGCACAGCCCGCAGGTGGCGGCGCGCGGTGCGGGCCATATGCTGATCGCCAAGTCGAGCCAGGGCACGGTAACCCGAACCGGTGTGCGCCCGCTCAGCGAGGATGAGCGCCGCGAGGAAATCGCCCGCATGCTTTCCGGCGCCGAAATCACGCACGAGGCGCGCGCGCAGGCGGGGCGATTGCTCGAAAGGGTTTAGGCAAAGGTGGGGCGTATGCAGGATCGTCGAGAAGTTTTGGGACTTGCCGCAGCAGGCGTCTTTGCATCAGTCGCTCCGGCCGCTCTGGCGACGGACGTCGAAAAGAAGCCCCTCTACGGCCTGATCGGCCAGATGCTCGCTGCGCCTGGCAAACGTGACGAACTGCTGGCGATCCTATCCGAAAGCACGGACGGCATGCCCGGTTGCCTCTCCTATATTGTCGCGAAGGATGCCGCGAACCCTGACGCGCTGTGGATCACGGAAGTGTGGGATTCGCCCGAAAGCCACAAGGCGTCGCTGCAGTTGCCGCAGGTCCGCGCCGCCATCACGAAAGCCCGTCCCATTATCGCCGGCTTCCCCCAGCATTTCGAGACGGAGCCGGTCGCGGGCGTCGGGCGCTAGCGGCCGCCCTTGCGTCCAGCGCCCTGAACGACTAGAGGCCCGCACCGGCTCTTTACATCATTTCAGAACAGGCAGGCTCTTCCCATGAAGATCAGCGGCGTCGAGATTCGTCCCGGCAACAACATCGAATATGACGGGGGCCTGTGGCGCGCCGTCAAGATTCAGCACACCCAGCCCGGCAAGGGCGGCGCCTATATGCAGGTAGAGCTGAAGAACCTGATCGACGGGCGCAAGAACAATGTCCGGTTCCGTTCCGCCGAGACCGTGGAGCGCATTCGCCTCGACACCAAGGATTTCCAGTATCTCTATGCAGAGGGCGACATGCTCGTCTTCATGGATACGGAGACCTATGAGCAGATCAACCTGCCCACCGATCTGGTCGGTGAAGCGGCCGCGTTCCTGCAGGACGGCATGATGGTGATGCTCGAAATGTATGAAGAGCGCCCGATCAGCGTGCAGCTGCCTGAAACGGTCGAAGCGGTCGTGGTAGAGGCGGACGCGGTGGTGAAGGGGCAGACGGCGTCGGCCAGCTACAAGCCTGCGATTCTGGACAATGGCGTGCGCGTGATGGTGCCGCCGCACATCGTCACTGGCACCCGCATCGTCGTCGACGTGTATGAACGGGAATATGTGAAGCGGGCGGAGTAAACCGCTTGGCTTCCCTTCCCGCGTGCGGGAGGGATTGAGGGGTGGGCTCGACCTCTCGAAAATGTGCAACATGCCGGTAGGGTGAGCCCGCCTCCGGCCCCTCCCGCAAGCGGGAGGGGAGGACATTCTATATGGTATCCCACTCCGGCCTTCTCACTGTCATGGAACGCGCCGTCCGCAAGGCGGGCGGCAAGCTGCGTCGCGACTTCGGCGAAGTCGAGCATCTGCAGGTCAGTCGCAAGGGGCCAGCCGACTTCGTGTCAAAGGCGGACAAGCAGGCTGAAAAGACGCTGGTCGAGGAACTGCAGAAGGCGCGGCCCGATTGGGGCTTCCTGCTGGAGGAAGGCGGTGAGATCGCCGGCGATCCCAACAAGCCGCGCTGGGTGATCGATCCGCTCGACGGCACCACCAACTTCCTGCACGGCATTCCGCACTTCGCCATTTCGGTCGCGGTGCAGGAGCCGAAGCTGGGCGGCGATGGTTGGGGTGAGGTGACGACAGGCATCGTTTATCAACCGGTCACCGACGAAAGCTATTGGGCGGAAAAGAGCCGTGGCGCGTGGCGGCACGATCAGCGTTTGCGCGTTTCGGCCCGGCGCGACCTGTCCGAATGCCTCATCGCCACTGGCATCCCGTTCATGGGGCATGGCGATTTCGCGCAGTGGACGCGAATCTTCGGCGCGGTGGCTCCGTCCGTCGCGGGTATTCGCCGCTTTGGTTCCGCCGCGCTCGACCTCGCTCATGTCGCCTCTGGCCGATATGACGGCTTCTGGGAGAGCGGGCTGCAGCCCTGGGATGTGTCCGCGGGCATTTTGCTGGTCCGGGAAGCGGGCGGTTTCGTCACCGATTTCCGTGGTGGCGACCAGGCCGTGGCGCGGCAGGAAATCATCGCCGGCAACGATGCGATCCATTCCAAGCTGCACAAGCTGGTGGCGGGCGCGTTGCGGTAGCGCTGCAAGCGCGAAACAGTCGGAAATGCTGGCTTTTTGCGAATCATTCTCAGGGCTTCGCCCCCTTGCTTCGCATATGCAGCAGTCCTAAAGCCCCCTCATTGAAGCCACCCGCCTGGCAAGGGATTCCAAGTGGTCGATCTGTCGCAATATCTGCCGATCCTCATTTTTCTGGCGATCGCGCTCGCGCTTTCCAGCGCCTTTGTATTCCTGCCGATGCTGGTCGGCCGCCTGACCGGCGCGCACAAGCCGGACCCGGCCAAGCTGTCGGAATATGAGTGTGGTTTCCCCGCGTTCGAGGAGCCGCGCAGCCAGTTCGACGTGCGCTTCTACCTCGTCGCCATTCTCTTCATCATCTTCGACCTTGAGGCTGCGTTCCTGTTTCCGTGGGCCGTCAGTCTGGACCAGATCGGCTGGGCCGGTTGGGGTACGATGATGATCTTCATTTTCGAGCTGGTGCTCGGCCTTGTCTATGCGTGGAAAAAGGGAGCCCTCGATTGGGAGTAGAGCTTGAACGTCCGGGCGTTCTGGGCGGTCCTCCGGCGGGGACTGCGCCCGACCCGGCATTTTTCGACGCGCTGAACAGCGAAGTCAACGACAAGGGTTTTCTCGTCACATCGACGGAGGACCTGTTTACCTGGGCGCGCACCGGCTCGCTCTGGTGGATGACGTTCGGCCTTGCTTGTTGCGCTGTCGAAATGATTCACGTAAACATGCCGCGTTACGACATGGAGCGCTTCGGGGCCGCACCGCGCGCAAGTCCGCGTCAGTCGGACGTCATGATCGTCGCGGGTACGCTGTGCAACAAGATGGCCCCTGCGCTCCGCAAGGTCTATGACCAGATGTCGGAGCCGAAATACGTCATTTCGATGGGCAGCTGCGCCAATGGCGGCGGCTATTACCATTATAGCTACAGCGTCGTGCGCGGCTGCGACCGGATCGTGCCTGTGGACATCTACGTCCCCGGTTGTCCGCCGACCGCCGAAGCGCTGCTCTATGGCGTGATGCAGTTGCAGCGGAAAATCCGCCGCATCGGCACGATCGAGCGCTGAGAGGTAGGGCATGGGTCATTCCGCTCCGAAAATCGCGGTCATTGATGGCGTCGCGGACTATATCGCTCAGATATTGGGTGCGTCGCTGATCGAGACGGTCGACGCTGCCGACGAGTTGAGCTTCACCGTGGCGCGCGACGCGCTGGTCGACGCCATGATCGCGCTGCGCGACAAGGGTCAGTATCAGCAGCTGATGGAAATCGCGGGCGTCGATTATCCCGAACGGCCCGAGCGGTTTGAGGTCTGTTATCATCTGCTCAGCGTCACCCGGAACCACCGCATCCGCGTGAAGGTGACGGCCGACGAGGATAGTCCGGTGCCGTCCGTTACGTCGATCTGGCCGGTCGCCGGCTGGCTCGAGCGCGAAGTGTTCGACATGTACGGGGTGATCTTCTCCGGCAACAGCGACCTGCGCCGCATCCTGACCGACTACGGCTTCAAGGGGCATCCACAGCGCAAGGACTTCCCGCTGACCGGCTATGTCGAGCTGCGCTATTCCGAGGAAGACAAGCGCGTCGTCTACGAGCCGGTGAAGCTGGCGCAGGACTTCCGTAGCTTTGACTTCATGAGCCCCTGGGAAGGCGCGCAATATGTGTTGCCGGGCGATGAAAAGGCGGCCACCCCGCCTCCGCCCCCACCACCGGTTCCTGCGGCGAAGGTGGAAACGCCGGCTGCTGCGAAGGCGGCAACGCCCAAGGTGACGGAGAAGCCTGCCGATACCGGCGCGGGCGAACCGGCTAATGCAGAAGCGAAGAAGCCGTCCACGCGCGCGGCGCGCAAGCCCAAGGCGGAAACGACCACGGGCGAGGGGGTGGCTGCTCCTGAAAAGCCCAAGCGCACGCGCAAGCCCAAAGCTACACCGGAAGGTGACGCCTGATGGCCAATTATCTCGACGAACTGGAACACCGCACCGACGCCAGCGATCCCACGCTGGGCGATACGGAAATCCAGAATTACACGATCAACTTCGGCCCGCAGCATCCTGCGGCCCACGGCGTGCTGCGTCTCGTCATGGAGCTGGACGGCGAGATCGTGGAGCGCTGCGATCCGCATGTCGGCCTGCTGCATCGCGGCACCGAAAAGCTGATCGAGTACAAGACCTATCTTCAGGCGCTGCCCTATTTCGACCGGCTCGATTATTGCTCGCCGCTCGGCATGGAGCACAGCTATGTGCTCGCCATCGAAAAGCTGCTGAACCTGGAAGTGCCGCTGCGCGCGCAATATCTGCGCGTGTTCTTCGCGGAGCTGACGCGTATCTGCAATCACATGCTGAACCTGGGTTCGCATGTGATGGACGTTGGTGCGATGACGCCCAACCTGTGGCTGTTCGAGATCCGCGAGGACTGCCTCAACTTCTTCGAGCGCGCGTCCGGCGCGCGCATGCACTCGGCCTATTTCCGGCCGGGCGGCGTGCATCAGGATGTGCCGCTGAAGCTTCTGACGGACATCGCCGACTGGCTCGATACGCGCCTGCCGCGTCTGTTTGAGGATGCGATTTCGCTGGTGGCGGATAACCGCATCTTCAAGCAGCGCAATGTCGACATCGCCGTCTGCTCAAAGGAAGATGCGCTGAAATGGGGCTTCTCTGGTCCCATGATCCGTGGTTCCGGTATCCCCTGGGATATCCGTAAGGCGCAGCCTTACGACGTCTATGACCGGATGGAATTCGACGTTCCCGTGGGCACCAATTTCGACTGCTACGACCGCTTCATGGTGCGCGTCGAGGAAGTCCGCCAGTCCGCGCGGATCATGAAGCAGTGCCTCAACGAAATGCCGAACGGCCCGATCGCCAGCTTCGACCGCAAGGTCTCGCCGCCCAAGCGCGGCGAGATGAAGCAGTCGATGGAAGCGCTGATCCATCACTTCAAGCTTTATACCGAAGGCTTCCACGTTCCGGCGGGCGAAGTCTATGTCGCGACCGAAAGCCCCAAGGGCGAATTCGGCGTCTATCTGGTGTCGGACGGCAGCAACAAGCCCTATCGCTGCAAGATCCGCCCGACCGCCTTCTCGCACCTTCAGGCAATGGACTTCATGATGAAGGGCCACATGCTGGCCGACACCACCGCCGTCCTCGGCGCGATGGACATCGTGTTCGGAGAATGTGACCGCTAATGGCTGACGCACCCCACATCCCTGACGAAGCCGAAACCCGCGCGCGCTGGGGCGATTTCGCCTGGACGGCGGAGAACGCCAAGCAGGCCGAAAAGGTCATCGCCCGCTATCCCGCCGGCCGCCAGCAATCCGCGGTGATGCCGCTGCTCGACCTTGCCCAGCGCCAGGTTGGCGCGGAAACGCAGACGCAGGGCTGGCTGCCCGTGCCGGTGATGGAATATATCGGCAAGCAACTCGGCATGGCCTATATGCGCGTCTACGAAGTCGCGACCTTCTACACCATGTACAATCTGGCGCCCGTCGGCCGCTATCATGTGCAGGTGTGCGGCACGACGCCGTGCATGCTGCGCGGGTCGGACGATGTGCTGGCCGCATGCAAGAACAAGGGGCTGGTAAAGGGCGCGACCACGCCTGACGGCCTGTTCACGCTGACCGAAGTCGAGTGTCTCGGCGCCTGCGCCAACGCGCCGATGGTCCAGATCAACGACGACAACTATGAAGACCTGACCTACGACAGCATGACCGCGATCCTCGCCGATCTGGCCGAAGGCAAGCAGCCCAAGATCGGTCCGCAGATCGACCGCCAGACCAGCTGTCCGGAGGGCGGTCCGACGAGCCTGAAAAAGATGGTCTCCGAAAATCACGATTACCGGGGGGCATGGGCATGACCGAAGCACCCGCCGCGCCGCCGGCCTTCGTTGGTCCGCTGGACGACAAGGACCGCATCTTCACCAACGTCTACGGCTTTCAGGACTGGGGTATCGATGCCGCCATGAAGCGCGGCGACTGGGACAATACCAAGGCGCTGCTGGCGCTGGGGCAGGACCAGATCATCGAGACGATCAAGGCGTCGGGCCTGCGCGGTCGCGGCGGCGCAGGCTTCCCGACCGGCATGAAGTGGAGCTTTATGCCCAAGGAAAGCAAGGACGGCCGTCCGAGCTTTCTGGTCATCAACGCCGACGAATCCGAGCCGGGCTCGTGCAAGGACCGCGAGATCATCCGCCACGATCCGCACAAGCTGATCGAGGGCGCGCTGGTCGCCGGTTTCGCGATGCGCGCGCGCGCCGCCTACATCTATATCCGCGGCGAGTTCATCTATGAGGCGAAGGTACTCTTCGCCGCCGTGGAGCAGGCTTATGCCAAGGGCTTCCTGGGCAAGAACGCCTGCGGTTCGGGCTATGATTTCGACGTCTTCGTTCATCGCGGCGCGGGCGCTTACATCTGCGGCGAGGAAACCGCGCAGATCGAAAGCATCGAGGGCAAGAAGGGCCAGCCGCGCCTGAAGCCGCCGTTCCCGGCCGGCGCGGGCCTCTATGGCTGCCCGACCACCGTCAACAATGTGGAATCGATCGCGGTTTCCCCCACGATCCTGCGGCGCGGCGCGGCCTGGTTCTCCTCCTTCGGGCGTGAGAACAACCGGGGCACCAAGCTTTTCCAGATCAGCGGCCATGTGAACAAGCCGTGCGTGGTCGAGGAAAGCATGTCGATCCCGTTCAAGGAACTGATCGACCGGCATTGCGGCGGCATTCGCGGCGGCTGGGATAATCTGCTGGCGGTGATCCCCGGCGGCTCGTCTGTGCCGCTGGTGCCTGCCGCACAGATCATGGACGCGCCGATGGACTTTGACGGGCTGCGCGGCCTCGGCTCCGGCCTCGGCACCGCCGCCGTCATCGTGATGGACAAGTCCACCGACATCGTCCGCGCGATCTCCCGCCTCAGCTATTTCTACAAGCATGAAAGCTGCGGCCAGTGCACGCCGTGCCGCGAAGGCACCGGCTGGATGTGGCGCGTCATGGAGCGGCTGCGCACGGGTGAAGCGGCGATCGAGGAAATCGACATGCTGCAGGAAGTCACCAAGCAGGTCGAAGGCCACACCATCTGCGCGCTGGGCGACGCGGCGGCCTGGCCGATCCAGGGCCTGATCCGCCATTTCCGCCCGGAAATCGAACGCCGGATCACCGAAAACAAGGGCGGCGCCCCGATGATGGAGGCCGCGGAGTAATCATGCCCAAGCTGACCGTAGACGGCGTAGAATTGGAAGTCCCCGCGGGCGCCACCGTGCTGCAGGCGTGTGAGCTTGCTGGCAAGGAAATCCCGCGCTTCTGCTATCATGAGCGCCTCTCCATCGCCGGCAACTGCCGCATGTGCCTGGTCGAAGTTTCGCCCGGCCCGCCCAAGCCACAGGCGAGCTGCGCGCTGCCGGCCGCCGAGGGGCAGACAATCCGCACCGACAGCCAGATGGTAAAGAAGGCGCGCGAAGGGGTGATGGAGTTCCTCCTCATCAACCACCCGCTCGATTGCCCGATCTGCGATCAGGGTGGCGAATGCGACCTGCAGGACCAGTCCGTCGCCTATGGCCGGGGCAAGAGCCGCTTTGATGAGAACAAGCGCGCCGTCACCGAGAAATATATGGGTCCCATCGTCAAGACGGTGATGACCCGCTGCATCCAGTGCACGCGCTGCGTGCGCTTTGCCGAGGAAGTCGCCGGCGTCGAGGAAATCGGTGCCATCTATCGCGGCGAGAATATGCAGATCACCACCTATCTGGAGCGCGCCGCGAAGAGCGAGCTTTCGGGCAATGTGGTCGACCTGTGCCCGGTCGGCGCGCTGACGGCGAAGCCCTATGCGTTCGAAGCGCGTCCGTGGGAGCTGAAGAAGACCCACGCCATCGACGTGATGGACGCGGTTGGCACCAACATCCGCCTCGACAGCCGCGGCCGTCAGGTGCTGCGCGCAGTGCCGCGCATCAATGACGACGTGAACGAGGAATGGGCGTCGGACAAGACGCGCCACGCCGTCGATGGCCTCGTCCGCAAGCGGCTCGACAAGCCCTATGTCCGCAAGGATGGCAAGCTGGTCCCCGCGACCTGGGCCGAAGCGTTCGCTGCCATCGCGGCCGTGAAGCATGGCGGCAGCGTCGCCGCGCTAGCCGGCGACCTGCTCGATTGTGAGACGATGTTCGCGGCCAAGCTGCTGGTCGAAAAGCTGGGCGGCACGATGCTGGAAGGCCGCCAGACCGGCCTTGCCTATGACGTGTCGAGCCTGTCGGCCGTCAACTTCAACACCACCCTGCCGGGCATCGAGACGGCGGACGTCATCCTGCTGGTCGGCACCAACCTTCGCTGGGAAGCGCCGCTGGTCAACACGCGCATCCGCAAGGCCGTGAAGAAGGGCGCGAAGGTCTTCGCCGTCGGCACTGAAGTCGATCTCACCTACAAGGTCGAGTGGCTGGGCAATGATGCGTCGCTACTCGCCAAGCTGCCCAAGGCGGCGCTGGAAGCCTTCAAGGGCGCGGTCCGTCCGGCGATGATCGTCGGCGGCGGCGTGCTCGCCAAGGACGGCGCGCATGGCGACACGCTGGCGCTGGTCAAGGCGCTGGGCCTCGTGAAAGACGGCTGGAACGGTTACAACGTCCTGCAT
>Ga0209066_10004596_pt1 | contig 14899 bp, 15 predicted proteins | sample All_14_2_FD_187198 | JGI IMG/M metagenome (GOLD analysis project Ga0209066, IMG submission 187198) | Freshwater microbial communities in response to fracking from Pennsylvania, USA - Allegheny Zone_MetaG_DW_15 (SPAdes) (version 2) ...
TAGCTGTAGAGGGGGTTCGTGCTTTTAAGTTCTCAAGTATCTTTAGCTATGAAATTCCTTGGAACAACCTTACGTTCAATACCTCGGCGTTTATCCACCTTGAAGAGAGGCATTTAAAGAAAAAGGTAGCGGCACTTTCTAAGTATAAATCACAGGCGCACCGTAATTACGCAAGCGAAGAATTTGTCCGCTCCTTAGCGCTTACACGGGGAGTTCAAATCGGTGCTAGATACGCCGAGACTTTTGACGTTGTTAGATGGGTGATAAACTAAAGGGGTTCTTATGAAATTAAGTGAAATCGCTGGGGCGGTGCAGTGCGCAAAACTTATCGGAAACCCCGAACAGAATGTTTCCGGGGTAATCCCTTTGCCGTCTCAAAACAGTGATGCCTCGCTTCTTTTTTGGTGTTCGGATAAGAATCTTCTGAAGTTGAAAGGGATTTCTAACGGGAATATCATCTGCAGCGAATCTTTGCAGGAAGCCCATATGGTTCCTGGCTGTAACTATGTCGTGGTCTCGAATCCCCGCCAGGCTTTTCAGAAGGCCTTGGTCTCTTACTTCCAGGAACCTTGTGAGATAAACGGGGTTGCTGCCTCTGCGAAGATTAGCCCTGCGGCCCATGTTAGCCCAGCGGCAATTATCGGGGAAAATGTGGTTCTTGAAGCTGGAGTTGTTGTCGGGGCGCGGAGCATAATAGGCCACAATACTGTTATCAAGCGAAGAACCCTAGTCGGTGACCAGGTTGTAATCGGCTCAAACTGCTCTATCGGCGGTGTCGGGTTCGGCTACGAGAAGGATGAGCAAGGTGAGTATCGTTTATTGCCCCATATCGGAAATGTGATAATTGAGGACGGCGTTGAAATTGGAAACAATACAGCTATAGATAGGGCAGTTCTCGGTAGCACGATAATCCGGAAGAATGCGAAAATCGATAACCTGGTGCATATCGCGCACGGGGTGGAAATCGGCGAGAACAGCCTAATCATTGCGAACGCAATGATTGCCGGTAGCGTCAGCATCGGCAAAAATGTCTGGGTCGCTCCCTCCGCATCTATCTTGAACCAGAAGAAAGTCGACGACGGCGCAGTAATAGGCATGGGGGCAGTAGTCTTAAGGGATGTGAAACCTGGGGAAACTATTATAGGGAATCCTGGGAAAGCTTTAGTTCGGTAAACTGGAGTTGGGAATGAATGACAATAAAGTCGCAGTAGTAGGATTAGGTGTTATTGGCCTGAAGTTGGTGGAGTATCTCTCCCTTCAAGGCTATTCTATCGTTGCGTATAACTGGCGCAACATCGAGGCTAAGCGAGCCCAATTTCAGTTAAATATCGACAAGAAAGTTAAATACGAGAAAGTTAGCATGGAAGTGCTCGAGCAGGTTAAGCGCCGAATACAGTTTACGGACAAACTGGATGACATTAAGGATTGCGAACTGGTAATCGACTCTACTAAGGAAATCTATGCTGTAAAACAGGAGCTTTATGCTTCATTGTTGAAGGTGATGGGAAAGCAGTCTGTTCTTGCTACTACGACATCAAGCCTATCACTTCAGCGCCTTGCGGGTTATTTCGATAAGAATCGCTTTGTGGGGATGCACTTCTTTAACCCGCCCACAAAAATGAAATTAATCGAGTTATCATTCTTGGACTCAAGCAATATGTCACTGCAGAACAGCGTTTATCGGTTTCTCCGAACGCTTAGCGATAAAAAAGTAGTCGAACTTCCTCCGATACAGGGTTATATTGTCAACAGGCTTCTCTTTATATACATCAATGCTGCAATTTCTTTCATGGAAGAAACAGGTCTTCCTGCCCAAAATATCGATGAGGCAATGCGTTCTGGGACAAATGTCCCGATGGGGCCTCTGGAACTTTCAGACTATATAGGGAATGATGTGACGCTCGATATCCTTAATGAATTTTATTCCTCATTGAAGGACGAGCGTTACAAACCGCCGGCGCCTCTGGTTCAGATGGTTAAAGATGGGAAGTTGGGGAAAAAGGTTAAAGCCGGGTTCTATAATTATTAGGTCAATTTAACGTTGTGGCATGGATTTAATCTCCTGGGCTTGAGAATTAACGATGCGGATACTTTTAATTAATCATTATGCCGGTGCTCCGCATTTGGGGATGGAGTATCGTCCTTACTATATGGCTAGAGAGTGGGTTAAGGCTGGCCATAAGGTTTGGATAGTCGCAGCGGATCATTCACATTTACGACAGGTTCCTACAACTACTGGGATTCAAGAAATTGATGGGATAACATACCGTTGGATTTCTACGCCGGCTTATCAAGGTAATGGAATCATACGAGTTTTGAATATACGGGCGTTTTGCGGGAAACTGAATGACCTTTCTGGTTGGATAAAGTCAGATGTTCGCCCGGATGTTGTTATTGCGTCTTCAACTTATCCGATGGATATCTGGCCATGTCGCAACATTGCACAACAAAATGGTGCCAGACTAGTTTGGGAGGTTCATGACCTTTGGCCTCTCTCCCCTATGGAATTGGGGGGGATGCCGTGGTGGCATCCATTCATTCTCTGGGTCCAGAGAGCAGAGGATGCAGCCTGTCGCAGCGCCGACGTTGTCATCTCGATGTTACCACACGCGGATCGGCATCTTATTTCACGGGGACTAACCCCGCACAAATTCCATTATGTGCCTAATGGAATAAACCTCCAGGATTGGGAACAATCCACCCAACCGATGCCGACGGAGCATAAGGCTTTATTTGATAAATTGGCGAGTCAGGGGCGTTGGGTTTTAGGATATGCTGGCGCGCTTGGGGTCTCAAATTCTTTGCACACCGTTATTGATGCCTTCGCTAATCTAAAAGATACGAAAGCGAGCTTGGTGCTTGTTGGCCAGGGACCAGAAAAAGAACGATTGATCCAAAGAGCTTCCAGGCAGGGAGGGGACATATACTTCCTCCCGCCAGTTACTAAGCAACTGGTGCCGGGCGTGTTGAGCGCGTGTGACGCTTTATATGTGGGCTCTCAGAATAAGCATCTCTATCAGTTCGGGGTTAGTCCCAACAAAGTTATGGATTATGCCATGGCAGCTAAACCTATTATAAATGCCATAGCAGCGCCTAATGATTTCGTGGCAGAAGCAAACTGTGGAATTAGTGTGCTACCAGAAAACCCTGCCGTTGTGGTAGATGCTGTCCGGCAGTTAATGGCTCTTCCTTCAAATGAGTTGTCAGATATGGGTAGACGCGGCAAAAAGCATGTAACGGAACATTTTACTTACAGTATACTTGGACAAAAGTTCTTATCAGCAATTATACCAGCATAGGTTGTCGATACCAGCTAATGAAAGTTGAAGTAGGCATTTTATGAAACAACGAATTTTTTTATCTCCTCCTCATATGAGCGGCAACGAAATGCGCTTTATTAAAAAAGCGTTTGAAAGTAACTATATCGCACCGTCAGGGCCGCAGGTGCGGCAGTTTGAGGCGGAATTCGTTGCGGTCTCTGGCTTTAAGCATTGTGCCGCGCTTGTTTCTGGTACTGCGGCGTTGCACTTGGCTTTGCGCTATTACGGGATAGGGAAAGGGGACACGGTTCTTTGCCAGACGCTTACCTTTATCGGCGGGGTGAGTCCGGTCACATTTGTTGGCGCTAAGCCTGTATTTATTGATTCCGACAACATCTCCTGGAACATGGACATGAACCTCTTGGAAAGCGAGCTTAAGCGCCTTTCCAAATTGGGAAAGAAACCGAAAGCCGTGATAACTGCCGACATCTACGGCCAGCCGGCAGATGTCCAGGTTGCCGCCAGGCTTTGCGCGAAATATGGGGTTACATGTATCTCAGACTCCTGTGAGGCATTGGGCGCGGAGTATAAAGGGCGTCCTACTGGCTGCCATGCCAAAGCAGCGGTATATTCCTTCAACGGCAACAAGATCATAACCACTTCCGGCGGCGGTATGCTGGCTTCAAATGATGAGGCACTTATAAACAAAGCGAAGTTCTGGGCGGAACAGGCCCGGGAGCCGTTCCCGTATTACCAGCACGAAACCATTGGATATAACTACCGCTTGAGCAATATTTCCGCTGCCATAGGCCTGGGGCAGCTTACCGTCTTAAAGAAGCGCGTGAAACAATGCCGTGATATATTTCAGCACTACTACACCAGCCTCGAATCAATCGATGGCGTCGGCTTTATGCCCGAGCCGGATTGGTCAAAATCAAATCGTTGGCTGACGGTAATTACTCTGGATCCGGATAAAACTGGCGTTACTCCGGAAGATATTCGCCTGGCGCTAGAGAAAGAGAATATTGAATCCCGTCCGCTTTGGAAGCCGATGCACTTACAGCCCATATTCACCAAATGCGCGAGGGTGGGCGGGGCGGTGTCTGAAAAATTATTTAAGACAGGGCTTTGCCTGCCGTCCGGCACGGCGATGACTAAAACTGATTTAAACCGTGTCTGCGCCGTTATAAAGCGCACTATCGCAAATGCAAAATAATCAGGTCACGGCTTACCCGGGTAAGCGCACCTTCGACATAATCATCTCGTTCTGCGGGATTATTGTTGTTCTACCGTTATTGATTGCTTCTGCAATTCTGGTTAAGGTTAGCAGCAAAGGCCCGGTCATTTATCGCCAACAGCGAATTGGCCGTAACTTTAACCCTTTTTTAATATACAAGTTCCGCACAATGCGCCAGAACTCCGACGCCGACGGGAATACCTGCACGATCAAAGGCGATCCGCGTGTTACGCCCGTGGGGCGTTTCCTTCGCAAGACCAAGATGGACGAGCTGCCGCAATTGTTCAATGTAATTACCGGGGATATGAGCCTTGTCGGCCCCCGGCCGGAAGTGGAGCGGTACGTTCAAATGTTCAGGAGTGATTACGCGGAAATCCTCCGGGTGCGGCCTGGTATCACCGATTACGCCGCCATAGAGTATCGCGACGAGGAAACCATACTGGCCGGCTATGAGGACCATGAAAAGGCCTATCGCGAAGAAATTCTGCCGGCGAAGATACGCCTTTATCGCAAATATCTGGAAAACATTTCATTTTCTACTGATTTAAGGATTTTGCTGTCGACGGTATGGCGGGTTCTGGGGGTATCCTAGTATACATTGCTGATTAGGCGATATTATTGGGATAATATACACATGGGTAGGAAATTGGAGAAACACGGTCGTCTTATAGTTTTCCTGGGGGACACTGCCGCTATAGTTCTGGCTTACTACCTGGCGTTCCTGCTCAGGTTCGACTTCAACATCCCTGCGACGTTCTTATCCGGTTTCTGGGTCACGCTTCCCGTCGTCCTGGTTATACGGCTTGCCTCCCTTTACTATTACGGCCTATACAACGGCATCTGGCGTTATGCCAGCATGGCCGACCTCACTGCTATTTTTAAGGGTATGTTAGTCAGCCAGGTGTTAATTCTGGGCACGGTGCTTTTCATGCGGCACGGCTCTTTCCCTCGGTCTGTGCTGGTCATAGACCCGGTCTTTGCGCTTATCTTTGTGGGCGGCATACGCTTTGCCATCAGGGGTACGCGCCACCTCCGATATACAGATCCCGATGGTAAGCAGTCCCGCATGCTCATCTTCGGCGCCGGGGACCTGGGCGAGGCCGTGCTGCGCGACTTGCAGCGCAATCCCGGCACCCACAGGGTGGTCTGCTTCCTCGACGACAACGCTTTAAAGCACGGGCGCAGCATACATGGGGTGCCAGTGCTGGGCGGGCGCGACAAGATCGCTGAGATTATCAAATCCAAACAGATAGACGAAGTGCTGGTGGCCGTCAACCATAGCCGCGGGAGGCTGATCACCGACCTCATGGGCGTGTACGCCGCGGCGGGCAACCCGCGCAAGGTGGAGTTCAACACCCTGCCCACCATGAACGAGCTTATCAGCAAGAAGCGCCTGGCCCCTGACATACGCAAGATAGACGTGACCGACCTGATGCACCGCCGCATAGTGGACATCAACATGGGGCTGGTGAAGGCGGGGGTAAAAGGCAAGGTGGTGCTGGTTACCGGCGCCGGCGGCACCATAGGCGGCGAGCTGGCCCGCCAGGTATGCGCGCTCAAGCCTTCCAAGGTGGTGCTGCTCGAGAACCATAACACCGCCCTGTTCTACATAGACAAAGAACTGCGCGAGCGCGGCTACGGGGACCTCATAGTGAGCGTGCCCGGCGACATACGCGACGAGAGCCTGCTGAAGAACCTTTTTGAAACGCATCGCCCGGCCTGGGTTATGCACGCCGCCGCCCACAAGCACGTGGGCCTTATGGAAGACAGCCCCCAGGAGGCCGTGAAGAACAACACCCTCGGCACGTATATACTGGCCAAGACCGCCGCGGCCTACGGGGTGGAACGCTTTTTGAATATCTCCACCGACAAGGCCGTGCGGCCCACCAGCGTGATGGGCGTAAGCAAGCGCCTGGGCGAGATGGCCGTGCAGTCGCTCTCTGGCAACGGCACCAGGTTCATGTCGGTGCGCTTCGGCAACGTGCTGGGCAGCTCCGGCAGCGTGGTGAAGATCTTCCAGGAGCAGATAATGGCCGGCGGCCCCGTGACCGTCACCCACCCCGACGTGATACGCTACTTTATGACCACCGAGGAGGCCGTGTCGCTGGTGCTCAACGCCTGCGCCATGGGCGAGGGCGGGGAGATCTTTGTGCTTAACATGGGCGAGCCGGTGAAAATTGTGGACCTGGCCCGCAATATGATAGTTCTGAACGGCCTGGTGCCCGACAAGGACATAGAGATTAAATTTACCGGCCTGAAGCCCGGAGAGAAGATGTACGAGGAACTGTTCCGCGCCGGCGACATACGCAAGGACACGGGGCATAGCGAGATCTTCGCGGCCGTGCCTTCGGAGGCCGAAGCGGGGCTTTCGGACTCTGCCCGCGCCGAGCTGCAGCGCCTGGCCGCCGGTGCCGATATGGCTGCGATATTGGGTAAGATCAAAGAGCTGGTGCCCGCCTACAGCGGCTGGCCGCGGGGGGAGAAGAAGAGCAGGGGGAGTGAGGCCAAGCCTTTGGGGAATTAAGGCACGGCCTCTGGGAGGGCCCGGCCTCGCGGCACCTATCGAGGCTTCGCCTCGATAGCACAAGGCCCCTCGCGGGGCCTTTGTTTATTTATTGTCAATGTTCACCTGCAAGTGAACATTGACAATATGTGAACATTCTGCTAGGATATAAATTACGATGAGGAATATATTTTCGGACAAGGCATCGCTCATTGCTAGGCGGATGCTTGCTGAACCGGGCCGCAAATGGGTCCTGCGGGACTTTGTGGGGAGTGGCGGGCTGAGTCTTGGCATGGCACAGGGAGTGCTTGCCGCCATGCAGGAAAGAGGTTTCCTGGAAAGGGTGAAAAGGGGGGCGGCCAGTTACGCGCGCCTTTTGGACGCCGGCTATCTGATCTCTGAATGGGCGAAATGGTATAGATTCTCGGCTAATACTATTAAATCGTACTATTCGCCGCGAACTGATTTTATTCAACAACTTAAACAGGCCGTTCCCGCCGGACGTTACGCTCTGACGCTTCACTCCGGGGCTAACCTGATAACCGGCTTTGTGAATACGGACGAGGTTCACGTTTATCTGCGGCTGGACGATTGGGCCGGCGAGCTCCCTGCCCTGCGGGAGCGGCTCGGCCTTAAGCGCCTGGTGCGCGGGGGAAACGTTCATTTTGTGCGGCCTTTCTACAAAAGCTCGGTTTTCGGGGCTGCGGCGCCGGTGAAAGGTGTGCCGGTGGTTTCGGCGCTGCAACTTTACCTGGACCTTTATAATTTTCAGCCCCGCGGCCGCGACCACGCGGAGTACCTCAGGGAGACGCTGGAGCGCAAGGGAGGGCTGCTTGCCTGAGAACTCTTTTGAAGCGGACTTTTTCGGGGTGCTGGAGGACCTTAAGGACTATCTCTCGGATCTGACTTTAGTGGGCGGCTGGGTTCCCTATATTTATGCCGCCTATCTCTGGCGCAACCCGGCCGCAAGGCCTGTTTTCACTTCGGACGTGGATTGGGGCGTCGGAGCAACGGGCGCGGCCCGACGCGGGAAGACCATATTCGACTCGTTGTCTGCCCTGCGATATACCGGCAGGCACCTGGACCTAGGGAAGGCCGAGCCCGTGGTATTCTACCGCCATGATAAGACCAGGCTGGATTTCATTGTCCCGGCCGGCGCGGACGAGGGAGCTGTGCGGCGGTTACTGGGCGGCGCGGCCGTGAGCCGGCTGGAGCACTTCGATTTCCTGCTTAAATATACCGCGCCTATAAAGCTCAGCCGCGGCTCCGCCTCGTACGAATTGCGGTGCCCGCGGCCTTCCGCCTTTGTCTGTCATAAGTGCGCCACTTTCTCCGACCGCCTGGAGCGGCAGAAAATGGCTAAAGACCTGTATTACGCGTATTTTGTGCTGCGCTATGCCGAGGATCCGGACCTGATAGCGGAAGAGATGGCCGCATACCGGAGCGAGCCTTTGTACGCCAAGGCTATCTCTAATCTGCGGGCTTACTTCGGCGGTTCTCCCGCGCCGGGCTGCGCCATGGTGGCGCAGGAGAACGGCCCCGACTATTACATCGACGATCTGGAATCCGACATCCTGACCAGGTTCCAGAAGCTACTGAAATAATACTCCCTATCGAGGCTTCGCCTCGATAAAACAAGGCCCCTAACGGGGCTTTGATTATTTGTATCTATAATACTCCAACCATTGGTTGGAGAAATTCAGTAACCAACCCGTCACGCCCTTGACGGGGTGGTCTGCTAGGCTATGGGTGGGGGGAAGGTCAAAACTTGCACCGCTGGTGCAAGAATTAATCCGGGTAGAACTTAAGCACTTCCTGCGGATTTTTCGGGAGGGGTTATGGCTGGGGTAATTTATAAAGAATACGGCGCACTGCTGGCCGATATTAAGACGCGTGTGCGGGCCGCGCAGTATGCTGCGCTGCGGGCTGTAAATAAAGAGCTAGTTGGACTGTATTGGGATATCGGCCGGATCATCTCAGAAAGGCAGCAGAGCCGCACGTGGGGGAAATCCGTAGTTAAGAAATTGGCTGAAGACTTACAGTCGGAATTTCCTGGGGTAAAAGGCTTTTCAGGATCAAACCTCTGGCGGATGAGGTGCTTGTACGAAAAATATGCTCAAAACACAAAACTCGCACCATTGGTGCGAGAAATAGCCTGGGCGCATAATATCCTGATTCTGGAGGGGTGTGCGGATGATTCTGAGCGGGAGTTTTATCTGCGCATGACGGCCAAGTTCGGCTGGACCAAAGCGGTGCTGGCCCACAACATCGAGGCGCGGACTTTTCAGAAATACCTGGCGAATCAGACCAACTTCGACGGGGCCGTGCCGGAGAAGTACCGCGGCCAGGCCAAGCTGGCGGTTAAGGACGAATATACTTTCGACTTCCTGGAACTTGGCGAGGAGCACAGCGAAAAGGAGCTTGAGGGGGCCATCATAGCCAAGGTGGGGCGCTTTCTGCGCGAGATGGGAGGAATATTCGCTTTTGTGGGCAACCAGTACAGACTGGAGGTGGACGGGCAGGAGTTCTTCATCGATATTCTGCTTTACCACCGGCATTTGAAGTGCCTGGTGGCGGTGGAACTGAAGGTGGGGGAGTTCCTGCCTGAGTATATCGGCAAGATGCAGTTCTACCTGGCCGCGCTGGACTCGCTGGTTAAAACGCCGGACGAGAATCCCTCTATTGGCATAGTTATCTGCAGGAGCAAGCGGCGGACCATTGTGGAATACTCGCTGCGGGAGTCACGCAAGCCGATAGGGGTTTCGACCTATAAAGTGTTCAAGTCCGTGCCGCAGGGCCTTAAAGGGCAGTTGCCCTCGCCGGCGCAGGTCTCGCTGCTGCTGGAAGAAGGGTTGGGGCGGTGAACCGGTTACAGATTATAACCGGTTAAAATCGGTCTAATTCCCCCGAATTCGGGGGAATTACGGATAGCCTGTATAGTTGGCTTGAAAACTTTCACGGCTTGTGCAAGAAATTGGCTGGGCCCATATTATCTGGATTTGCCCGGGGGATTCAATGTTAATACGTTTGTGTTACAATATTGGAAACTAGACAGGGGTGAGTTGCCATGAAGAAGGACAAGTTGGGTAAAGCGGAGGCCAAGATAGATAAGGACCTCCTGGCCGGCAAATACCTGCCGGTAACGCCGCAGGAAGAGGAGCGTTTCCTCGCTGCCCTGGCGCGCAAGCGCAAGGACGCCATTCTGCATATTCGCATCAACAGCATAGACTTGGACCGCATAAAAGCCAAGGCCAGCAAGGCGGGGGTTCCCTACCAGACTTTCATCGCCCATGTGCTGCACCATGTGGCGCGGTAAAACGCGCCGGGCAGTGGCGAGTCGGTGCGGTTTTGATGGAAAATTTGTATCATTTATCAGGGCTAAATCTGGGTGGGACTCAGGAGATATATGGTTAAAATAATGATGACTTTGTGTTTAGCGGCGGCGAGCGCAATGCCCGTTGCCGCGGCCGAGCAGCTGGAAGGCTTTACCGCCAAGCTGTTCACGGCCAAGGGCACCGTGGAGTGCCTGAAGGCCGGCACTACGGAGTGGAAGGCCGTTAAGGCCCCGTACATGCTCGAGGCGGGCGACCAGGTGCGCACCGGCGCCAAGGGGAAGGCCGAGATCTATATGCGCTACGGCGCCAAGGTGCGCCTGGAAAAGGACACCCATTTCGAGGTCAGCAAGGTGGCCGCCGACGGCAACGTGGTGCAGGTGCTGCGCGGCAAAATGCACGCCTGGATACGCAAATTCAAGGGCCGCGGCTTTAGCGTCCGCACGCCCGCCGCCGTCTGCGCCGTGCGCGGCACCACCTTCAGCGTGGAATACAGCGGCGCCACGCTATTATTCGACCTCTACGGCGGCGGCTTAGAGGTGACCGACATGCGCAATAATTCCGTGATCCTGCAGCCCGGCCAGCGCCTGGAGCTTACCCCTGGCGCCGCTGTGCCCCCGGTTCCGGTGGCCATCCCTCCTGGCGTAATCGCGCCCTCCGAGCCGGCCGCGATTAAGGAAGAGAAAGCCGAGATCAAGGCCGAGCAGATCATAATGCAGCAGCAGGCCGCCGCCGCGGTAGCGCCCCAGCCTGATCCCGAGCCCATACAGGAAGTGGTGGTGCAGGAGCCCGTTACCACGGTGATCCCCACCGCCACGGTGCAGCAGAGCCAGGAGGTAAGCGGCTCCACCCCGGAGGAAGAAGGCCCGGACCAGCCGTATTAACCGGCCCCCACAGCGCACGCATTGAAAAGGCCGCCAATGGCGGCCTTTTCTTTTTGGAGGGGGTGAATCGCGCCCTAAATATATATAATTTATATGAGCTATGCGTTTTATATTCAAGAAAACCCGCCTGCCCGGCCTCATAGTGGTGAAGCCCGAAGTACGCGCCGACGCGCGCGGCACCGCCTCGGAGGGCTACAAGTACTCCGAGTTCGCCAAGGCCGGCATCAAGGACTATTTCGTGCAGGAGAACCGCTCCGTAAGCCGTAAGGGCGTGCTGCGGGGGTTCAGTTATCAGATTCCGCCCTACGGGCAGGCTAAACTGGTCCGCTGCGCCAAAGGCCGTATCTTCGACGCCGTGGTGGACATGCGCCCGCGCTCCAAGACCTGTGGTAAGGCCTTCTCGATAGAGCTTTCCAGGGAGAACGGCCTGATGCTCTATATCCCGGAGTGTTTCGCGCACGCCTTTTGCGCTCTTACCGACGGCGCCGAAGTTGTATACACTTGTTCCCGCGAATTCGCGCCCGGCCACCACGCGGGCATCCGCTGGGACGACCCCGCGCTGCGCGTGAAGTGGCCGATAAAGAAACCGAAAGTTTCGGAAAAAGATTTGGCCTGGCCGCTGATAGCGGCCGGGGATAAATAATACAGGAGAATTTATGAAAGGAATCATTCTTGCGGGCGGTGCGGGAACCAGGTTGTATCCGATAACCAGCGTGACGTGCAAACAGCTGCTGCCGGTTTACGACAAGCCGATGATCTACTACCCCCTGTCGGCGCTGATGCTGGCCGGCATAAGGGAGATACTGATAATCTCCACGCCCACGGACCTGCCTCGCTTCGAGGCCATATTCGGCGACGGCTCGGCCTGGGGGCTCAAACTTTCATATAAAGTGCAGCCGGCGCCCAACGGCATAGCCCAGGCTTTCATCATAGGCGAAGAATTCATCGGTTCCGACGAGGCCTGTCTGGTGCTGGGCGACAATATCTTCTACGGCCATGGCCTGCCGGAAGCTTTCCTCAAAGCCGTTGAGGCCGCCAAGGGCGGCGCGGCCACCGTCTTCGGCTATTATGTCACCGACCCGGAGCGCTACGGCGTGGTGGACTTCGACAAGGACGGCCGCGCGCTCTCCATAGAAGAGAAGCCGGCCAAACCCAAGAGCAATTACGCCGTAACCGGCCTTTATTTTTATCCCAAAGGCGTGGCCGGCGTGGCCAAGAGCATAAAGCCTTCGGCCCGCGGCGAGCTGGAAATCACCGACGTGAACAAAGAATACCTGAAGGCCGGCACCCTGAAAGTAGAACTGCTGGGTCGCGGCTATGCCTGGCTGGATACCGGCACCTTCGACAGCCTGCTCGAGGCGGGGGAATTCATAGCCACCGTCGAGAAACGCCAGGGCCTGAAGATAGCCTGCATAGAGGAAATAGCTTATGCCAAGGGCTGGATCACCAAAGAGAACCTGTTGCGCATGGCGGAAGGCCTCAACAAGAACAGCTACGGCGCTTATCTTAAGAAAGTGGCGGGCGGCCAATAATGCCATTTGAATTCGAAAAGCTGGAACTGGATGGCGCGGTGCTGATAAAACCGCGCGTGTTCCCCGATGAACGCGGTTTTTTTGTGGAAGGCTACAAGAAGAGCGACTTCGTACGGGCAGGCATATCGGCCGAGTTTGTGCAGGACAATCATTCCAAGTCGGACAAGGGCGTGCTGCGCGGCCTGCATTACCAGCGCGGCGCCGCCGCGCAGGGGAAACTGGTGCGCTGCATAAACGGGGCCATACTCGACGTGGGCGTGGACCTGCGCCGCGGTTCGGCTACCTTCGGCAAATGGCTGGCCACGGAGCTCAGCGCCATAAACGCGCATATGTTGTACCTGCCGCCCGGTTTCGCGCACGGCTTCCTGGTGCTCAGCGAGACCGCCGAGATACTTTATAAATGCACGGCGGAATATTCGCCCAAGGACGACGCCGGCGTGCGCTGGGACGACCCTGATATCGGCATAGAGTGGGATATAACCGACCCCATACTTTCGGCCAAGGACGAAGGCCTGCCGCTGCTCAAGGACGCGCAACTCTGATGAGGGCGCTCATTCTCGGTTCAAAAGGGCAACTGGGAGCGGCGTTCGCGCGGCGCTTCCAGGCCAATGGCTGGGATTATGCAGCCGCCGACGTGGACACGCTGGATATTACCGATGTTAACGCGGTGATGGACGCGGTTATCCCGTACCGCCCCGGGCTCATAATCAACTGCGCCGCCTACAATTTAGTGGATAAGGCCGAGGCCGAGCCGGAGAAGGCCTACGCCATTAACGCCGAGGGTGTGCGCTTCCTGGCCCTGGCCGCCCGCCGCCTGGAATCCAAACTGCTGCATTTCGGTACCGACTATGTCTTCGACGGCGCCAAGAGAGCGCCCTACGCCGAGACCGACCCCGTAAATCCTCTCAATAAATACGGCGCCTCCAAATTGAAAGGTGAGGACTACGCGCTGGAGACCCCCGACGCGCTGGTGCTGCGGCTGAGCTGGGTATACGGCGCGGGACAACAAAACTTCATTCATAAACTGCTGGGCTGGGCCGCCAAGCCGGGGCCGCTGCGGATCTCCGACGACGAAATATCTGTGCCTACGTACACCGAGGATATTGTGGACGCCACCATGGAAGCTTTGAAGGCGGGCCTGACCGGCCGCTGGCATTTGACCGGCAGCGGCAGCTGCTCCCGCTACGAGTGGGCCGTGGCCGCCCTGCGCGCCCGCGGCGTTGAGAAAGAAATACTGCCCGCAAAAATGGCGGAGTTCAATCTGCCCGCCCGCCGGCCGGCCTATTCAGCCATGTCCAACGCCGCGCTTTGCCGTGAGCTGGCAATAACAATACCGACCTGGCAGGAATCCACGGAAAAATTTATAAAGGCTATCGAGGCTTCGCCTCGATAGGAGAGAATATGAAAACCATTCTTGTCACAGGCGGCGCGGGGTTTATCGGCAGCAACTTCATACGCTACCTGTTCGGCCCTGGCGGGTTCAAAGGCCGCGTGGTGAACCTGGACAAACTTACTTACGCCGGCAACCCGGAAAACCTGCTGGACATAGAGGCCGCGCAGAAGGGGCACTACACTTTTGTTAAGGGCGACATTTGCGATTTTAAACTGCTGGCGCGGCTGTTCAAGAAATACAAGTTCGACGCAGTGGCTCATTTTGCCGCCGAGAGCCACGTGGACCGCTCCATCTTTGGCCCCAAAGATTTCATCGAGACCAATATACACGGCACCTTCGCGCTGCTGGAAACCGCGCGCCAGGCCTGGGCCGGGCGCAAGGATGTGCGCTTTCACCATATCAGCACCGACGAGGTATACGGCTCTCTGGGCAAGACCGGCAAGTTCAAGGAAACCACCCCTTACGATCCCCGCAGCCCGTACTCCGCCTCCAAGGCCTCGTCGGACCACCTGGTTATGGCCTACCACCACACCTACGGCCTGCCGGTAACCATTTCCAATTGTTCTAACAACTACGGCCCGTTCCACTTCCCCGAGAAACTGATACCGCTGGTGATAATCAACGCGCTGGCGGGCAAGCCGCTGCCCATATACGGGGACGGGGAGCAGGTGCGTGACTGGCTTTACGTCGAGGACCACTGCGCGGCCATCTGGCAGGTGTTGCGCAAGGGGCGCCCCGGCCAGACCTACAATGTGGGC
>Ga0209066_10004597_pt1 | contig 14898 bp, 9 predicted proteins | sample All_14_2_FD_187198 | JGI IMG/M metagenome (GOLD analysis project Ga0209066, IMG submission 187198) | Freshwater microbial communities in response to fracking from Pennsylvania, USA - Allegheny Zone_MetaG_DW_15 (SPAdes) (version 2) ...
GTGAAATACAAAATTTACAGACTTGAAATAATATTAAAAAACAGATAATATCACAATGAAGAACAGCAAGAAGGAATTGTTGCGTGTTGGTGTATTTTACGACGGCAACTACTTTTTACACGTTAGTAATTATTACAACTATTTTCATCCGCGCAAAAAGCGTTTAAATATTGCAGGACTACACGAGTTTATTCGAAACTTAGTTGCTAAAGAAGAGGACACTGACCCACATTACTGTCAAGTAATAGAGGCTCATTTTTTCCGCGGTCGAATTAGCGCTCAGGAAGCAAGCCAACGTGGAAATCAACTATACAACGATAGGGTATTCGATGATATTCTAATGTCCGAGGGCGTTGTTACTCACTACTTACCAATTCGCCCAAGAGGTGGACGCAGAGAGGATAAAGGAATAGATGTATGGTTAGCCCTAGAGGCCTTTGAACAAACATTTTACAAACGTTTCAACGTGCTTGTGTTAATTACATCCGATGGCGATTATGTTCCGCTTATTCGTAAAGTAAACTCCCTAGGAACTAAAGTAATGGTGCTATCGTGGGATTTTGACTATACCGACGACCAAGGCCGCGATGTAACTACCCGTACATCGCAGGAATTGCTCCGCGAGGTAACTTACCCAATTGCAATGCACGATTTAATTAACTCTGGATTAAAAAGCAACGATAAACTGACTTCGAATTTGTTTACCGTTCAGGACTTTGGACAACCTCGTCCTGAAGTTCAGCCAATAGAAGAAACGTCAGATGAAGTAAAACAATCACGAATTCTGAAAATTAATAGCGGGTATGGTTTTATTCAATATCCACCTAACAACCTTTTCTTCCACTATATTGATGTTTTAGACGATGAGTTTGATGAATTAATTGAGGGCGATATGGTTGAATTCATTATTGTGAAAAACGATAAAGGTCAGGATGTTGCTAAAAACGTTAGAAAAGTTCCAGAGTACGATGTAAATCAATGGTAGCATTATACATTAACAAACGCAAAGGGTGGTAAATTCCACCCTTTTGATTTACTACAAACCGCAGCCTCCACAACACGTCCCGCAGGAAGGCGTATGGTTATGAAAACTCCGTTGCCCTGAACTTTGCTTAAGCGCTCTGTACTCATCGCAAACAGCATTGCACTCAGGGCAGTTTGCCAACATCTTGCTGCAAGGGCCAAAAGCCGCATCAATCCACTCATTCTTAACACCAGTTGCCTCAAACTTGATATTGCAACTCTTACATAAATAGGTTTCCATCGGTATAAATTAATTTGACATTAGTAATCGACCAAATTCTTTAGAATAACTTCCTTGTGAGGATTAAAATATCCAAAGTAAACGTGAGGGAACTCCCCTTTAATGCTATCCATAACATTTTTAACACCTATTGGTTCGCCAGAACCTTTATATTCAATTCTGTTGAATAGCCAATCGGGGTCAATGTTGAAGTTGCGCCATTGAATCATGCTAAGTTTTGTATCGGAAATCAAACCTTTTATAGCATCAAGTTCCTCCGGAGTATCGGTAACTCCAGGCATAACAAAGTAGTTAATAGAAGCCCAGCGTTTATAGTGCCTTGCTACCCGTAACGACTCAAAGGCGTCAGCCTGGGTAAAGTTAACAGGGCGAATGTACATATTGTACCATTTCTCCTGAGCCGAGTTCATACTTACACGAATACTATCGAGCCCAGCCTTGAATAACTCCTCAACAGCCTGCGGCTTACTTCCATTAGTATTTAGATTGATTATTCCTTTGTTTGTTTTTGCACGAACGGCTTTTATTGCATCGCGCAGGAGTTCCCATTGCATTAGAGGTTCGCCCTCGCATCCCTGACCAAAACTCATTATGGCATTTGGAGCATTCTCTAAGTGAGGAACAGTAAACTGCACTATTTCATCGACAGTGGGGACAAAATCCAACCGATGCTGGGTTTCGGAAATTGGCGATTCCTTTTTATCCTGTAAGGATATGCAGCCAACGCAACGGGCATTGCAACTTGGCGATGTTGGCACAGGCGCCTCCCACCTATCCATTACAAAGTTACGTGCAGCAGGACATAAGTAGCCAAAAGCACAATTCTCCACCAAATGATGAACCAAACGATTTTTCGGATATTTTTTGAGTATCTCCTTGCCTCGCTTAATAATCACTTTCTGATTAAAATGCTCACAATCCTGACGGGTATCGGAATCAATCCTTACAGCAGGAACATAGAACTGACCTTTATACCAACCTACTGCAGTATAAGCATAAAGAGGTAAAACAGGTGCGCCAACTTCATTTTTCCAAGCAGCAATAGATAACTGTGTATTAGCAGGAGCAATAAATGCCGCACAGGCAAAACCATCCTTCTTTGTGAGTAATTCGCCTTTACGATTATAGCCTAGGGTCTTTCGGCCAGGAAGTTCAAATAAATCGCTACCATAGGGCAAGGGAATCATCTCATCCAAATAAAGGGGATACAACTTCTCGCCCGAACGACCAACGGCAAATAACTGAGTGTCCTCAAAAATATTTCCACAACCATCGCTAAAAACAGCGTAGGGCTGAATACGCTTTTGCATCAAGAATTCGAATTAAAATTTGGGTAAAGTTACAAATTCTTTATGTTAAGCGGACGGCTTGCTTTATTACCATCGAAGCAGTTAATAATAGACTGGTATAAATCGCCCGGGATTATTGGTTTTACAACATAATCGTTGCAACCTGCTTTTTTTGCTGCCAATTTATCCTCCGGTAGTGCAAAAGCACTTTGAGCAATAATTTTTATACTTGGGTTGAATTCTCTTATTGTACGAGTAACCTCTAGTCCATTTATGTCGGGCAATCGAACATCCATTAGTATAAGGTCGATATTTTGTTTTGCGCGGGCAATATTAAGTGCCTTTTGGCCTGTTTCGGCCATATAAATTTTCTTAACGTATGGCTCCATAAGGCTTCGGAGGTAAGCCATGGAATACTTATCGTCCTCGGCAATAAGTACAGTTAAGTTTTTGTTTGTAATCTCTATCTCCTTTGAATCGTTAAATCCCTTTTTATTATACTTTTTGGATTTAGAGAGTGGCAGTGTGAAGAAGAATGATGTTCCAGAACCCTCTTCGGATTCGAAGTATATTTTACCACCTAAAAGTTCAACATATGATTTGGAAATGGCCAAACCCAACCCAGCACCTTCGTATGGTCTGGAGAGAGATGTATCGCCTTGAACAAAACGCTCAAATATTCTGTTCTGGAATTTTTTTGCAATTCCCATTCCGGTATCGGAAACCCAAAACTCAACATCGTCCTGGCCAATATCGAACCCAAAATCAATGGTACCCTTAGAGGTAAACTTGATGGCATTCTTTATTAGGTTTGTAATTACCGATATAAACTTCTGCTTATCGGTAGCCAATGCTAACTCGGGCAACTCCTTACCTCCATTAAGTATTAAGCAAAGACCTTTATTTTCTGCCTCCAACTTAAAGAAACTATATAAATGATTGAGCTCTGTCGCAATATCGACAGTATTTATAATTGCTTTAACTTGCCCTGCCTCAATCTTCGAAATGTCAATTAGGTTGTTAATCAGCTCAAGCAAACGCTGTCCGCTCTGCTCAATAATTTTGGTATAAGAAATTCTATCTTCATCGGTCATCTGCGGACGTTTAAGCAACTCCGCAAAACCAATAATTCCGTTCATAGGAGTGCGTAACTCGTGACTCATATTTGCTAGAAAAGCAGACTTGAGCCTATCGTTCTCCTCTGCAATCTCGCGAGCAAATATAAGCTCCTTGTTTATTGCCCTAATTCTTTCGTTGCTTTCGGTAAGCTCCTCATTAATTGCAAGATATTCCTCGTTCTGTTCCTTCAGTTTTAAATCTCTTTCGTACAACTCGAACTCAATTTGTTTTCGTTCGGTAATATCTTCTTTAACCGCAATGAAGTATTTAATTTTCCCCTTCTCGTCTCTTATTGGCGAAATACTTGTCGACTCCCAGTATAAATCTCCATTTTTCTTCTTATTAAGCAACTCACCCTTCCAGTCATTCCCAATCAATAGTGTATTCCACATCGCTTTGTAAACTTCATGGTGATGATAGCCTGATTTCAAGATTCTTGGATTCTTTCCCAGAACTTCAGCAACAGAGTATCCCGTAACCTCAACAAATTTAGGATTTACATACTCAATATTCCCATTTATATCTGCAATTATTACTATTGCGGGGCTTTGCTCAATACCCTTTTTAAGTTTTAGAACTTGCTCTTCGGCCCTTTTCTGCTCAGTAATATCATATACAATAGAATGAAGGAAGTGCTTTCCCTTGATTGTAATCCTACTACAAACCACCTCCACATCCCGTTTTTCGCCACCCTTTATTCTATGTTGAAAATTAAATATTGCCCGACGTTGATTCAATACATTATTTATCTCAAATTCGAGTTTATTCGTTGGCAAGGTATTTATATCATCAATCCTCATCCTTAGCATCTCGTCTTTACTCCATCCATAAAACCTTTCAGCAGATTGGTTCACATCAACCAGAAGCCTAGTAATTGGATCGATTATAATCATCACCGAAAAACTATCGTAAAATATACTCCGGAAAAGTTCTTCGCCTTCGCGAGCAGCCTCCTCGGCCATCTTGATTTCGGTTATATCCATAACCGTTGAAACCATGGTGTTCTGAGCTAACAAAGGAATATTAACTGCATTCACCACTCTTTGCTTTCCATCCTTTTGAGTAACAACTATGTTATTCCACTTCATTCGCTCAGGATTGCCAGAATTGATATCGGCAATTATTTGCTCAATCAACCTGTCCCGGTATTCCTTGTCTGGGTAAACTTTTTCAAAAAAGGTACTGATGCTGGATAAATCGTCCTTGCTCCAGCCATAAATCTCCTGGAATTTCTTGTTCATATACGTGGCATCACCCTCATTAATCTTATTGAGCGAAACACCAATTGGCAAATTATCCAACACGGTTTGGATAAACTCATTCTTCTGTAGTACTTCTTCTTCGGCCTTTCTCCGCTCAGTAATATCGGAGAATATTACGGCAAATTGCCCAATTTGAGGGCAAAAGGCCCAAACATCGTAGTAACGGTCGAGTTCTGCAGAATAATTCTCAAACCTTATAGAACTTCCATTTAGAGCCACTTCGCCATAAGAGTCAATCCAGTATCTTTCGGTACTTGGCATTAACTCTAGTACCGTATGACCAATAACTTTATCTCGCTCCAAACTAGTAAGTTCTTCAAACGCTTTGTTAATATCAATAAATTTATAATCCATGGGTTTACCACTATCGTCAAGTATTATGCTATGCAAAGCAAAACCCTGAGTCATATTGTTGAAAAGCATTCGGTAACGCGCCTCGCTCTCATGAATCTTTTTTGAAGCGGTATTTTCAATGGTTTTATCGTGTAAAATCAGAACCGACCCTAATATTTCATCGTTTTCGTCAAAAATTGGCGATGCATTAATTGATATATGAACCACCTCTTGTTTGTCGGGCTCCTTAAAAATATCGCACTCGGCACTAAGCGCTTGTTCTTTGCCTATAACATCTCGAACTAAATTTTCAATACAGTCGTGGTTTTCAACAATCGCGTAAATTGGCAGACTAAATGCGTCCTCTTCCTTTATGCCAATTAATTTTTCAGCCACAAAGTTCATCTTTGTAACACAACCATTCACATCGGTTGTTATTACCCCATCAGCAATGCTGTAAAGTATTGTTTGAAACTCCTTGTAATAACTGCTAACTTCTCGTTCCCCAATTAACTTTTTTACGTAATCGGTTTTTCGCAAGTAATAGTAGTATGCCAGCATAGCAAAGGATAAGAAGGTTATAAGGAGAATTGTAAAAAGAATTATGGTTATTAAGTTTACACTTAAATACTTATAAACCTCATTGTTATCTATTACCTTCACAAAAAACCATGAAGTCCCTTGTATTGGGGAGGCGTATACAAACAACTCTTTATTTTGCCTACTCTTTGCTTTACTAAATCCAAAATTCCCATTTTTTATGTATGAAAACCCATTCTGTTCTCCAACATCAAAGCCCAGAATAGGTTTCTCCCATATGCTATTGAGGAATATTATTGAATCGGTTTCTGCACGGAATACAAAATTTTGGGCTGTTTCAATTTGAGTATGCCACTCTTCCAGAATTGGGTAAATACTCTGGTAAGGATTAATCCTAAAAATGATTACTGAGGTTATCTGGCTTAAAGAATTTTTTATCGGAGCTAAATAATCGATATGGAGTGTTTCATGTGTGCGACAAGGATAAAAATCGGTAAAGAAAAAATTCTCTCCATTAACGATTTTCTTAACAAATCGCAAAGTTGAAGCATCGAGGGTATCAATAGGCTCGCCAAGATTAATAAGAATCTCTCCTTCCACGCTAGCAATAATTATATTGGTGTAACTCTTATTGGCATTGATTAAATCGAGTCGCTTTTCGATATTTTGCTTCAAATTATCGTCCAATTGCCTATCAACCCAACTCGAAATAGCACTGGTAAGGAATGGGCTTTCGGAAAACATTCTCAAATCGGCCAACCTATCGTTGTGCCAATTAACAAATTGTTTTATTTTTATTTCGGAGATATCTTTAACATCGGTTTTAAGATGCAGAAACGCTTTTTCTTTCTCCGCATTATAAAATAATATTATGCTTGTAAGAATTAATGCGAATAGGATACTCCAAATACTTATAACCTTGCACCGAGGGTTACAACGGGTAAAAAGGGCGAGAACTCTCTTCATATCTTCATTCGGTTTAAGCATATTTCGAACTGATTAATATACTTATTTCCCTTCTCATTAACAACTACAAAATCAAATAGCGGCAAGTGAATTCAACTGCATTTTTAGCATAGCATAATTAAACGGTTTAGTAAGAACCATATTGGCTCCAAATTCTTTTGCCATTAATAAAAGGTCGTCGGCTCTGAAATAGCCACCACCCGAAATGGCTATTATTTTAGTTTCGGGGTGTGTATTCTTGACGTATTGAATAACCTCCAGGCCATCCATTTCGGGCATTATTATATCGGTAATCAACAAATCGAATGGCGATGAGTTTTCCAAATTAAGCGCATCCATTGCGCTATTGGTAACTGTTACCGAATGTCCTTCGCTCTCAATCATCTCTCTCATCGATGATGAGTAATCAATATCGTCGTCTAGTACTAGCACTCGCATAACTGTAATGTTTTATTAGGTTAAACACCTTTACTCTTTTGTTACATTACATAAGCGGGTTTGCGATTTTCATTAACCACTAACCAGCATTGATAAGCCGCTACTTTATCAAATCTACCCCATCCTTAACCCATTTTATGGCCTTGTCGATTGGGTTAGCCTCGCTCGATGCATCAATATAGCGTTCAGTTGCCAAAATTCCCGACATTGATGCTATTGCTTTAAACTGACCACAAAGTTCAGGGGAACTAAGAATAACCGCTGACCGAAGCATCCCTTTTTCCTTGTATAGCTTTTGTCCACTTTTCATTATGCCTGAAGTTTCAGCATCGAGAGGATGTAGATTTTTCATATCGATTATTACTCCAAATGAATGAGTTGTTTCATTTTCAAGTTTCAACCTCGATTCATCGTACCATTGCTTCATTTCATTGGCGTTAATTTTGCCCGAAAAAGTAAGTAAGTACCCAGATGTTTTTTTCTCAATCCTATACATAACAGTTACTTTTTAGTTTTACCTACTCTTTTAATGGATTTTCGGCGACCTCCATAGATTTTTAACCAATAGTCTTGCTAAAAATCGATGTAATCACTATCCTCAGTAACTAGCGTCACTTTTCCTTTAGCTGTTCTTGTTTTTACTAATTCCGACTCCTGAACCATATCTATATTAACTCCATGCCCATTGCCATTACCATTATCGCTATGAGCAAATTCTTTTTTAGAGTTAACTAGATGCACCGACCGACTTTCACCATTACCACCTTTTTGCTTTCTGTTTCTGAATAAATTACTATTCTTAATATCGAGTTTGAAGTAAGCCACCGCCTCGGTCAATTGCTCTGCCTGACTACTCATCTCCTCACTACTCGATGCAAGTTCCTCGCTACCTGCAGCATTCTGCTGAACCACAACGTTCAACTGCTGAATAGCGTTATTAATTTGCTCCGCACCAGAGCGTTGCTCTAGAGATGCTGCGGCGATTTCCTGAACAAGACGAGCTGTTTTTTCTATTTCGGGAACAATATCTGAAAGTAATCTACCAGCATCCTCTGCTTCCTTAACGCCATTCTTGGTTAGAATGTCAATTTCGTCGGCAGCGACACGGCTACGTTCTGCCAACTTGCGCACCTCCGAGGCAACCACGGCAAATCCTTTACCGTGCTCGCCAGCTCTGGCAGCCTCAACCGCTGCATTAAGGGCAAGAATGTTGGTTTGGAATGCAATATCACCAATAATTTTAACCTTATCGGCAATTTGTTTCATACTTTCAACTGATTTGAAAGTGGCGCTACTGCCACGCTTAACACTATCGGCTCCTATAAGTGCAATTTTCTCGGCCTGCTGTGAGTTATCGGTATTCTGCTGAATATTGGCCACCATTTGTTCCATTGCGCTGGAAACCTCCTCGGTTGACGAAGCTTGCTCGTTAGAACCCTGCGACATCTGCTGCGACGATGAACTAATTTGAATACTTGCCGAAAGTATATTGTCGGCACCCACTGCAACCACGGAGCAAACCTCTCTGAGCTTGTTGGCCATATTTTGTAATGATTTTGCCAATAATCCAACCTCATCCTTCTGGTCTATGTCAATTGTAGCCTTAAGATTTCCTTCGGCCAACGCTTCGGCTAACCTAACGCCTTTGGCTAATGGGATGGTAATACCCCGTGATATTGCTATTCCAATTATAAGTGCAAGAATAACTGCGCTTATCATTATAATAACCATTATAATATCAGCCCTGTATGCGATTTGCTTGTTTAGGTCTGCAGTTTGCTTTGCTGCTTCAATATTATACTTAACTAAATCGGTCATTGCATTGTCAATATCAACTGCTGCTTTGTACCAAGCATCACTTTTTAGTAACTTTGTAGCATTATCGAGGTCGTTGGACATAACATAGCGCTCGCACTCAGGCATAAACGAGAGGTAGTGGTCGAGCATCCTCACAGCTCGGTCCATTAACTCCTTATCCTCATTCGAGATAACTGTTGTTGCGTACAGCTCCATTTCCTTATCGAACTTTGCCCTGAACTCTTTGAGCTGATTAAGTCTTTTTGTTTTTTCGGCATCGTCTTTAGCATAAATAAAATCGCGAAGGGCAACCCTTATTTGTTGGAAGTAGGTTGATAGGTGCACAACGTTGCCTAGCGGCACTGTCATCTTCTCGTATAGTTGAGTATCGGCCTTGGCAATCTGGTTAATTTTGGCCATTCCAAGTATGCCAACAGTTGCGCAAAGCGCAGCTATTAAAACATAGCTACTTATTAGCTTTGTTCCAATTTTAATATTTTTGAGTTTCATAACCATACTGTATTAGTTGACATTAAAAATCAGTATAGTAAAGTTACCCCTATGTTTAAGCAATAACTAGAGCTCTAACACGTGATTAAGAAAATTAAGTAAGAACACCTCAAAACAAACACATAACAAACACCTATAAAACAAATCATTACAAGTCGAACAAAAAAATACGTTAAAGAACCCTGTTTTGAAAACGCAATTCCATTAGGTATTTTCCTCAACAAAAAAAAGGTGTCTCAAATAAGACACCTTATAACAGATATTCCAAGCAGCCTATTAGTAGTTTTCAAAATCGTCATCGGATACCGCAGCCTTTTTGGGAGATTTACTCATAAACTTCGAATCATCCTCGTTCTTAAGGTCTATTTTAGCACCTTTAGAATGACCACCATCTTTCGCCTTTGTAAACTGACTCTCTTTCAGTTGCTTTGTATCAAATGCTACTCTCTTGCTATCTATCTTGCCTATTCTTAATTTCGTAGTAGAATCCTCAATTTTAAAGAACGAAACACTCTCGGTTAGTTGCTCGGCTTGACTGCTCATCTCCTCACTACTGGATGCCAATTCTTCGCTACTTGCCGCATTTTGCTGCACCACAACATTCAACTGCTGAATTGCATTGTTTATTTGCTCAGCACCAGAGTTTTGCTCAATAGATGCGGCAGCAATTTCCTGAACAAGCTTTGCCGTTTTCTCTATTTCGGGCACAATATCGGCAAGTAATTGGCCTGCATCCTCGGCCTCTCTCACTCCATTTTTTGTCAAAATGTCGATCTCATCAGCTGCCACCCTACTCCGCTCAGCCAGTTTGCGAACCTCTGAGGCTACCACAGCAAAACCTCTTCCATGCTCACCTGCCCGAGCAGCCTCAACTGCTGCATTCAGCGCTAAAATGTTTGTTTGGAATGCTATATCGCCAATAATTTTTACCTTATCAGCAATCTGCTTCATACTCCCTGCCGATTTTATTGTGGCCTCACTTCCCCGTTTAATGCTATCGGCTCCTAGTAGGGCTATTTTTTCTGCTTGCTTGGAGTTATCTGTATTCTGCTGAATATTCGCAACCATTTCTTCCATTGAACTTGAAATTTCCTCGGTTGATGATGCCTGTTCGTTTGAACCCTGGGACATTTGCTGCGATGAAGAACTCACCTGGATACTTGCAGAAAGAATATTGTCGGCTCCAACCATGACAAAAGAAACTACCTCTCTTAATTTTTCAATCATATTTTGCAATGATTTTGCAAGAACGCCAATTTCATCTTTCTGCTCTATATCAAGATTGGCTGACAAATCACCCTCGGCAATCTTCTGTGCAAAGGTTACTGCTTTCTTTACAGGACCAACTACTGACCTAGTTAAAACTATGGTAAGAATAACTGAAAATACCAAACCTACTGCTATAACAACAATCATTAACATTTCTGACCTTAAAGCGCTTTGACGGTTATTGCTCACCATTATGTTTGTATTCTCAATATTGTTAGAAGTTAATTCATCGAAAGTGCTACCCATTTGATTTGAAATTGGCACCATTTTATAATATAACTCGGTATAAACACTAAACAGCCTATTTTTTTCCTCAGGATTTGTGGTTACAGATAATTGCTTAATGGTTTCGTCTAAGCCTACATACACATCTCTCCATGCTTTATACTCGCTATCAACCTTTGCCATAAGAGCACGTCCCTTTTCAGTTTGCCTTGGCCGACTAAGAATGGATGAGTATAACTTTTCGACTTTTTCCCACGACTTATTCCTTTGGTTTAATATTTCGGAAAATTCTTTCCGGGAATCGGGAGAGTTATCGTACATGAACACCTCAAGCGTTTGAGCCCTTATCTTCATTCGTTCCACGTTCATGCTTAAGTATTCAGTAAGATCAGGTATTCTATTAACACCTATATTGTTCATCGAATTTGACAATTGGGAAAGTTGAAAATACCCTATTCCACCTACAACCAATGCTATAAAGGCCATTGTTCCTAGGGTAATTGATAGCTTTGTGCCAATTTTAATATTCTTCAGGTTCATACCATTATAAATTTTAGGTTTACTATTAAGTAGAGTTAATTATTCATTTTCTTTGTCCATCAACCAACCACGGGCAATTAGAATTCCTCCTTAGCGATAACCAGACTGCTCACATCTACCTTCATTAATACCGAATTTAGTTAGAAATCTCCACTCCTATTTTGAAATGAAAAATTAAGAGATAATTATCGCTACATTCTTACCAAAATTACGCCCGATGTAAAGATATTGGGATATGTTTAGGAATAATAGAGAGAAAGTACCTGATTTAAGGTTTGAGTATTTATACCTAAAGAATGTGAATAATTGGAAATATTATGCTCTATGCATTTTGAGGATTAAGCAATCCTTCTACTTTGTTAATCAGGTTTGTTGAGTTAAATGGTTTAATAAGATAATCGCTAGCGCCAAGCTCCATGGCTTTACCTATGCTCTCGTAATCAGCTCTTGCCGAAACAATTAAAATTGGGAAGGTTAAGGGTTTTTCAAGTTTTTCCAGGAGAGCAAACCCATCCATAATTGGCATCATAATATCAAGAATAAGTAAGTCTGGCTTATGCTTGTTCAACTCAACCATGGCCTCCTGCCCATTTGAAACAAATTTGAGCTCGTAGCCATAATCACACAAAACAGTCTGAATTAAAAGCTGAATAATTCGTGAATCCTCTACTAAAAGAATTTTTTTTGACTCCATAAAAAGCAATTAACGTTCAAAAATAAGAAACGGTAAAAAAGGGTAATAGAGTATTTTCACCTAATTTTTATAAATTAATGATTTTATTACGAACTGCCCACATAGCAAGCGATACAGCACTATTTGTACAAGTTTTATCGAATAGTCGTGCCCTATGTCCCTCCACGGTTCGTTCACTGAGGAATAATTTCTCGGCAATTTGAGCGTTAGTTAACCCCTGGCAAACAAGTGTCAGAATTTCTAACTCCCGGGCAGAAAGTTTAACCTGTCCAACTTTCTTGCTCTCCTTGGCCGATGGGATCCTTAGCACATCAACCTCGGACGAGCAGCTCGAAACAATCCGTTTTTCACCATTAAACATTACATTGGAGCCCTTAAACCTAACATCAATTAGGCTACTATTCTTGTGTATTGCTTTAAACTCAACCTCGAAATCTTTTATGGCTCCCTGTTCGCACTTTGCTATACTATCGGAAACAACTCTTATGTCATCTTTATTGACAAAATTTATAAGGCTATTGCCCACAATCTCTTGTTGATAATACCCTAGCATGTCGGCAAATTGCTTATTGGCATGTTCAATAACCTGTCCATTCAAAATGATTGTTCCGCTATAGGAATTGTTTAGTATAGCATGGAATTTCTCGTCGTTAACTTCATTTAAACGTTGTCTGTTTTCAATCCTTCTCCGAATTACTTTAACCAATTCGCCAAACTCAAAGGGTTTGGGAATGTAATCGTCGGCACCCAAATGTAGCCCAAGCAAGATGTCCTCCTTGGAAGCCTTAGCCGACAGAAATATAAATGGAATTACCGAAGTGGTATTGATTTGATGCAGCATGTTAAATACTTCATAACCAGTGATACCCGGCATAGAAATATCGCATACTATAACATCGGGTCGATACTGAATTGCCTTTTGAATACCCTGCGAACCATTCTCGGCTAAAACAACTTCAAATCCCACTCCATTAAGGTATTCGCTAATGGTTTCCCGAAGGTCTACATCATCCTCTATCAGTAATACACTATTTTTCCTAAAGTCCATAACTATAAATATAAGCAAAAAACAAAAAAGGCCTACAAATTTATTTACAACGGAATCAAAATTGTTACGGTTGTCCCCTTCCCTTCTGTGCTTTTTATTACTATTTCTCCATTGTGCAAGTCAACGCATCGTTTTACAATACTCAACCCTAAACCACTCCCGCTAATGTTACTAATGTTTGAAGCCCGAAAATAGGGGTCGAAAAGGAATCTGAGTTCATCCTGTGGTATTCCAATACCATTATCTTTTACCACAACCTTAAGCCTTTTGGGCTCCAGGCTCATGCTGAACCTCACTAAATCCTTATTTGGACTAAACTTAATGGCGTTATTTAGCACATTATCCACTATATGAACTATTAAGCTACGATCAGCTAAAACCGTTCGGGGTATACCCTTCAACACATCAACCTGAACAAAAGATTGGAACAAATAATCTATCTGCTCAATTATTGAATCAACCAAGATACTTGAATTATACTCCTCGGGCGAGAATTTTAATCGTCCACTTTGCTCCTTACTAACCAACGAAACTTCGTTTATTAGCGCAGTTAGCCGTTTTGTTGCATTGTTAAGTCTTACTAAATTTTTTGTAGCGTTCAAGAAGTGATTCTCCACCAGATTTCGCTCCAGAAGTTGAATATTAAGGGAGATATTGGTTAAGGGGGTTCTAAAATCGTGCGAAACAGTTGATATGAAGTGATTCTTTTGACGATGCAACTCCTGCTCCTTTTTAAGGGCAAGCGCAATCTCATCCTGAGCTTTTATTTTTTCTGTAATATCGTGTGCATTTATTAGAACACCTCCGATCTCAGGCGTATCACTAAAATTCGAGGCCTTAAGGCTTAATACTCGATAGATCCCATTTTTATGCTTAAACTGTATATCGATACTAGAGTAACCTATGCCATTTAGGCTAACAGTATGGAGGAAGTCGTAAAACTTTTGTTTGTCAGAATCAGAAACTACGTTGCCAATATTCTTAATTCTGGCCCTACTATTAAACCCGAGTACGTTCGAAATTGAAGGGCTTATATACTTACAACTACCTTGATTATCAACTATAAAAATTATATCGCTTGAATTTGAAATAAGTTTTCTGAATCGGTTTTCGTTTAGAGCCAATATTTCAACTATTTTTTTACGCTCAGTTATGTCCACAATAATTCCATCGTAATAATCCTTACTTGGCATTCGGCGGGCATAGTTAGCAACCCATATCTCACGACCATCTGTTCTCCGAATAGGCATTTCGAATATTGCTGAAGACTCCTCTTTTAATTTATTCAAAAAATCGCTGTGAGTTTTTTTATTGATAACCAATTCTTTCACAGAAAAGCCCTTTGCTTTGTCGGAACTTCCGAATCCAATGAGCTCTGCAAAGAAACTATTACACTCAATTATTTTACCATCGGAAAACGAAACTCGGTAAAAACCTGCCAAAGCATTATCGAACATTCCACGGTAGCGTTCTTCGCTATCGGTGAGCATTTCCTGAAGTTTTATAAATACGGTTCGATCGTCAAAATTTATAATTAGATGATTATCGTTATTAATTACAACTTTGGACACAGACAAAAAACCTTTTCGAGCACCTCTCAGCCT
>Ga0209066_10004598_pt1 | contig 14896 bp, 12 predicted proteins | sample All_14_2_FD_187198 | JGI IMG/M metagenome (GOLD analysis project Ga0209066, IMG submission 187198) | Freshwater microbial communities in response to fracking from Pennsylvania, USA - Allegheny Zone_MetaG_DW_15 (SPAdes) (version 2) ...
CGTCATCTCGATCGGCTTCTTCACCGCCTCGACCACCTTGCGCCCCAGACCCGACACCAGCGCCCACAACAGCAACAGGTGCAGCACGATGACCACCAGCAGGCCGACAAGGCGGCGCTGGCCACCGGGGCGATAGTCGAGCGGATCAGGCATTCAGCGGGGCGGGTGTTGTGCGGTCAAGGGCCGCTATTGGAGCATTGTCCATGCCGGGCTCGGCGGCCGGCGGGGTGGCGCCTAACATCGGCCGCATGCTCAAGATCCTTTTCCTGCTGCTCAGCGGCGCCAAGCTCGGCAAGCTGCTCACCACCGGCGGCAGCATGCTGCTGTCGATCGGCGTCTATGCCCTGCTCTACGGCTGGCGCTTCGCCGCCGGCTTCGTGGGCCTGTTGTTCGTGCACGAGATGGGCCACTTCATCGCCGCGCGCCAGCGCGGGCTGCCGGTGGGCTGGCCCACCTTCATCCCGTTCATGGGCGCCTGGATCGAGCTGAAGCAAATGCCGCACAACGCCGAGACCGAGGCCTACGTGGGCCTGGGCGGGCCGGTGCTGGGCACGCTGGGATCGCTGCTGGTGTACGTCTTCGCGCGCAACGAAGGCAGCCACCTGCTGCTGGCCCTGGCCTATTCAGGCTTCTTCCTGAACCTGTTCAACCTGATCCCGCTCAGCCCGCTCGACGGCGGGCGCATCACCCAGGTGATCTCGCCAAGGCTGTGGCTGCTGGGGCTGCCGGTGCTGGGGGCCGTGTTCATGTGGCGGCCCAGCCCGCTACTGATCTTCGTGGGGGTACTGGCCGGCCTGCAGTTGTGGCAGGCGCGCAAACGGCGCCATGACCCGGCCCAACAGGCCTACCACGCCAGCACCACCGCCACCACCCGGCTGACGTATGGCGCCATCTACGTGCTGTTGCTGGCCTTCCTGGCCGTGATGTGCCACGACCTGCACGAGATGCTGCAGCGTCCCGGCGCGAGCGGCGGTGCCTGAGCTGCGGCGGATTCCGGGCGGGTTGAATCCCACTGGAAGCCCGCCGTCAGCCCACCGGCGATAATTGAAAGCTACCCCCAAGTCACCCGGTTCAACCCCCGAGACCGCACATGACCACCATCCGCCAAGCCGACCTCGTCGAGTCCGTCGCCGCTGCCCTGCAGTACATCAGCTACTACCACCCGGCTGATTTCATCGCCCACCTGGCGCGTGCCTACGAGCGCGAGCAAAGCGCGGCGGCCAAGGATGCGATTGCGCAGATCCTGACCAACTCGAAGATGTGCGCCGAAGGACAGCGCCCGATCTGCCAGGACACCGGCATCGTCAACGTCTTCCTGAAGATCGGCATGGACGTGAAGTGGGAAGGCTTTGGCAGCAGCAGCCTGGCCGACGCCGTGAACGCCGGCGTGCGCCAGGGCTACCTGAACCCCGACAACGTACTGCGCGCCTCGGTGCTGGACGACCCCATCTTTGCCCGCAAGAACACCAAGGACAACACCCCCGCCGTGATCCACATGGAAGTGGTGCCCGGCGACAAGGTGGATGTGATCGTGGCCGCCAAGGGCGGCGGCAGCGAGAACAAATCGAAGATGGCCATGCTCAACCCCGGCGACAACATCGTCGACTGGGTGCTCAAGACCGTGCCCACCATGGGCGCCGGCTGGTGCCCGCCCGGCATGCTGGGCATCGGCGTGGGTGGCACCGCCGAGAAGGCCGTGATGCTGGCCAAGGAAGTGTTGATGGAAGACATCGACATGTACGAGCTGCTCGACCGCGGCCCGCAGAACAAGCTGGAAGAGCTGCGCATCGAGCTGTACGAAAAAGTCAACGCCCTGGGCATCGGCGCCCAAGGCCTGGGCGGCCTGACCACCGTGCTGGACGTCAAGATCAAGACCTACCCCACACACGCGGCCAGCAAGCCCATCGCGATGATCCCCAATTGCGCGGCCACCCGCCACGCGCACTTTGTGCTCGACGGCTCCGGCCCCAGCTACATCGACCCGCCCAGCCTCGACCTGTGGCCTGATGTGCACTGGGCGCCCGACTACAACAAGAGCAAGCGCGTTGACCTGAACACGCTCACCCCCGCCGAAGTGGCCAGCTGGAAGCCCGGCGACACCCTGCTGCTCAACGGCAAGATGCTCACCGGCCGTGACGCTGCCCACAAGCGCATCGCCGACATGCTGGCCAAGGGCGAAACCCTGCCGGTGGACTTCACCAACCGCGCCATCTACTACGTGGGCCCGGTCGACCCGGTGCGCGACGAAGTGGTGGGCCCCGCCGGCCCCACCACCGCCACCCGCATGGATGGCTTCACCGAAATGATGCTGGCCAAGACGGGCCTGATCACGATGATCGGCAAGTCCGAGCGCGGCCCCGTCGCCATCGAAGCCATCAAGAAGCACAAGAGCGCCTACCTGATGGCGGTGGGCGGCGCGGCGTACCTGGTCTCCAAGGCCATCAAGGCCGCCAAGGTGGTGGGCTTCGCCGACCTGGGCATGGAAGCCATCTACGAGTTTGACGTGGTCGACATGCCGGTGACGGTGGCGGTGGATGCCGGTGGCACCAGCGCCCACATCGAAGGGCCGAAGGTGTGGCAGGCCAAGATCGGCAAGATCCCGGTCAGCGTGGCTTAAAGCACCGCGGCGCCCGCCCCCAAAGCCCCGACAGGCCCGGCCTCTCGGGGCTTTTCATATCCTGCTGCCGATGAAGAACCGCCACTACAACCCGGCCAAACCGCACCACCGGCCGGACGGCTTCCAGAACAACTACCAGCCCTTCGACCGCAAGCGCCTGAGCGAGCTGCTGCGCTGGCGCTGGAACGCCTGGCGCGGCGGCCTGCCCAAGCCCCCGGCCCAACCGCTGGCGGTGGTGCCACCCGACCTTGCCTTCATCCACAGCAACGCCCAAGCCGGCCTGGCGATGCAACCCGCGGCCACCTGGATTGGCCACATCACCGTGCTGTGCCAGATCGGCGGGCTGAACCTGCTGACCGACCCTGTGTTCTCCGAGCGCTGCTCGCCGCTGCAATGGGCCGGCCCCCAGCGCCACAACCCGCCTGGCCTGACGCTCGACCAATTGCCGCACATCGACGTGGTGCTGCTCTCGCACAACCACTATGACCACATGGACGAGGCCTCGCTGCGCGCGTTGGCCCGCCAGCCCGGTGGCGCACCGCTGGTGCTGTGCCCACTGGGCCACCACCCCCTGCTCACCCGCTGGGGCCACACCCGCGTGATCGAGCTGGATTGGTGGGACCACCACACCCTGCCCGCCACCGAGCGCAACGCCTGCATCGAAGTCACGCTGACGCCCGCCCAGCACTGGTCATCCCGCAGTATGAACGACGCGATGCGCAGCCTGTGGGGCGGCTTCGCCGTGCTGTCGCCCGACTGCCACCTGTTCTTTGCCGGCGACACCGCCTACTCGCCTGACTTCGCCGACATCCGCCGCCACTTCGCCCACGCCCACACGCCCGCCCATGGCGATGGCTTCGACCTGGCGCTGCTGCCCATCGGCGCTTACGAGCCGCGCTGGTTCATGCAGGCCCAGCATTGCAACCCTGAAGAGGCCGTGAAGATCTTTCACGACCTCGGCTGCAAGCAGGCCCTGGCCGTGCACTGGGGCACCTTCCAGCTCACGGATGAAGCGTTGGACGAACCACCCCGCGCACTGGCCCAGGCGCTGCATCAACACGGCCTGGCGCCCGAACGCTTCTTCACGCTGGCCCTTGGCGAAACCCGCCGACTGCCCCGCCGCTCGACACCTTGCCCACGATGAACATGCCCACTGCAAACACGTCCAGCGAGGCCCAGCGCTGCCCGCTGTGCGGCGGCCTCAACCAATGCGCGCCGGCGCAGACGGGCGATCTCACCAGCGACTGCTGGTGCCGCACCGCGCGCATCTCACCCGAGGTGCTGGCCCGCGTGCCGGCAGATCAGAAGATGAAGGCCTGCCTGTGCCCCGCCTGCGCGGGGCTGGTGGCGGCCCAGCCCGAAGGCTGAGCCGCCTGCCCGTCACAGGAACTTCAGCCGTGTCGCCACCAGCCGGGTGCCGTCGGTGGACAGCGCACCACGCACCTCGACGCTGCGGCCGTTGGCCAGATCCGCCAGCGTGCCGTTGTCGAGGCGCAGGTCAGTGGCGCTGTAGTCCACCACTGTCTCTCGCACCACGAAGCGCTTCAGGGTGGTGTCGAGCGCGCTCAGCGCACCGCTGACGCGGATCTCGCTGGCGCCGCCGTTGTCATCGAGCTTCACCTTGGTGGCGCGCACCACGCCGCCGGTGCTGGGGCCTTCCACCTCGACACGGCTGCCGAGCTGCAGCGTGGCCGTGGTGGGGTCGAACGCAGCGCCACTGGCATCGATGGTGATGCCGCCCACGCTGAAGTGGGTGCGGTCGGTGAAGCGGTCGATCAGGCCTTCCACCTTCACCTCGGTGCCATCGGCCACGCTGGCCTGCACCCCGTTGAGCGACGACACCACCCAGCGCGATGCACCATCCTGCGTGGTGGCCAGCTTGAGCTGCATGCGGCTGCCGACCGTCACGCCATTGAGCAAGCTGACGCTGGCAACGCCGAACGTCGTGCCACCGACGGTGAGGGTGGCCGCACCGGTGTTGACGGCGCCCACCACGCCACGCAGGCGGTAGTTGGCCGGCGAGGTGACCGGCGCGATGCGGGTGGCGCGGTAGCTGCCATCAGCACCGAGCAGGCCATGCACCTGCACCGGCTGGCCCACCGTCAACGAACTCAGGCGGTTGGTGAAGCTGGCGTCGAAGGCGGTGGCGGCATCGATGGCGATGCGCTGGCCCAGCACCACCAGGGCGTTGCCGGCCACATCCACGCTGTCCACCAACCCCACCGCCAGCGTCAGCACCTGGATGCGCTGGGCCGTGGCCACTTGCAGGCCGGCGCTGTTGGTGGTGATGGCGCCGCTGTTCACCTCCACCGTCATGCCCAGGCGCAGGGCGTCGCGGGTGAAGGGCTGGCCGTCGTCGTCGGTGAGGGTGGCGCTGCGGTCATCAAAATCAACGCCGTTGACGATCACCGAGGCAAAGCCGCTCACCGGGCCCGAGGCATAGCCGGTGCCGCCGGTGCCCACGCCGGCGGTGCCACCGCCGCCTCCGCCGCCGCAGGCGGCCAGCGCCAGCATCAATGCACCCAAGCTGGCGCGCAGCCATGACAGTGTGGTCTTCATTTTTTTCTCGCAGTGGCCCGCTTCACGCTGGGCGGTGTGGACGGAGGACCTGCTTTTGAAGACGCGCTGCGCTTGCGGCTGCGCGGCGCGGGAGTGGGTTCGAGCGGGTCATCTGCCACAGCGGGCGCTGCAGCAGGCTGCATCGGCGCGCTGTAGCTGAACAGGCCCACGCGCACGCGCTGGTCTTGCGCGCGGCCGGCCGCCTGGTCGGCTTCGATCATCTGCTCCAGCGTGGGCACCAGCGCCTGGGCGAGCGCATGCCACTGGGTGCGCAGCACCGGCACCAGGGCCTGCACCGATTCGGCCGAGAGTTCATCGGCAAACACGGCTTGTTCGAGGTGCTGGGTGCCGTTGCCCAGCACGTTGTCGACGGCGCTGCGCAGGTGGTCGCCCACGTTGTCGGCCAGGAAAGCCAGTTGGCGCGGGGCATCGCCGCCGGGCACGAAGGCATCGCGCACCAGGCTCACGGTATCGGCCTCGGTGTCATGCGCGACCAGGCCCAGGCGCATCAGCTCTTCGAGCAGGCTGCGTGGGTGCACATCGCGGGTGACGGATTGCGCCAGTGCCTCGAAGCTGCGGCCTTCGCCCTGGCGGGCCAGGGTGCGCGGGCGGCCGTCGCGGTGGCGCAGGCGCGGGTTGCTCATCCACTTGGCAAACACTTCGGTGGCGGGCGAGCGGCGCGGTGCGGCCACATCTTCTTCGTCCATCAGCCGCCCCACCTCGCGGCGGTTCAGGCCGGTGGCAATGCTGATGCGGCTGACCATGCGGTGCGGCAAGGCGCCGGTGAGGGTGCGGCGGGCCGATTCGACGAAGGAGCGGCGCAGCATTTCTTCCATCACCTGGTACGACAAGCCACGAGCCAGCGCCAGATCAACCAGCGGCACCAGCACGGCACGCAGCGCATCGCTGAGGGCGGCGTCATCGGTAGAGGAGGAATCGTTGGCGGAAGCGGTCACGGTCGGGCACTGCAGGGCACGCGCTCGGTGCGTACCCCAGGGGTCAAAACAGAGGAAGGCCGAGCCCGTTCACAGGCGCCGCATCACTCAAACTGAATCCGGCTGGCCTGCACGATGGTACCGCCCGCACTCCACGTGCCCTTGACCTCCAGCGCACGTCCCACGGCCAGGTTCTGGGCGCTGCCGTCACGCCAGGTTTGCACAGCGGCGTAGCTCACCGTGACGCCGCGCAGCACGAAGGTCTGTGCAATGGTGTCGAGCGCGGTGATGGCGCCGTGCAGCTCGGGCCGGCGGCTGTCGTCATCGCCGTGGCGCGATTCCAGCTCTACCTTGGCGGCCACCAACACGCCGCCACGCAGGCTGCCTTCCACCGAGACCGCCGCGCCCAGCGCCAGGCCGCTGATGCCGTCAGGGAAGGCAGCGCCGCTGGCATCCACCGTGACCCCGTCGATCACAAAGGCACTGCTGCTGGTGAAGCTGCTGACCAGGCCACGCAGATGCGCTTCGCCCTGCCCCGGCAGGTTGGCGCTGGCCAGGCGCAGGCGCACGGCCTGCCAGGTGGTGCCCACCGGCGTGGTGGCCAGGCGCACCTTCACACGCACACCATCGGCCAAGCCCGTGGGCTCAGGCGTGAGGCTGGCGTAGTTGATCTGGGCGCCACCGATGTCAAAGCTCTTGGCGCCGGTGCGCAGGTTCGAGACGACGCCGCGCAGCGCGTATTCAGACGTGCTGTCTTCGGCCTCGATGCGCGAAGCGCGGTACACCCCCGCTGTGGCATCAAACGCCGCATGCACTTCAACGATGTCGCCCACCTGAAGCGCGGCCAGGCCGCCGGTGAGGCTGGCATCGAACACGGTGGTGGTGCTCACCGCCACCGTCTGGCCCAGCACCACTGCCGTGTTCGCAGCGGTGTTCACGCTCTGCACGGGGCCTTTGACGGCGCTGTCCATGCGCACCTGTTGCGCCACCAGGGCGCCATTGCTGCTGCGGCTTTGCACTTCCACCTGCACGCCCACGCGCAGGTCATCACGGCCGCGGCCCTGGCCTTCGTCGTCTTCAATGCGGGCGCTGCTGTCATCAATGCGCTGGCCGTTGACGATGATCGAGCCCAGGCCGGTGATGGCCCCGGCGCTGTAGACGGTGGTGCTGGCTGCAGGCGCTGCCGTGCCGCCATCACCGCCACCCCCACCGCCACAGGCAGTGAGCAACAGGCCGACCGCGGCCAGACTGGCCAGAGGAACTTGAATGCGCTTGAACATGAACTTCTCCTGTCGATGACGACCGTTAGCGGTGATTCGCCTTGCGGTCAGTATAAATGTGCTAGTTGCACATTTCAATGAATATCTACACAATCGCTCGCAACGCCCAGGGCAACGCCGCCAGGGCGCATCACCTCAGGGATTCACCGGGAAACCAAGCCATGCGAGCGATGCACCTTCCTCACAGCGGCCTGTTGGGCCAGTCACTCGCCATGGCCACACTGCGCGAGCGCATGCAGCGCCTGCTGGCGGCTGAGCACGCCCTGCGAGAAGGCGCGCCGCCCACCGTGCTGATCGAAGGCGAAACCGGCGCGGGCAAGCAGGTGGTGGCCCGCGCGCTGCACGACGGCGGGCCACGTGCGGGCCAGCCGTTTGTGGAGCTGAACTGCGGCGCCCTGCCCAGCCACCTGGTGGAGGCCGAGCTGTTTGGCTACGAACGCGGCGCCTTCACCGATGCGCGTGAACGCAAGCGCGGCCTGGTGGAAGCCGCCGACGGCGGCACCCTGTTTCTGGATGAGATCGGCGAAGCCGAGCCCGCCACGCAGGTGAAGCTGCTCAAGCTGCTGGAAGACCGCCGCTTTCGCCGCCTGGGCGCCTTGCAAGACCAGGCGGTGGACCTGCGCGTGATCTGCGCCACCCACCGCAGCCTGCCCGAGATGGTGGCGCGCGGCGAGTTCCGCGCTGACCTGTACTACCGCCTGCGCGTGCTGAGCCTGCGCCTGCCGCCGCTGCGCGAGCGTGCCGCCGACATCGTGCTGCTGGCGCGCCATCACCTGCAAGACCATGCCCGCCGCTACGCCCGCACCGCGCCCGCTTTCACCGCCTGCGGGCACGCCTGGCTGCAGGCCCAGCCGTGGCCCGGCAACGTGCGCGAGCTGCGGCATGCGATGGAGCAGGTGATCCTGATGCACGAGGGTGACACGGTGGACGCCGCCGCCCTGCACGCGCTGCTGGCCAGCGCGCACGCCACGCCAACGCCCGTGGTCCCCATCGACCTGCCGGACGACCTTAACCTGGCGCGCCAGGAGCAGCGCCTGATCCAGGCCGCTCTGGCCCGCCGCGGCCACAACGTGACGCAGGCCGCGCAGCTGCTGGGCATCAGCCGCGACACGCTGCGCTACCGGCTGCAGCGGCAGGCCGGCGCGGAGCATCCTTGAGGCAACGCCGAAAAATTGCCGCCGATAGCGCAGACCGCACCACCCACCCTGTGGGAGCGGCTTCAGCCGCGATTCGTGCCTCACCACGAGCCCATCGCGGCTGAAGCCACTCCCACAAAGGCAGGACTCGCTCAGCATGGCCTTAAAGCGCCCGCGTCCACAGCACACCCCAGCGCCACTGCCCCGCCACCGGCGCCACACCGGGCTCGCGTTCACGTTCGTGTTCGAGCAGGCCGCGCCAGCCGCCTTCGCCGGTCAGCAACACCCGCGTGGATTGCAGCTGCCACACGGCCGGGCGCGAGGCCCGCTCGTGGAGCCGGCTCACCTCCAGCGACCAATCCGGCTTCGGCAGATCCACCTGCCACACCAGCTCCAGGCTGCGCCGGTGCTCGGCATCGGCGCCCAGGCGCAGGCCGCGGCCCGCCACCGCACCGTCGCGGCTATGGCCGGCGTAGAGCATCAGCTCGCCCAGCGGGAGCGTCTGCCCCAGCGTGAGGTAAGCACTGCGCTCGGCCCACAGCGCGGCATCGGCGTCATTCGGCCGTTGCCGCAGTTGATCGCCGAGCTGCCAGCCCCACCAGGTGGTGGTCAGGCCGGGCAGGTCATGCTCACCGCGCAGCGTCCAGCTGCCGCGCTGCTCGATGGGCTGGCCCGGTCGCGGGCGGGCCAGCGCGGCCTGGCGGCCGGTCAGGCGCAGGCGGCTGCTGCGCACATCCAGGCTCACGCCGGGGCCTGACCAGTGGCGCCGCAAGGTGAGGTCACTGCGCTCTTGCAGCGAGCCATCCCACACACGTTGCCCTCCGCCCCAGCCGGCGCGGCTGTTCACTTGCCATTGCGCCTGCGCGCTGCCGGCCAGCGCCAACAGCAGCAGACCGAGCACGGTGCCCCGGGTCATGACCGGCTCCCAGCTCAGGCGCGACGACGGTCGGCGCGACGGTCTTCACGGCGGGTGTGGCCGGCGGGATCGTCAGCGCCGTGGCGTGCCATCAAGGTCGGCAAGGTCTGGCCGCTGTCGGCTTGGCGGCGGTCAGCACGACGATCTTCACGGCGGGTGTGACCGGCGGGATCATCCGCGCCATGCCGCGCCACCTGCACCGCGGCGGACGACGTGGACGGCGACACCGTAGGCTGCACCGAGGCCGAAGCCGCCCAGCTCAGCGTGCCCAGGATCAGAATGGAAAGTGCGTTGCGGATCATGTGGTTCTCCAGGTGGTTTAGATTAAATGTGCGACTTGCACATTTAATCCAATGCATCTGGCGTGCCAGCTTTCAAACCAGCCACTGGAACAGCACGCGCCGCTCTGAAAACACAGCGCCCGGGCACATCGCTGTACCCGGGCGGCAGAATCAGGGGTGGGGCAACAGCCCCACGCTGGGGGATTTCACCCAAACACCATCGCTCAGGCCACCGGTGCGCTCGCCGTCTTGTGGCCCGGCCGGTGGAACAGCCGGCCGATGCCTTGCGCGATATCGTCCACAAAAGTGAACACCACCGGGATGATCAGCAGGCTCAGGAAGGTGGAGGTGATCAACCCGCCGATCACCACGATGGCCATCGGCGCGCGGAAGCTCGGGTCGACGCCCATGCCCAGCGCCAGCGGCATCATCCCGGCGCCCATGGCCAGCGTGGTCATCACGATCGGGCGGGCGCGCTTGCGGCAGGCGTCGATCAGCGCGTCGTAGCGGCTCAGGCCGTGGTCGCGGCGCGCCAGGATCACGTAGTCGACCAGCAGGATCGAGTTCTTCGTGGCAATGCCCATCAGCATGATCAGCCCGATCAACGACGGCATCGACAGCGCCGTGTTGGTGAGGAACAGCGCGAGGAAGGCGCCGGGAATGGACAGCACCAGCGCAGCCAGGATGGTGATGGGCTGGACGAAGTCCTTGAACAGCAGCACCAGCACGACGTAGATGCACATCACGCCGGTGAGCATGGCCAGGCCGAAGCTGGAGAACAGATCGGCCATGGCCTCGGCATCGCCCACGGTGCCTTGTGTGATGCCGGGCGGCAGGTTGCGCAGACTGGGCAGCGCCGCGGCTGCGTCGGACACCTCGCCGAGGGCGCGGCCGCCCAGCTCGACCTCGAAGTTGACGTTGCGGCGGCGCTCATAGCGGTCGATCTGCGCCGGGCCGCTGCCCAGTTCGACCGAGGCCACGCTCTCCAGCGGCACTGGCCGCATGCCGGGGTTGCTGCTGGGCACCGGCAGGCGCTTCAGGTACGACAGATCGGCGCGCGCGGCCATCGGCAAGCGCACGACGATGGGCACCTGGCGCTGGGCCAGATTCAGCTTGGCCAGGCTCTGGTCGTAATCACCCGCGGTGGCGATGCGCAGCGTTTCGGCAATGGCGGCGGTGGACACGCCCAGGTCGGCCGCACGCACCGGGTCGGGTCGCACGATCACCTCGGGCCGCACCAGGCTGGCGGTGGACGTCACGTTGCCGACGCCGGGCAGGCCGCGCAGCTCGCGCTCCACCTGCGCGGCATGGGCCATCAGCGTGGCGCCATCTTCGCCCGACAGCACCTGGATGTACTTCTCCGACATGCCGCCCAGCCCCACCTTGACGCGAGCGCCGGGCAATTGCTCCAGCCTCTGGCGGAAGTCGTTCTCGATGTCCTGCTTGCTCAGGCCCGGGCGCTCGTCGCGGCCAGTGAGGTTGACGGTGAGGGTGGCCTTGGTGACATCGGCCGCGCCCTGCGGCGCAAACGGGTCAGAGCCGGCCATGCCGCCGCCGATGGTGGTGTACACCAGCTTCACGTTGGGGTTGGCGCTGATCATCGCGCGGGCCTGCTCGGCCGCAGCACGCGATTCGGCCAACGTGCTGCCGGGCGGCAGGTTCAGCGTGACCTGCGTCTGCGACAGGTCATCCGGCGGGAAGAAGGTGGCCTTGAGCAGGAAGACCAGCGCGAACGAGCCGCAGAAGAACACCGCCATGGCCAGCGTGGTCAGCACCCGGTGCTTGAAGCAGGCCCGTGCCCACTGCACGTAGACCTGGATCCATCGGGGCTCATGGTCAGACTGCAGCACCGGCCGCAGCAGGTAGGCGGCCATCATCGGCGTGAGCAGCCGCGCCACCACCAGCGACATCAGCACCGCAATCGCCGCCGTCCAGCCGAACTGCACAAAGAAGCGGCCAACGATGCCGCTCATGAAGGCCGTGGGCAGGAACACCGCAATCAGCGTGAAGGTGGTGGCGATCACGGCCAGGCCGATCTCGTCGGCCGCCTCCATCGCGGCTTCATACGGCGTCTTGCCCATGCGCAGGTGGCGCATGATGTTCTCGATCTCCACGATGGCGTCATCCACCAGGATGCCCACCACCAGCGACAGGCTGATCAGCGTGATGCCGTTGAGCGTGAACCCGAAGAAGTACATGGCCGCATAGGTGGGCAGCACCGACAGCGGCAGCGCCACCGCCGCCACCAGCGTGGCGCGCCAGTCGCGCAGGAACAGCCACACCACCAGCACCGCCAGCGCAGCGCCCTCGTACAGCAGGGCCATCGAGCCCTCGAAGCTGTCCTGCACCGCGTCGACAAAGTTGAACGACTCGGTGATGCTCATGTCGGGATGCTCGGTGCGCATTTGCGCCAGCGCGCTGCGCACGCCCCGCGCCACCTCCACTTCGCCGGCCCCCCGGGCACGGGTGATCTCGAAACCCACTACCGGCTCGCCGTTCAGCAGCGCAAGCGAGCGCACTTCGGCCATGGTGTCGCGCACGCTGGCCACCTGGTCCAGGCGGATGCGGCGGCCATCGGAAAGGTTGATCTCCAGCGCCGCCAGTTCCTCGGCCGAGCCCACGTTGGCCAGCGTGCGCACCGATTGCTCGGCGCCGCCGATGTCAGCCCGGCCACCCGAGGCATCCTGCTGCACCAGGCGCAGCCGGCGCGACACATCGGCCGCGGTGGCGTTGAGCGCCAGCAGCCGCACCGGGTCCAGCTCCACCCGCACCTCGCGGCTCACGCCGCCTACGCGCGACACCGCCCCGACGCCGGGCACCGCCAGCATCGTCTTGCTCACCGTGTTGTCGACAAACCAGGACAGCGCCTCGTCATCCATGCGCGTAGAGGCCACGCTGTAGGTGAGGATGGGCGCGCCCGAGAGGTTCTTCTTCTGCACGATGGGGTCGCGCAGGTCACCGGGCAAGTCAGAGCGCACGCGGGCCACGGCATCGCGGGTGTCGTCCACCGCCTCCTGCATCGGCTTTTCCAGGCGGAACTCGGCGGTGATGGTGGCCGTGCCGTCCTGGATCATGGCGTACAGGTGCTTCAAGCCCTGCACCGTGGCCATCGCGTTCTCGATCTTGCGCACCACCTCGGTTTCCAGCTGCGAGGGCGCCGCGCCGGGCAAGGACACCGTCACCGTGACGATGGGCAGCTCCATGTCGGGGAAGTTCTGCACCTTCATCGCCTTGAAGCCGTAAAGGCCCAGGAAGGTGAGCATGCAGAACAGCAGGATCGCCGGGATCGGGTTGCGGATCGACCAGGAAGAAACGTTGATGGCCATGACGACGTGCCTTCCTCAGCGCGAGGCTGCTGCGGCAGCGGGCGGGGCAGCCACCACGCGCACCCGGTCGCCATCGGCCAGGAAGCCGCCGCCCTGGGCCACGAAGCGGGCATCGGCCGGCAGCGGCGATCGGATCTCGACCCGATCTCCCCGGCGGCGGCCCACCTCCACCTTGAGCTGGCGCACCCGCTCGTCAGGCAACACCTGCAGCAGGTAGCTGAAGCCGTCGCGCACCACCAGCGCAGCCTGCGGCAGCGTCACGGCCGGCTCGTCGCCAAAGGCGAAGTGGCCGCGCACATAGGTGCCCGGGCGGGCCTCGCCAGGCTGCGGCAGGTCGACATAAACCAGGCCGTTGCGGGTGCCGGCATCCACCGTGGGGGCCACCACGCGCACCTTGCCCTGCAGCGTGCGGCCCTCGGGCAGCTGCAGTTCGGCCGGCGTGCCCGGTCGCACACGGGCCAGGTCGGCCGCAGGCAACTCGGCGCGCCATTCGAGGCGACCCTGGCGGATCAAGCGAAACAGCTCGGTGCCCGGCGAGACCACCATGCCCAGCGTGGCACTGCGGGCCGAGATGATGCCGGCATCAGGGGCCAGGATGCGCGTCTGCGCCAGGCGCACTTGATCAGCCGACAAGCGCGCCTTGGCCGAGGCCACGCGGGCCTGTGCGGCCATCTCGGCGGTGAGGTATTGCTGGATCTGCTGGCTGCTCAGGGCGCCGCTGGGCTGCAGCTGGCGGGCGCGCTCGGCATTGGTCTGGGCCTCGGCCAGCGCGGCTTCGGCCTCGGCCAGGCTGGCGCGGCTCACGGCGAGATCAGCGCCGAGGGTGTCGCTTTGCAGCAGCGCCAGCACGGCGCCCTTGGCCACCCGGTCACCCACCTGGGCGCGCAGGTCCACCAGGCGCAGGCCTTGGGCTTCGGCGCCGATCAGCGCTTCCTGCCAAGCGGCCACACTGCCGTTGGCGGACACCGTGAGTGGCCAGCGCTCTTTTTTGGCCGTGACAACGGTGACGGTGAGCGCAGCCTTGGCCGCCGCTGAGGCGGCCGGCGCATCCTGCGCGGCGCGCACAGCCAGCGTCATGCCACCCAGGGCCAGCGCCACGGCGGCCAACGCCAGGGTGGTCTTGCGAGAAAGTGCCTTCATGCCTCGTGTCCTTGAAATCTTGTGTACAGCCCCGGCTCGCGCGCAAGCGCTCAGGGCGTGGGCTCGGCCGGCGTCCAGCCACCGCCCACGGCGCGGTACAGGCTGATCCAGGCCGCCACGCGCTCGCGTTGAACACCCAGGTAGGCGGCCTGGGCCGCCAGGGCGTTGCGACGCGCTTCTTCGCGGTCCATCACGCTGGCGGAGCCCAGCCGCCAGCGCGCCTCGGTGGCGTCGAAATAGCGTTTGAAGCCGCCGGCGGCGGTGGCGGCATCGGCCTCGCGGCGCTGCGCTGCGTCCAGCCGCACCAGCGCTTCTTCCACCTCACGCACCGCGGCACGCAGACGTTGCTGCAGCACGGCTCGGCGCTCGTCGTAGCGGGCCAGCGCTGCTTCGGCCTGCGCGCGCTGGCGAGCGCGGTCAAACAGCGGCAGCGCCAGGCTGGGGCCGAAGCTCCAGGTCACCGCCTCCTGGCTTCCCCCATCAAGCCGCAGCACGCCGCCGCCGATGCTGCCGTTGAAGCTGATGCTGGGATAGCGCCGGGCCTCGGCCACGCCCACCTCGGCTGCCGCGGCCACCAGATCACGCGACGCCGCCGCCAGATCAGGCCGCTGTGCCAGCACCTGCGCCGGCAAGGCAGCCAGCCCGAAGGGCGCCGGTTGCGGCAGCCGGCCAGGCCCGGTGCTCAGCGGTTGGCGCAACTGCGCAC
>Ga0209066_10004600_pt1 | contig 14891 bp, 17 predicted proteins | sample All_14_2_FD_187198 | JGI IMG/M metagenome (GOLD analysis project Ga0209066, IMG submission 187198) | Freshwater microbial communities in response to fracking from Pennsylvania, USA - Allegheny Zone_MetaG_DW_15 (SPAdes) (version 2) ...
GGCGTCGCCCCGCGACACCACCACATGCCGGGCCGCCCGGTAGCGCGCGGCGGTGACCTCGCCTGACGCCAGCGGATGGCCGGCGCGGACCACGCCGACCAGCCGGTCGCGAAACAGCGCCTGGGTCCGCACCTCCGGGCCGAGTGTGTCCTCGATGACGCCGGTCTCGAGGTCGACGCGCCCGTCGCGCAGGGGCGTGCTGTCCTTGTCGGGCTTCTGCAGGAAGTGAAGCCGCACGCCGGGCGCTTCGTCGGCGATCCGCGCCAGCAGGGCCGGGCCGAAGGTCTCCACGAAGCCGTCGCTGGTGCGCAGGGTGAAGGTGCGGACAAGGCCCGCCAGATCGATCGTCTCGTCCGGACGCAGGACGGCGTCCACTTCCAGCAGCAACGGCTGGACCCGGTCGCGCAGCGCCAGGGCCCGCGGCGTCGGGACCAGGCCCCGTCCGGCCCGGACCAGCAGGGGATCGCCCATGGTCTCCCGCAGCCGGGCCAGCGCGCGGCTCATGGCCGACGGGCTGAGCCGCAGCCGTTTGGCGGCGCCGACGACGCTGCCCTCGGCGAGCAGCGCCTCCAGCGTGACGAGCTGGTTCAGGTCCGGTCGGGTCATCGACGGAGCCTATCACCGTCACCCGGCAATGACATGGCGTTTGATGCAGTAATAACCTGCAAATGCTGCGCGTTCCGCCACTCCAGCCCGCGCCGTACCTTTGCCTCGCAACAGCAAGGAAAGGCATGACCATGGAGAACCCCTCGCTCGACACCTTCATCGCCGACATCAGGGCGGCCTGGGGGCCGCTCACCAGCGATCTGGTGGCGGACTACAGGATGCGGGCGGCGGCGCTGCTGGCCGCCGCGCCGTCCGAGCCGTGGCTGGCGGCGCTGCTCCGCGACCGGCCGGCCAACGCCGAGCTGCACCGCGACCCCGAGTTCGGCTTCATGCTGCTGGCCCATGCCGAGCAGGCCGGCCTCTACCGCCCGCCCCACGATCATGGCCGCAGCTGGGTGCTCTACGCCATCCAGGAGGGCGAGATCGAAATGGGCTCCTACGCCCGGGTCGAGGACGGCTGGGATGGCGTGCGCCTGGTCGAGCGCGACCGGACCGTGTTGCGGGCCGGCGACGTTCGCGCCTACCTGCCCGGCGACATCCACGACACCCGCTGTCTGACGCCCACGGCGCTGCTCTTCCGGTTCACCGAGCGCGATCTGAAGGCGCAGGACCGGCCGGGCGATCGCATCACGCGATACATCGATGTCGACGGGCAGTGGATGCCGGGCCCGCAACGATGAGCCCGGACGCCGGCCTCGCGCCGGGACGCGCCGCCGTCGCGGTCGCCGCCGTACTCGGCGCGATGGCGCTGGCTGTGCTGGACGCCGGCCTGGTGAACGCGGCGCTGCCGACGATGGCCCGGTCCCTGCGGACAACGCCGGGCGGCGCGGTGCTGGTCGTCACCGCCTACCAGGCGGCGCTGCTGATGGCCCTGCTGCCCTGCGGGGCGCTGGGCGAGCGATATGGCCATAGGGCCGTGTTCGCCGGCGGGGTGGCCGTGTTCACCACCGCCTCGCTGCTCTGCGCCCTGGCCCCGTCGCTCCCCTGGCTGGTCGCGGCGCGGTTTGTTCAGGGGCTCGGCGCCGCCGCGATCATGGCGCTGGGCGTCGCGCTGCTGCGCTTCACCGTCCCGGGTGATCGGCTGGGCGCCGCGATCGGCTGGAACGCCACCACGGTCGCCCTGTGCTCGGCGGCGGGGCCGGCCATCGGCGCGGCGCTGCTGAGCCGGTTCGACTGGTCATGGCTGTTCCTGCTCAATCTTCCGCTCGGCGTCGGCGTGCTCGTCGCCGCCCGCGCGCTGCCCCGGACCGGGCGGCGTGGCCCGGCGGTCGACCTGGTCAGCGTCCTGCTCAACGCCGCCCTCTTCGCCGCCCTGATCGCGGGCGTGCAACTGCTGCCCGGCCGGCCCATGTCCGGCGGCCTGCTGATCGCGGCGGCCGCGCTCGCGCTCGCGGTCCTGATCCGCCGCGAGCGTCGACGGCCGGTCCCCCTGATCCCGCTCGATCTGTTGGGCCTGCCCGGCTTCCGCATCTCGGTGATCGCCTCGATCTGCTGCTTCGCCGGGCAGATGGCGGCGCTGGTGGCGTTGCCGTTCCATCTCCACCGGCTCGGCCTCTCGCCGCTCGAGACCGGGCTCTACCTGACGGTCTGGCCGGTCAGCGTCGCGGCGACCGCCCTGACCCTCGGCCGTCTGGCCGACCGCCTGCCGACGGCCCGGCTCTGCGCGGTCGGAGGAGTGCTTCTCGCCCTCGGCCTGGCGGGCGCCGCGCTGCTGTCGCCGCGGGGCGAGGCCGGGTCGCTCGTCCCGCTGCTGGCGGCCTGTGGCGCCGGGTTCGGCCTGTTCCAGACCGCCAACAACCGCAACATGTTCCTGTCTGCGCCGCCGGATCGCAGCGGCGCGGCCGGCGGTATGCAGGGCACGGCCCGCCTGATCGGCCAGACGGCCGGAGCGGTCATCACCGCGCTGCTGCTGGAGGCGACATCGATACAGGCCGCGCCGGGCATGGCCTTCGGCCTCGGCGCGTTGCTCACCCTGGCGGCCGGCCTCGTCAGCCTGCTGCGGACGCGCGCCGCCGAGGCTCAGAGGCCGGCGTAGGCCGCGTCGATGAGCCTGCGGCTGCGCGGGTCGCCGATCAGGTGGACGTCCTGCTTGTTCATCACATAGGCGCCGGCCACGCGGCGCTCGGTGTCGGCGAAGGCGCAGCTGCCGCCCCAGCCGCTGTGGCCGATGGTGGTCGCCGTGGGGCCGTAGAAGAAGTTGGGCGCGTTGCGCATGAAGCCCGCGCCCCAGCTCATCTCGTAGGGCAGCACCAGGTCCTGGCCGCGGATGCGCTCGCGACCGGCCTCGATGACCATGTCCGGCGACAGCAGCTCGACATCGCCGATCTTCCCGTCGGTCGCCAGGGCGCCGAAGAAGCGGGCCAGGGCCTCGGCGGTGGCGTGGCCGTTGGCGGAAGGGACCTCGATCTCGCGCCATTCGCTGCCGCGCCGGCCGCTGGGTCCGGCCCAGGTCGACAGGAAGGCGGCGCGCTTGGGGTCGGTGGCCTCGCCGAACTGGGGCAGGGCGCTGGGCGGCTTCAGGTCGGCGACGCGGCCGTGCTGCGTCTCCGGCAGGCCGATCCACAGGTCCAGGCCGGCCGGGCCTGTGATGTCCTCGCGCAGAGCGGTCCCCAGGCTGCGGCCATCGGCGCGGCGGTAAATCTCGCCGACCAGATAGCCGACGGTCAGGGCGTGGTAGCCGCTGGCCGAGCCGGGCGTCCACATCGGCGCCTTGGCGGCCAGCATGGCGGCGATCACCGGCGGGTCGTACCAGAGGGTCGGGTCGATCTGCTCGACGAAGCCGGGAAGGCCGGCCTGGTGCGACAGCACCTGCTCGACGGTGATCGCGCCCTTGCCGTTGGCGGCGAACTCCGGCCACAGCTCGGCGACCGGCTGATCGTAGCGCAGCTTTCCGGCCTGGACGAGACGGGCGATCATGGTCGCGGCCACGGCCTTGGTGGTCGAGAACACCATGGTCAGGGTCTCGGCGTCGAAGGGGACCTCGCCCTTGCGGTCGGCGTGGCCGGCCCACAGGTCGACGACCATCTCGCCCTCGACGCTGAAGGCGAAGCGGGCGCCCAGCTCCAGCCCCTCGGCGAAGTTGCCGGCGAAGGCGTCCCGGACGGCCTCGAAGCCGGCGTCGCAGCGGCCGTGGATCTCGATGCTCACGCCAGGCGCTCCATGCGGACGGTGGGGCTGGCCTGTTTGATGCGGCTGCCCATGGCCACGATCGGCAGTTCGGGCGAGGCCCAGACCCCGGCCGAGGTGATGGTCTCGGCCAGGCCGCCGACCGCGCGGGCCAGGCCGTAGGACGGCGTCTGGCCTTCCAGCAGGGCGGCGGCGAACAGGACGGTCAGCAGGTCGCCGGTGCCGCTGGGCACGGGCGAGGTCGCCTTCTGGTGCGCCGCCAGCCAGGCCTCCTTCTTGTCGGCGTAGACCACGCCGATCTCGCCGCCCCGGATTACCGAGGAGACCAGCACCGCCTTGCCGGTCAGGCGCGCGGCGCGGACGGCGGCGGCCGGGTCGCGGGCGTCGCTGCCGGTGATACGCTGCAACTCCCAGCTGTTGGGCGCGATCAGGTCGGCGCGGGGCAGCAGCTCGTCCTGGATGGCCTGGGCCACGTCGGGCGGAATGAACAGGCCCTTGCCCGCGTCGCCCATCACCGGGTCGACCACGACCATTGGGCGGCGGTTGAAGGCGCCCTCGCGCGGGGCGGCGCGGACGGCGTCGATGGCCCGAGCCGCGGCCCGCACCTGTTCGACGCTGGCGAAGTAGCCCGTCAGCACCAGGTCGCAGAGGCCGAACAGGCCGTTGGCCTCGACGCCGTCCAGCATGCCCTCGAAGGCCTCGATCGGCACCTGCGCCCCGCCGGGGGCGCCCCAGCCGGGGTGGCGTCCGTACAGGACCGTGGGAATGACCACGGGATCGATCTTGAACTGGGTCAGGGCCAGCGCTTGCGCCGAGCCGCCGACCCGGCTCCCTGCGACGTGGCTCGACATGATGAGGGCCATGGGCATGCGACGGGCTTAGCGGAGGCCGGGGGGGTTGGGTAGTCCCTTCGAGTCCTTCTCCCCTTGTGGGAGAAGGCGGCCTGCGGAGCAGGTCGGATGAGGGGTCTCTCGAACTGATCCGACAAAGAAAAAGGGGCCGAGGCGGATAACGCCTTCGACCCCTCATCCGTCGACCTTCGGTCGCCACCTTCTCCCGCAAGGGGAGAAGGGAGATTGCTAGTACCGGTAGTGGTCCGGCTTGAACGGGCCCTGCTGCGGCACGCCGATGTAGTCGGCCTGGTCCTTGCGCAGGGTGGTCAGCTTGGCGCCCAGCTTGGCCAGGTGGAGCATGGCCACCTTCTCGTCCAGGTGCTTGGGCAGGGTGTAGACTTGGTTCTGGTAGGACTTGAGGTTGGTCCACAGTTCGATCTGGGCCAGCGTCTGGTTGGTGAAGCTGGCGCTCATCACGAACGACGGGTGGCCCGTGGCGTTGCCCAGGTTCACCAGGCGGCCTTCCGACAGCAGGATGATCTTCTTGCCGTCCGGGAACTCGATGTGGTGGACCTGCGGCTTGATCTCGTCCCACTTGAAGTTCTTCAGGCCGGCGACCTGAATTTCGCTGTCGAAGTGGCCGATGTTGCAGACGATGGCGTTGTTCCGCATCTGCCGCATGTGGTCGACGGTGATGACGTCCTTGTTGCCGGTGGCGGTGACGAAGATGTCGGCCTTGCCGGCCACGTCGTCCAGGGTCTGGACCTCATAGCCTTCCATCGCCGCCTGCAGGGCGCAGATCGGGTCGATCTCGGTGACGATCACCCGCGCGCCGCCCTGGCGCAGCGAGGCGGCCGAGCCCTTGCCCACGTCGCCGTAGCCGCAGACCACCGCGACCTTGCCCGACAGCATGACGTCGGTGCCGCGGCGGATGGCGTCGACCAGGCTCTCGCGGCAGCCGTAGAGGTTGTCGAACTTGGACTTGGTGACGCTGTCGTTGACGTTGATCGCCGGGAACGGCAGCTCGCCCTTGGCGGCCAGCTGGTAGAGGCGGTGCACGCCGGTGGTGGTCTCTTCCGACACGCCGGTGACCGAGTCGCGGATCGCCGAATAGAAGCCCGGCTTGTCGCGCAGATAGGTCTTCATCACCGCATAGAGGGCTTCTTCCTCCTCGTTCTGCGGATTGTCGAGCAGGGTCGGGTCCTGTTCGGCCTTCGGGCCGAGGACGCAGAGCAGCGTGGCGTCGCCGCCGTCGTCGAGGATCAGGTTGGGATAGCCGCCGTCCGACCACTCGAAGATGCGGTGGGTGTACTGCCAGTACTCATAGAGGGTCTCACCCTTGACGGCGAAGACCGGCACGCCGGTCGCGGCGATGCCGGCCGCGGCGTGGTCCTGGGTCGAGAAGATGTTGCAGCTGGCCCAGCGCACGTCGGCGCCCAGCGCCGTCAGCGTCTCGATCAGCACCGCCGTCTGGATGGTCATGTGCAGGGAGCCGGCGATCCGGGCGCCCTTCAGCGGCTGGTCCTTGCCGAATTCCTCGCGGACGGCCATCAGGCCCGGCATTTCGGTCTCGGCGATGGCGATTTCCTTGCGGCCGTAGTCGGCCAGGGAAAGGTCGCGCACGATGCTGTCGGTCACGCGGAGGACTCCTTTGTCAGTGTGAGCGCTCTATAGCCGTCCCCGCGCCTCTCTTCAACAGGGATATAAAGATATCCTTATATCTGGCTGCCGGCGCCCAGCAACCGGAAGCCGCGTCCGGCCTTGCTCAGGTCCGTCGGCGTCAGGGCGGCGACCCTCGACAGGCGCGCCGCCAGCGTCGTCAGGGCGGCCGCCTCGCCGGCCTTCAGTTCCAGCTCCAGCTCCAGGAAGGTCTCGCGCCGGCCTCCGGCCTCGACCCGGGCGTCGTCGATGACCAGCTCGATAAGCGCCCCGTCCGTCTCGACCATGCGCAGCGTCCGGCGGCTGGTCACCGTGAACAGCGGAACCAGCGCGACGCCGGCGGGCAGGGCGGCGGGTGTCGTAGCCAGCAGGGCGACGTCCGGCGTATCGGCCTCCACCGGCCACTCCCATTCGTCCCGGCCGCCGTCATCGCCGAGCGCGGCCTTCAGGGTCTGGATCCGGCTCTCCCCCGTCCGTCGCACCCGTAGGCCGAAGCCGTTGCGACGCAGCCGGTGGTCGGAGGTGTCGAAATAGATCGCCACCATGTCGGCCACCACCGTCTCGCCGGGGGGCAGGGCGGCCAGCACCGCTGCGGCGGCGTCCGCGTCCAGCAGGAACTTCAGCTCGATCTCGCGGCTCGGCGTCGTCATGTCGCCGATGTCACCCGTCCGGCGACTTCCCGCAAGCCTCGTCGGCCTCTAGGCTGGCCGTCCAGTTCTGTACGGGGAGCCTTCCGATGATGATGAGACGCGGCCTTCTGGCCGCCGCCGCCCTGGCCTGCGCCGGCCTGATGGGCATGACCGCCTCGGCCCGCCAGGCGCCGTCGGACGTCACCCTGGTCCATGCCGGGACCCTGCTCGACCGCCCGGGCCAGGCGCCCCGCCGCAACGCCACCCTGGTGATCCGCGGCGGCCGTATCGAGGCGGTGCGCGACGGCTTCGTCCCGGCCTCGGAATTTCCCGGGGCGAAGATCATCGACCTGTCGGGGAAGTTCGTGCTGCCCGGCCTGATCGACAGCCACGTGCACCTGACCTCCGACCGCGCCGGCGCCGAGGGCCAGCTGGCCGGCGTCAGCGACTCGACCGCCGACTTCGCCTACGAGGCCGCCTGGAACGCCCGCAAGACCCTGGACGCCGGCTTCACCACGGTGCGCAACCTCGGCGACCGGGGCGGGGTGACCCTGGCCCTGCGCGACGCGATCTCCATGGGCCGGGTGACCGGGCCGCGCATTGTCGACGCCGGGCGTTCGATCTCCACCACCTCCGGCCACATGGACGGGCGGCTGGGCTTCAACGACGAACTCGCCGACGTCATCCCCCACGACAACGTCTGCGACGGGCCTGAGTCCTGCCGCCAGGCCGTGCGGCTGCAGATCGGCCGCGGCGCCGACATCATCAAGATCGCCACCACCGGCGGCGTGAACAGCCGCATCGGCGCGGGCCTGGGCGCCCAGATGTTCGACGACGAGGCGAAGGCCCTGATCGAAACCGCCCACCTCTACGGCAAGAAGGTCGCCGTCCACGCCCACGGCGCCGACGGCATCAAGCTGGCCCTGAAGTACGGCGCCGACTCTATCGAGCACGGCACCATCATGGATGAGGAAACCATCCAGCTGTTCCTGAAGACCAGGGCCTACTACGTGCCGACCCTGTCGACGGTGAACGGTTACCTGGAGCGGATCGCGAAGGACCCCAACGCCTATCCGCCGGAGGTGCGGGCCAAGATCGACTGGCGCATCACCATCACCGGCGAGTCGCTGAAGAAGGCCTTTCCGCGCGGCGTGCGCATCGCCTTCGGCACCGACGCCGGCGTCTCCAAGCATGGCCGCAACGCCGATGAGTTCGAGCTGCTGGTCAAGTACGGCCTGACCCCGATGGACGCCATCAAGGCCGCCACCGTCAACGCCGCCGACCTGCTGGGCCTCAGCGACATCATCGGCAGCCTGGAAGCCGGCAAGCAGGCCGACCTGATCGCCGTCGACGGCGATCCGCTGGCGGATGTGACGGTGCTGAAGCGGGTCGGCTTCGTGATGAAGGGCGGGAAGGTCGTGAAGGACTGAGGCCCGCCTCCGGGATGACACTCAATCTGGGGACTGCTAGAGCGCACAGCATCCGCAAGGAGAGACGCCCTCATGAACGCCCCCGTCCGCTTCGCCGATTCCGCCCTGCCGCGTCACGACTGGACGCGGGACGAGGTCGAGGCGCTGTTCGACCTGCCGTTCATGGATCTGGTCTTCCAGGCCGCCCAGGTTCACCGCCGCTGGTTCGATCCCAGCGAGATCCAGCTGTCGCAACTCTTGTCGATCAAGACCGGCGGCTGCGCCGAGAACTGCGGCTATTGCAGCCAGTCGGCCTCGTTCAAGACGGGTTTGAAGGCCGAGAAGCTGATGGATCTGGACACCGTCGTGGTCGCCGCCAGGGCCGCCAAGGCCGGTGGGGCGCAGCGCTTCTGCATGGGCGCGGCCTGGCGCGACCTGAAGGACCGTGACCTTCCCAAGGTCGCCGAGATGATCACCGAGGTGAAGGCCCTGGGTCTGGAGACCTGCGTGACGCTCGGCATGCTCAAGGCCGAGCAGGCCGTGGCCCTCAAGGACGCGGGGCTGGACTACTACAACCACAACCTCGACACCTCGCGGGAGTACTACGACAAGGTCGTCACCACCCGCACCTACGACGACCGGCTGGAGACGCTGCAGCACGTGCGCGACGCCGGCATCTCGACCTGCTGCGGCGGCATCGTCGGCATGGGCGAGAGCCGCGCCGATCGCGCCAGCTTCCTGCATCAGCTGGCCACCCTGCCGGTCCATCCCGACAGCCTCCCGGTCAACGCTCTGGTGCCGGTCGCCGGCACGCCGCTGGGCGACAGGATCAAGCGCGACGGTGAGATCGACCCCATCGAGTTCGTGCGCACCGTCGCCGTCGCCCGGCTGGTCTGCCCCAAATCGATGGTTCGCCTGTCGGCCGGACGTGACGACATGAGCCGCGAGACCCAGGCCCTCTGCTTCCTGGCGGGCGCCAACTCGATCTTCGTCGGCGGCAAGCTGCTAACCACGCCGCTGCCTGGCCAGGACGAGGACAGCCTGCTGATGAAGGACCTGGGGCTGCGGCCGTTCGGGGAAGCGCGCGCCTGATCTTGTAATTGTACGAATTTCTGTACATATTCCGTCGAAAGGAGGCTTCCGATGGATGTGCTCAGCTATTCCGACACCCGCGCCAACCTGAAGGAGGTCATGGATCGCGTGGTCGAAGACCGCCAGCCGATCGTCATCACCCGACAGAAGGCCGAGGCCGTGGTCATGGTCTCGTTGGCCGACTGGAACGCTATGGAGGAGACGCTTCACCTCCTCTCCAACGCCAGGAACGCGGCGCGGCTTCGTGAGGCCATCGCTGAGCTCGACTCCGGCAAGGGTGTCGAACGGGAGCTCATCGAGCCGTGAAACTGGTCTTCGCCGAGCGGGCTTGGGAAGACTACCTCCACTGGCAGGCAAACGACCCAAACATCCTTGAGCGTCTGAATGGCCTGATCAAGGAATGCCGGCGCACGCCGTTCACAGGGACCGGCAAGCCGGAGCCTCTCAAAGGCGATCTCAAGGGCCACTGGTCCCGACGCATCACGCTGGAGGACAGGCTCGTCTATCGCGTCTCCGGTGCGGGAGACGAGCAGCGTCTGGAGATTGTCCAGTGCCGTCTGCACTATTGAACTGCAGGGAGCGTTTATGAGCCGCGTCTTCGGGAAGGTCTGCCAGAACGGCTACGTCGTCCGCGACATCGAGGCGGCGATGCAGCACTGGATCGAGGTCATGGGCGTGGGCCCCTGGTTCTATATCGAGGACGTGAAGACCGACTGGTTCACCCATCGCGGCCAACCGTCGGACGTGAAGATGTCCATCGCGCTGGCCAACTCCGGCGACCTGCAGATCGAGCTGATCCAGCAGCGCAACGACGCGCCGTCGATGTACCGCGAGTTTCTCGACGCCGGTCTCGAGGGCCTGCAGCACATGAGCTACTGGACCACCGACTATCAGGGCCTCTACGACAAGGCGCTGTCGCTCGGCTACCGCGTGGGCCACGAGGGCCAGATCGGCGGCGAGCAGGGCCGCTTCGCCTACTTCGACACCCAAGCGCACCCGGGCACGGTGATCGAGATCTCGGACATCAGCGGAACCAAGGGCCGGACGTTCGCCCACATCCGCAAGGCGGCCGAGGGCTGGGACGGGACCGAGCCGGTGCGGTACTTCAAATAGGCCCGCTGCCCCCCGGCCCGATCAGTCCTGGGTCGGGTCGTCGAACCCGACAAACACCGCCGCCTCGTCCACGGACTTGCGTTCGGAAACGACCGCATTCGCCGGGAAGGTTTCATCTGGCCAGCCCAGCGCGATGCTCTTCATGATGACCTGATCATCGGCGATTCCGGCGTGCTCACGCACCACAGGCGACTGCATGATGCCCTGGCTGTTGATCACCGCGCCCAGTCCGCGAGACCAGGCGGCATTGACCAGGCTGGTCGCCACGGCGCCGCAATCGAAAGGCGTATCGTCGCTGCCGTCCAGCACGCGGTCATAGGTCACGATGATACAGACCGGCGCGTCGAACTGGCGGAAGCCGCGCAACACCCAGTCCTGGCGCATCGCCGCGTCGTCGCGTGCGATCCCCATGGCGGAGAACAACTGCTTGGCGACGCCGACCTGCCGGTCGCGATGCTGACCCGCAAAGGCCTGACCGGTGCGGAACTCGCGCGATTGCGGGACGCCGGCCAGGGTTCGCTCGGTGTTGCCGGCGCGGATCCGGTTCAACGGTTCGCCCGTGACGACATAGAAGTTCCACGGCTGGGTGTTCATTGACGACGGCGCGCGCATCGCCAGGCCGATGATTTCCTCGATCAGCGCCCTGGGAACCGGGTCGGGCTTGTAGCCCCGGATGCTGCGGCGGCCGCGAATAACGTCGTCGAACTGCATGTGTGACCCTGAGATGGCTCTATGGCGTGAGTGTTTGAGGCTTGTGACGCGCCGTCAGTCCAACGGAAAATCGAGGATGGCAAGAGGGCAGGGGCCCGCTCGCGCCGTCGCGACGCCAACCTGACGGTTCGCGAGGGAGGGGTGGCTCCGGTCTATCCCGAGCCTTTGGGAGGCCGGGTTCCGAAGTAGGCGAAGGCGATGAACACCGCCTGCAACGGGATGCGAATCCATAGGTAGTAGGGCGCGTTGGCATAGCTCGGCACGTTGGTCGCGACCGTCCATCCATAGATGTTGAAAGGCAGGACCAGCGCCAGATAGACGATAATCGCCCAGCCCGTGATCCGCGCCCAGCGCGTCCAGATCAGGATCGCGAACGCCAGTTCCAGCACGCCGCTCGCGTAGCTGGCCTCGACCCGCAGCGGAAAGAACGGGGGAATGAGGTCCACCACCGCCTGCGGATGCAGGATGTGGCCGTAAAGACCGAAGAATCCGAACAGCAGGGTGAGATACAGCCTGAAGACGTTGGCCCACCGGAAGCGGACGGAGCGCCGGACCAGGCTGACCAGGGCGACGATCAAGACAGGCCCCAGGATGATCGCGGCCGGCATCAGCAGTTCGGACATGGGGTTCCCCGGGCTCTGGCGATCGATCCTAGAGCGCGTCGGGGCCAGAAGCGATCACCCGGCCAAAAGTCCCGGCGACGGCCAGAGGGCCCGCGCCACAGGTACGAGGATGACGGTCGCGGGGAATACCGGGCAGCGTCTTACCGCTCCTCGTCGAACCGGTTGGCCACCAGCGCGCACAGCGCTTCAAGAGCCTCCGCGCCTTCCGCGCCCTCGGCGCTGATCTCGATGGTCGAGCCGATGCCGGCGGCCAGCATCATCAGGCCCATGATCGAGCGGGCGTCGACGGTGGAGCCGTCGCGGCTGACCTGGATCTCGGCGTCGAAGCTCGCGGCCAGCTTGACGAACTTGGCGGAGGCGCGGGCGTGCAGGCCCCGCTCATTCACGATCTCGACCGTGCGCTTCAGGCTCACTTCTCGCCAGCCAGCACGTAGGAGGCGACGGAGATGTACTTGCGGCCGGCTTCCTGGGCGTGGTGCACGCACTCTTCCAGGCTCATGCGGGTGCGCAGGGACGCCAGCTTGATCAGCATCGGCAGGTTCAGGCCGGCGATGACCTCGGCCCGGGTCTGCTCCATGACGCTGATCGCCAGGTTGCTGGGCGTGCCGCCGAACATGTCGGTCAGCAGGATGACGCCCGCGCCGGTATCCACGGCGGCGCACGCCTTCAGGATATCCTTGCGGCGCTTTTCCATGTCGTCGTCGGGACCGATGCAGATGGCCCGCACCGCGTCCTGCGGTCCGACCACATGCTCCATGGCGAAGATGAACTCCTCCGCCAGCCGACCGTGTGTAACGATCACGAGCCCAATCATCAGGGGGCCCAACGCCTTGTCATGATCAAACCGGGTATCCCCTGCCCGTCAGCCTCGCGGCGGGAAGGGGGCCGCGAAGGCGCCTAGATACGCCCGTTAATGTCCGTGTCCAAGATGCTCTATGAGGCGACGTAACTTCGCAGGCGCCGCGCGGTCAAAAGGCCACAGGGAACGGATGGGGACCGGCCCGCCGGGCAGGTCCAGGCTCTCGCCCGCCGGCATCCGCTCGACCGCTTCGGGCGAGGCCTCGCAGCGCACCGCCAGCGCAATGGGACAGAAGGGCAGGGCGGCCACGGGCAGGACGCCGGCCCCCCGGCTCTCGAGCAGGCCGTGTAGCGGTTCGGGCGCGCGTCCGAAGGTGCGCCCGCCGGAAGCCCAGACCAGCACCCGGTCGTCAGCCACCATCCGGAAGCCCTCGTCCAGCGCCCGCAGCGCCAGATCGCTCTTGCCCGAGCCGGACGGCCCCTCGATGAGGACGCCGCGCCAGTCGCGGCCGAAGCGCAGGGCGATCAGTCCGGCGTGGCGGATCACGACCGCCGCTCGGGCAGGACGACGACGAATTTCGCGCCGGCGATGTTTTCGCCGGATTTTTCGCCGGATTTTTCGCGATTCTCCGCATGGATTTCGCCGCCGTGCGCCTGGACGATCTGGCGGGCGATGGAGAGGCCCAGACCCGAGTTGCCGCCGAACGCCGCGCCCTTCGGCCTGGACGTGTAGAACCGCTCAAAGACGGTCTCGAGGTTGTCCTGCGGGATGCCGGGACCGTCGTCCTCGACCAGCACCCGGGCCTGGCCCCGGTCATGGGTCAGGGCCACCCGGACCTCGCCGCCGGCCGGACTGAACGAGCGCGCGTTGTCGATCAGGTTGCGGAAAACCTGCCCCAGAGGGCCCTCGCGCCCGGAGACCGCGACGGTCTCGCCAGCGGGAACCGACAGCACGACGCTGGCCTCGCCCGGCCGGATCGAGGCGTCGTAGACCTGCACGATGTCGGTCAGCAACCGGCCCAGATCGATGACCTTCGGCGCGTCCCGCGACAGCTCGGCGTCCAGCCGCGAGGCGTTGGAGATGTCGGTGACCAGCCGGTCGAGCCGGCCGACATCCTGCTTGAGGATGCCCATCAGCCGCTCGCGGGCCTTGTCATCCCTTACGATATCGAGGGTTTCGATGGCCGAGCGGATCGAGGTCAGGGGGTTGCGGATCTCGTGAGCCACGTCGGCGGCGAAGCGCTCGATGGCGTCCATCCGCTCCGACAGGGTGTCGGTCATGTCCTCCAGCGAGCGGCTGAGGTCGCCGATCTCGTCGTCGCGGCGGGACAGGTCGGGCAGCGAGATCGACCGCGCCCGCGCCGCTTTCACTCGGTCCGCCGCCCGCGCCAGCCTCAGCACGGGTCGGGCCACCAGAACGGTCAAGAGCACCGACGACAGGAGGGTCACGCCCACCGCGATCAGGATAAAGGGGATCAGGTTGGCGCGCTCGCGGGCGATGATCTCGTTCACATCGCCGGCCTCCAGGGTCAGCACCCCGACCACGGCCCGCACCCGCCGGATAGGCAGGGAGACGGAGATCACCTGCTCGCCGTTCTCGGTGACGCGGCGCCCCTTGACGATCTCACCTGTCCGGGCCTGGGCCAGTTCCGCCTGCAGAGCCCGGGCGGCGCGCTGTTCGATCGGGCTGGGGGCGTTGTCGTCCCGCGACGGGTCGGACCTGCGGACCGGGGGCAGGGGCTTCCACTCGACCCGGTCGGCGACGACGTAGGAGTCGGTGATCGTGCGGCCGTCGCGGTCGAACAGCCGCACCCGGGCGTCGCGCGGCAGGTGCAACAGCTGCAGCAGCTGGGCGGCCCGCTCCGGCTGCAACGCCGGCTCCGGCTCGCCCACGGTGGCGGCGTCGTCGATGATGCGGGCGATCCATTCGCCCTGGGCGATCAGGCTGTCGATCCGGGCGTTGACCAGCCCGCGCCGCATCTCGTTCAGGGTCAGGGCCCCGCCGATCAGGATCGCCAGGCTGAGCAGGTTGAGCGCGATGATCAGCCGGCCGAGGCGCGAACCCTTCGGCCAGAACCGTCGCTTGCCCGACCCGCCGGGATCAGGACTCGCGATAGCGGTATCCGACACCATACAGGGTCTCGATCGCGTCGAAGCTGGGGTCCACCTGGCGGAACTTCTTGCGCATCCGCTTGATGTGGCTGTCGATCGTGCGGTCGTCGACATAGACCTGATCGTCGTAGGCGGCGTCCATCAGGTTGTCGCGGCTCTTCACGAAGCCGGGGCGCTGGG
>Ga0209066_10004601_pt1 | contig 14887 bp, 11 predicted proteins | sample All_14_2_FD_187198 | JGI IMG/M metagenome (GOLD analysis project Ga0209066, IMG submission 187198) | Freshwater microbial communities in response to fracking from Pennsylvania, USA - Allegheny Zone_MetaG_DW_15 (SPAdes) (version 2) ...
GGTGCGGGACTTCAGTGTCGTCGCCCCGATGGCTGGCGCCGAGGATGCGACCGAAGACTATGTCGGGGTCCTGCGGCGGCTGGCGGAGGCCGGGGCGGAAGTCCTGATCTGCGTGGCCCGCGCCGACGACCCGGCGGTCGTGCCGACGAGAAGGATCTGGCCCGAGGCGCCAATCCTCGTCGGCAGTGCCGATACCTTCAACCCCAAGATGAACAACGTCCGGAAGGGCCTCGAGGCGGCCAGTCGGGACGTGGTGGCGCTTTGCGATGCCGGCATCCGGCTCGGGGCGGAGGAGTTGGCGCGCGCCGCCGCTCCGCTGGCGACCGGCGTAGGCCTCGTGCTCGCGCTCAAGGCCGCCGACGCGCCGGGCAACTTCGCGGCCGAGATCGAGCGTGCGTATATCGACGGCCATCAGGCGAAGTTCCTCTTCGCGGCCGATCGGCTGGGCCTGGCCGTGGCCTCCGGCGGCGTCACGATCATGACCCGCGACACCCTGCAGCGGATCGGCAACTGGCGGGGGTTCAACCGATGGATCGCCGACGACTATTCGGTCGTGCGCTCGGTTCGCGAGCTGGGCCTCACGACCCGTCTGGGCACGGTGATGCCGCGCCTGCCGCTCGGGACGCGCGCGTGGTCGACCGTCTGGCGCCGCCAGGTTCGCTGGGCCCGTACACGGCTGCGTTTGCCGGTCTGGCCGCTGGTCCTCTGGGAGCCGGCGATCGGCTGGGCGGCCACCGGGGCCGCTGGGGCCGCCGCTTTGCTCTGTTCGGGCGCGAACGCTTGGGCGATCGCGCTTGCGCTCGCGGCCCATACCGTCGCCTGGTTGCTGGCGGAGAAGTGGTTCATGTCGGGACGCGGACTTGCGTTCGGCGCGCGCGGCGCGGTTGCGGCGCTCGTCCGTGAAGCTCTGGCGCCCGTCCTGATCGCGAGTGCTCTCTCGAGCCGGGCCATCGATTGGCGGGGGACGGACCTCGGGGGCCAATGGCGTGCATCGGCTGAAGGTTCGTCAGGGAACACCGTATCCGGGAAGTCCACATGAGCAGCATGAACGGCAGACAGCCGATCTCCACCGTGATGTTGCCGGCAAAGGTCGATACGGTCACCGTGGCGGGTGTCGAGGCCATGCTGCTGTCGGCCCTGCGGCCGGGAGCGCGCATCGTCGTCGATGGCAGCGCAGTGACATACATGAGTGCCGCCGGTGTGCGGACCTTTGCGACGGTCATGCATGAAGCGACGAAGATCCAGGCGCGCGTCGTGTTCTGCGGCTTCCACGGAGCCGCCTGGGACTGCCTCCTCGTCAGCGGATTCTCGGAACTCCTGGAAATCACCGAGACCGGCGCGCAGGCCGCGGCGCGTCTGGAGAAGGAAGCGCCTCAATCCGGTGGGGAAAGCTTGCGCCGGCGCGGCACCGCGGGTTAACTACCGCCGGGCTGAGAGCGATATCAATGAGTTGGGACGAGGCGCCGCTAAGTGTGGCGACAGTTCCGGACGGAGATTGGGATTTGACAATCTGGAGCTGGCTGCGCGCAGTCGCGCGCCCTACGGCCATTGTCCTCGGCTTGGGATTTGGCCTGGCGGCTTGTACTGCTTTGCCCGGTGACGGTCCCTGGATGGGGGGCGCCGCCTCCACGGCCACGGAAGCCTTGCCCTTCGACGTGATTGACCTCACGCCGACGACCATCGCGAACTATCGCCAGCCGCCGCCGATCGATCGGCCCTCTACGGTGAGCAACCTGTCCGCCGGCGGGCGCATCGCCGTCGCCCCGGGCGACGCCATCAAGGTGCGCATCTTCGAGCCCTACGAGGGCAGCATTTTCCCGACCATCCAGCGGCCCGGCGCGGACTTCGGCGTCCAGCGCGTCACCGACGACGGCACCATCAACGTGCCCTTCGTCGGGACGATCAAGGTTGCCGGGCTCGACCTCAGCCAGATCGAGAAGAAGGTCGCACAGCAGGTGACGGCGTCGGGCAAGGCCCAGGAGCCTCAGGTCATCGTCGAGTTCGTCGCCGACCGGACGCACACCGTCATGGTCTCGGGCGATGTCCGCAATCCCGGACGCGTCTCCCTGCTCGAGGGGGTCCGCACGGTCGTCGAGGCGATCAACAAGGCGGGCGGACCGGCCGGAATCGGCGGACAGGCGCCCAACGGCGTCGGTGCCAACCAGTTCGAAGTGGTCGTCCGCCGCAATGGCCAGATCATCCTGCAGTCGCAGTTTTCCGATGTGCTGGCCGGCGGCGATATCGGCCTGCAGAAGAACGACGAAATCGTCGTCCGTCCCAACCCGCGCACGTTCACGGTGCTCGGCGCCGTGATGAAGGCCGGCAATGTCGAGATGTCCAAGCACACGGTCAGCCTGCTCGAGGCCATGGGGACGGTCGGAGGGCTGAACGATGCCCGTGCAAACAAGACCGGCGTCTACGTCTTCCGGCTGGGCGAACTCCAGACTAATCCCACGGCCCGTGCGAAGGTGTTCCGGCTGGATCTCTACCAGCCCGTGTCCATCTTCCTTGCGCAGCAGTTTCCGGTCCAGCCGAAGGACGTCGTCTACATTACCAACGCGCCGCTCTACGAGTACGACAAGATATTGACATCAATCTACCGTACCGTTTCGATCGTTGGCGTTGCGCGAGGCAACATCGTCTCGACGGGCGGCTTCTAACTAGGGGCAGCGTGCCCGACAGTTTTCTGGTACTATTTGTTATGGCGCAGGCAAAAAAGTTCACTTGGGGCGCCACAGGATTGGCCGTGCTGCTGGTCGCGGCGGCGCTGACCCTGTGGATGATGCCCAGCCGTCAGACCAGCAGTGCGCAGGACGGGCCTCGTCCGACGGCGCCGCTGATCACGCGCGGGTACACCGACGCGCCCGCCGGTACGGCGTTGATCGCGGGCGACCCTGCCGGCGGCGGTGTGCTGATCGAGCTTCGGATCACCGATGGCCAGAAGGTTAAGCGCGACGAGATCATCGCCGTGCTGTCCAACTATCCGAAGGCCGACATTGCCGTCCGCACCACCGAGGCGGAGCTTTCCAAGACCCGGCAGGCGCGGGAGGCGATGGTCAGCGGCTACCGCGCGGCCGAGATCGCGATGCAGGAAGTCGTGGTCAAGTCGACCACCGAAGAGGTCAAGCTCAAGAGCCTGGAGATGCAGCGATCCGGCAAGCCGCCGGATCAGAAGCAGCTCGAACAGAGCATTTCCCAGCAGGCGCTGGAGCGCGAGCAGGCCAAGCTGCGGGTCCTGAAGGAGACGTTGCAGACCGACCTTCAGCAGATCGATACGGATATCTCGATCATCCAGGCCAAGCTCGACAACGCCCGCAACACCCGCGAACAGGCGCTTGTCCGTTCACCCCTCGATGGCATGGTCATCCAGATCTACACCCGTCAGGGTGAGCGCGTTTCACCGAATGGCATCGCCAAAATCGTCGACCTGTCCCAACTCCGCGTCCTCGCCGACGTCGATGAACTGAACGTCGGGCGCATCGCGACGGGAGGCAAGGTCGAGGTGACGTTCCGTGGCAGCCCGACGGTTTACTATGGGACGATTTCCCGTGTCGCTCCGACCGTGAAGCGCATGCAGCGCATGGAGCCGGACGGCGGCTCCTCGACCGACGCGCGCGTGGTCCAGGTCGAGATCCAGCTCGATGACCCGTCCAGCATGCCGCAGGTCCTGGGCCGCGAGACGCGCGTCACCTTTCTCTGATGGCACTCACTCTGCCAGCGGTTAAGTCGCGGCCGCGGCGCTGGTTCAGCTGGCTGCCGGATTTTTCGCTCAGCCGGCTGCGCGCGGCGGCGATCACCGCGACGCGCATGCCCCTGGGCTCGCAGCAGCTCAAGCGCCAGCGCACCAGTACGCTGCTGTCGCTGGCCGGCGTGACGGCGAGTTTGCTGGTGATCTTCGCCCAGCTCGGCATCGAGCGCGCCGTCTACGACTCGGCGATCCGGCTCCACCGCTCGGTGGCAGGGGACCTCGTCATGGTCCCCTACGGCTTCAAGTCGCTGCAGCTTCATGCCGAGGTCCCGGCGTCACTGACCGACGTCCTGGCGGCCAATCCCGAAGTGACCAATACGCTGCCGTTCTGGTTCGGCGTCATGTCCCTCACGCACAAGGGAATGGAAAGCGCACGCCGCATCGCCTGGTATGCGGTGGATGTCGAGCGGCCCGCGATCGACGTGCCCGGCCTCAGGGAGAACCTCTACCGTCTGCGCGAAGCGCGCCGGATGCTCTACGACCGCGAATCGCGACCCTATTTCGGAGATCTCGCGGAGCAGGTCGGACCCGGAAAACCCGAGTTCCAGGTTCTGGGACCGCCGGACAATCGCGGGTTGCTGCGCCAGCTCTTCGTCGTCGGGACCTTCGCGCTCGGCCCGAACGTGCTCAACGACGGTTCGATCATCATGTCCGAGGACACGATGGCCGAAGTGTTCGGCTCCTGGTGGTCCCAGCGTCCTGCCTTCATCGCGATCCAGCTGGCCAAGGATGCCGATCCGGATAAGGTTCGCCAGCAACTGAACACGGCGCTCGCCGGGCGTGGCGAAGTCCTGACGCTGCGCGAGTTCGAAAAGCGCGAGCGCACCTACTGGTCCCGCGAGACGCCGGTGGGCTACATCACCGACCTGGGCTTCGTCATGGGCGTGATGATCGGCATGGTCTTCATCTATTACGCCCAGTACCAGATCATCCGTTTCTACCTGCCCGAATACGCCATCCTGAAGAGCCTGGGCTATGACTGGTGGTTCTTCCTGTTCATGATCGCGCAGATCGGCGCCGCCATCATCACGCCGGCCTTCCTCGTGGCCTTCACGCTCGGACGCATGGTCTATGGCGCCACCGAGGCTGCGATGCATCTCGGCATGTCGATGGGCTTGCGCGAGATGGTCGTGGCCCTGGTCGCCTGTCTGGTGATGACCCTGGTCTCCAGCCTGTTCGCCATACGGCGCCTGTGGCGGGTCGACCCGATCATGCTGTTCGAATGACCGCGATGTCGGACACCCAGGGATTCGGGCCGGCGGTCGTCGAGGCGGTCGACGTCCATCACCATTATGGCGAGGGGCCGCAGCGCGTCGACGTGCTGTTCGACATCAACATGCAGGTCCGCGAGGGCGAGCTGGTGATCGTCACCGGCCCGTCGGGCTCCGGCAAGACGACGCTGCTGACCATCCTCGGAACCATGCGCAAGCCGTCCGAAGGCAAGCTCAGGCTGCTGGGTACCGACATCGTGGGCCTGGGCGGTTCCGACCTCGACGTACTGCGCAATCGGATCCGCTTCCTGTTCCAGAAGCGCAACCTGCTGTCCTCGCTGACGGCCCTGCAGAACGTGATCGCCGGTGTCTCGACGACACCGCTCGCGGATCCGGCCTGGGACGAACCACGGGCCCGACACCTGCTGGGCATGCTCGGACTGGGCGACAAGGCGTCGGCCTGGCCCGACGAACTGTCGGGCGGCCAGCAGCAGCGCGTCGCGATCGCCCGCACAATGATCGGGCTACCCGACCTCATCATCGCCGACGAGCCGACCTCGGCGCTCGACCGTGTCTCGGGACGTCTGGTGGTCGACCAACTCAAGGACCTGACCATGCGCGCCAAGTGTGCTGTGGTGCTGTCGACCCACGACGAACGCATCTTCGACGTGGCCTCGCGTCGCCTCCATATCGAGGACGGCCGCTGCTTCGAAGTCCCCATTCATTATCACTGAGACCGGCGGCCCGGCATGCTGCTGTTCCTCATCGACCTTCTCGTGATCCTGTGCCTCGCCGCACAGTTCGCGATCGCAGGATACTTCATCTACCTGGTCTACTGGTTGTTCGAACTGCCGCGCGACGGGGCGGCACGCCCGTCGCTGCCGGACGAGCTGCCGCGCGTCCTGGTGCAGGTGCCGGTCTACAACGAGCCGCTTGTGGTCGAACGCTCCATGGCCGCGATGGGCGGCCTCGACTGGCCGCGCGACCGGCTCACGATCCAGCTGCTCGACGACAGCACCGACATCACCTCCGACATCGCCGCGCACGCCATCGCGCGCCTGCGCCGAGCCGGCATCGACGCGCATCACGTCCGCCGCAGCGATCGCGGGGGGTTCAAGGCCGGTGCGCTGGCGGCGGGCCTGGCGCTGGACGACGCGCCCTATGTGGCGGTGTTCGACGCCGATTTCGTACCGCCGCCGGACTGGCTGAAAGACGCCATGGCCGCGATGCTCAGCCACCCGCGTGCCGCCTTCGTGCAGACCCGGATCGAGTGGGGCAATGGCGAACGCAACTGGCTGACGCGGGCGCAGCGCCTGATGCAGGACGCTCATTTTGCCGTCGAACAGGACGTGCGTGCGCGCCGCGGCGTGCCGTTCCAGTTCAACGGCACGGGAGGCATCTGGCGCCGGGCCGCGGTCGAGGAGGCGGGCGGCTGGTCGCACGACACGCTTTCCGAGGATCTCGATCTCGTCCTTCGGACCTATCTCAAGGGATGGACCGGCGTGTTCCTGATGGACACGCATGTGGTCGGCGAACTGCCGCAGAAGGTCGAGGATTTCAGTGCCCAGCAGAGCCGCTGGTCCAAGGGCTTCGTGCAGGTCGCCCGCAAGCTGCTGGGTCCGATCTGGAAGTCGGCTTGGCCGACCGAGGCGAAGCTGACGACCACCGTGGCACTGGCACAGCAACTCGTCTTTCCGCTGATCGTCGTCGGGGTCCTGGCCCTGATCGTGTCGATCCTGGGCCATGGCCGGCTGCTTGGCCTCTTCCGATTCGGTCTCTGGCTTTGGCTGTTCGGCATGCTCGCCGTACTGTTCGGCATGACCTGGGGGGCCTACCGTCGCCTGAAGAGGGGTGGCACCGTGCGGTACCTGGTCACGGCTGCCAGCGTGCCCGCGCTGATCGTATACCTCGCCGTCGCCAACGCCGCCGCGATCGTCGGCGCGGGGTTCGGCAAGAAGACCGAGTTCAACCGCACACCCAAGACGGGGATCTGAGGCAGCGCCGATGGCCATTCTCGCCACCCTGGCGCTTCTCTTCGGCGCCGTCTTCGCGGTCTGCTGCGTGTTGCTCGCCGCCTTCGTCGGCAGCCTGCTCTACATGGTGGTTCTGCATCACCGCCTGAAGCCCGCAGGACTGCGGCGGGAGGAGATCCTGCTGGCGACGCCGCTTCCGCCGGACGCGGAGCTGCCCCATGTCGTGGTCCAGATCCCCTCGTTCAACGAAGGTCCGGTGGTTCGGCGCGGGGCCGAATCGGCGGCGGCGCTCGACTGGCCGCGCGACAAGCTGCACATCCAGTTGCTGGACGACAGCACCGACGAGACGGCGGAGATGGTGCGCCAGGTCGCGGCCGAGCTGCGCGCCAAGGGGTTCGATGTGGTGGCGCTGCAGCGGACCGATCGCAGCGGCTACAAGGGCGGCGCCCTGCACGAGGCGATGCAGCAGACGCCGTACGACTTCTTCGCAATCTTCGACGTCGACTACATCCCGCCGACCGACTTCCTGCGGGTCTGCATGCGGCCGTTCTTCGCCGAGCCCAACACGGCGTTCGTTCAGGCGCGCTTCGATTTCCTCAATCCGCATGAGAATGCACTCACCGAGATGCAGATGGTGACGCTCGATGCGCATCTCGGCATCGAGCAGGCGACGCGCTGCTGGGCCGGCCACCCGCTGCCGTTCAACGGCACCTGCGGGATCTGGCAGCGCGCGGCCATCGACGCCGGCGGCGGCTGGAAGGGCGACACCGTCACCGAGGACCTCGATCTCACCTATCGCGGGTGGGTGAAGGGCTGGCGGGCACTGTTCCTCACCAGCGTCGGCGTGCCGGGCGAACTCCCGGCCGACACCAAGACCTGGCTGCGGCAGCAGCAGCGGTGGCAGGACGGCTTCCGCCATGTCTCCCTGCGCATGTTCCCGGAGATTCTGAAGAGCCGGTCCATCACTCCGTCGGCCAAGCTCGCGGCTTTGCTGCATCTGTGCATGGCCCTCAATCAGCCGGTGCTGCTGGTGGGTGTGGTTTCCGGAATCCTCGCGGGGCTGCTGGCTCCGTCGCTGGTGCCCCTGCTGCTGACCCTGTTCGTGGTTACCGTGGCCTGGGTGCTTGTCTGCGCGACGACGTTCCTGCGGGCCGGGCACAATTTCATCCGCGGCGGCGAGATTCCGCCGCTCCAGTTCGCCGTGGTGCTGGTGCGCTTCGTCGGCGGCCAGGTGGCCACCGTGCTGCGCTCGCTTGGCGTCCACGCGAAGAAGCTGTTCAGCAAACCCAAGCCGGTCGTCTTCGACCGCACGCCCAAGCGCGGGACTTAAGTCGGCGCGCTCTCGCGCAGCAGCGGGTGATGGGCGCTGCGCAGGCCGCCGCCCAGCCGCATGGGCGCGTCGAAGGACAGGGGAACGACGTCGACCCTGCGGCTGTGCAGCTCTTCGATCACGCGCCGGTTGTCGGCATCCACGATGACCCGGCCCGGCTCGAGGACGAGGGCGTCGGTGGCGAGACGCGCGGCCTCCTCGGGCGAAACCTCGATCTTGTCCCAGTCACGCAGCGACATCGGCAGGCCGTCGATCAGCCGTTGCGGGCAGTGGACGAGCAGGCCCGGCTGGATCAGGGCCATGGCGCGGTCGAGGTGGTGGACGTGCGATTTCAGGGCAACGGGGATCACGCGATAGCCGTCGCCGAGCAGGGCCTGCAGCCAGTCCGCGCCGGCGAGGTCGGAGGCGCAGCCGGAGATTCCGACATAGACCTCGCGGCCATTGAGCATAATATCGCCGCCTTCGAGAAAGGGACCGTCGACGCCCCCCGGTGAACCCAGCGGGACGCTCGACCAGCGCGCGCCCCGGGCGGCCACAGCCTTCTGGACGATCGATCGCAGGCCGAAGCGCTCGCGCTGGCGGCATTTGAGGCGCAGCGATGCGTCGATCACGTTCCTGTCGACGACGATCATGGCATCGCGCACGAAGAGCTGGGCACCTTCGCCGTTCGGCGCGAGGAAGGTCCGCTCGTCGCCTTTGAGCCGCTGCGGTCGGTGAACCGTGACGCCCTCGCGGGCCACGAGTTCGGCCAGCGCCTCGACTTGGCGCTCAATCCGGCTCGCCCATTCGTGATCGACGTCGACGAGCCGCTGCCCGCCATGGCGGCGGCTGAACTCGAGGGCCTCCGGCGTCAGCCAGCGGCAGGCCTCTTCATGGAAGACGACGACGTCTTCGGGCGGCGAGATGCCGATGACCACTTCGCGCAGCTTTCCCCACTCGTGGTGTGCGCCGAACAGCATGGTCAGACCCGGGCGTAGATGTCCTCGTAGCGGACGATGTCGTCTTCCTCGACATAGTCGCCGGTCTGTACCTCGACGACTTCGAGCAGTTCGGTTCCCGGGTTGGCCAGGCGATGAACGCCGCCGATCGGGATGTAGGTCGATTGGTTCTCGCGGAGGGTCATGACCTTCCCGTCGAGCGTGACCTCGGCAACGCCCTTGACGACGACCCAGTGCTCGGCGCGGCGATTGTGGCTCTGCAGGCTGAGCTTGGCGCCGGGCTTGACCGTCAGCCGCTTGGCGCGGAAACGCTCGCCGCGGTCGATGTCCTGATAGCTGCCCCACGGACGATGCATGAGCGCATGCTCGGTCGCGGCGCGGTGCTTGCCGTCCGACATGCGCTGCACGACGTCCTTGAGGCGCGGAAGATTGTCGCGATGGCCGACCAGCACGGCGTCGTTCATCGACACGACGACCACGTCCTCGACGCCGATCACGGCGGTCAGCGGCCCGTCGGAGCGGATGTAGGAATTGCGCACATGGTCGATCTCGACCGGACCCTCTGTCACGTTGCCGGCGCTGTCGGCATGGCCGACGTCGAGCAGCGCATCCCAGGTACCGAGATCGGACCAGCGGAAGCGGGCTGGCACGACCCAGCACTTGTCGGTGCGCTCCATGACCGCGTAGTCGATCGACTTTGCCGGCGCCTTGGCGAAGGCGTCGGCGTCGAGGAACACTGTCGACTCGGTCTTGCGCGCCTTGGCCACGGCCTCCTCGGCGGCGGCCGCCATGGCCGGTTCGAAGCGGGCCATTTCCGACAGCAGGAGATCGGGCGGGAAGAGGAAGTTGCCGCTGTTCCACAGCAGCCCCTCGGCGATGTACTGCATCGCCTTCTGGGCGTTGGGCTTCTCGACGAAGGCCGCGACCTTCATCACCGGGCCGATCCTTTCGCTCCCGGGGCGGATGTAGCCGTAGTCGGTCTTGGGCTCCGTCGGCGGGATCCCGAAGGTGACGATGCCGCCGGTCTCCACCGCCGCGAGCCCCTCGCGGCACCCGGCCAGGAACTCCTCGGCGCCGATCACCAGATGGTCGGAGGCGAGCGCCAGCACGGCCTTCGCCCCGAGGCCGCGCGTATAGGCGGCGGCGGCGGCCATCGCCGGGCCGGAATCACGCCGCGACGGCTCGACCAGAATGTCGATGTCGACCCCGATCTCGCGGGCCTGGCTCTCGCACATGAAGCGATAGGCGTCGTTGGTGGCGATCACCGGCTTGCCGAAGAGGCTCCGGTCGGCCACCCGCAGCAGCGTCTGCTGGAAGGTCGACTGCTTTCCCAGGAGCGGAACGAACTGCTTGGGCATGCTCTCGCGCGACAGCGGCCACAGGCGCTTGCCGGAGCCTCCGACGAGGATAACGGGCGTGATGAGCGACATTCTGACGGCTTTCGTTACGGAGGGGCTTTATTGGCCGGCTTGGGCGGCGGCATGCCGGGCCGCGATATAGCCGAAGGTGAGGGCCGGGCCAATGGTGATGCCCGCACCGGGATAGGTACCTCCCATGACGCTGGTCATGTCGTTTCCGGCGGCATAGAGGCCGCGGATCGGCGCACCCTGTACGTCGAGGACGCGGGCGTGCCCGTCCACCCGCAGGCCGAGGAAGGTGCCGATGTCGCCCGGGACCATCTTCATCGCATAGAAAGGCCCCTGCAGGAGAGGCGCGAGACAGGGGTTGGGTCGGTGCGTCGGGTCGCCGTTGAAGCGGTGATAGGCGTCGGTCCCCTTGCCGAGATCGGGATCCTCGCCGCGGGCGGCATTCGCATTGAACCGGTCGATGGTCGCCTGCAGGGTCCCTGCGTCAATGCCGATCTTCTTGGCCAGCTCCGCCCAGGTGCCCGCCGCGAGCAGGTAGCCGTTGCGGATGTGGGGGCCGAGCGGCAGCGGGGCGGGACCGATGGCGCCCATGCCGTAGCGCCGGATGGCGCGATGGTCGCAGAGCAGCCAGCAGCTCGTCTCCCCGCGCCCGCGGCAGGCCTCGACCATGGCGGGCACGAAGTCGTGGTACGAGGCCGATTCGTTGGCGAAGCGCCGGCCGGCCGGATCGACGGCGATGTAGCCGGGCTTGCCGCGCTCGTAGAAATGCGGGAACGGCAGGGTCGAGCCATCCGGTTGCGGGACCAGCGAGACCGGGACCCAGGCCGCCGGATGGGCAACATCCTCCGCCATGGCACCGCCCGCCGACTGGCCGAGCCGGATCCCGTCGCCGCGATTGCCCGGCGGTGGTGCGGAGCGATGGAAGTGCCCCTCCCGGACATGTCCGTAGTAGCGGCTCTTGAGGTCGTCGTTGGCGGGAAAGCCGCCGCAGGCCAGCACCACGCCGCGCCGGGCGCGGATCTCCTGTCGCTTGCCCTCCCGATGGACGACCGCACCGGTCACGGCGCCCTCGTGCTGCACGAGCTCGACGACGGGACTGTCGAGCCAGAGGTCGATGCCGCGCTCCTCGGCCGAGAGGGCGAGGGCCGCTATCAGGCCGTTTCCGTTGGTGAGGCGCGTTCCGCGATCGTGGCTCAGCCGGTCGAGCGCGTAGCGTGCCGTCATGCCGGCGACATGGAGAGCCGAGCGCGCCGAGCGGGTCATCTTGAAGACGTGCGGCAGGTCGTTGCGTCCCAGCATCATGCCGCCGAACGCCATCATCGTGCGCAGCGGCGCCCGCAACTGGCGGAACCGCTTGCCCAGCCGCCGACCGTCGAACGGCAGGGGCAGCAGCGAACGGCCGCCCTGTGCGGCACCCGGCTTGGTCGGGTGGTAATCGGCCCAGATCGGCACGGCCTCGTAACGAACGTGGGTGTTGTTCTCGATGAACTCGACGGCCGGGTTGCAGTTGTCGAGGAAGGCATTGGCCAATTCCAGGTTCAACCGATTGCCGGCCTCCTGCTGCAGGTAGGTGAGGGCGTCCTGCTTGGAGTCGGGGATGCCGAGCGCCCGTCCGTGACGGTTGCCGGGGATCCAGATGACGCCGGCGGAGTAGGCCGTCGTTCCGCCGAACAGCGGCTCCTTCTCGACCATGAGCACGTCCAGGCCGGCATGAGAGGCCGTCAGCGCCGCCGAGAAACCGGCAGCGCCGGAGCCCACCACAAGAAGATCGGTTTCGATCATGTCCTTGTCCCGCCGGGCGACGCTCCGCCCGAATGTCTGCCGAGATTCTCCTCGTGCCGGCGCCGGGCTTCGTTCTCCACCGCTTCGGCCAGCGCCGGAATGTGCGACGCGATTTCGTAGAAGTCGCTGGCGTAGAGGACGAGGAGGGTTGTCGGCGCCGTCGTGACGATGGTGGCGGCACGGGGCTGGCGATTGAGCAGCGACATTTCGCCGAAGAACGCACCGTCGCCCAGGCGCACCGTGCCGCCGGTCGGCAATCGGACCTCGACCTCGCCGGCGCAGATGAAGAACATCGAGTCGCCGGGATCCCCGCGCCGCAGCACCTGAACGCGAGCCGGGTAGTAGCGGGTGCGCAACTTGCCCACGATCTCGGACAGCGTCACGACGCCCAGCGATGCGAAGATCGGCACCCGGGTCACCTGGTCCCAGACCCGCAGATACTCGCGCCGCCGCTCTTCCTGGGCGAAGCCGGTGGCGAGTACGCCGGTCATCAGCGCGAGCACCGCGATGCCGCTGATCATCAGCAGCGATCCGATGATGCGGCCCAGCGGCGTCAGCGGCACCACATCGCCGTAGCCGGTCGTCGTCAGCGTGACGACCGCCCACCACATCGCGTTGGGCAGGCTGCCGAACTGCTGCGGCTGGCCGTCGCGCTCGACGATGTGGGCACCGGTCGCTGCCGCCATGAGCAGGATCGCGAACACGATCAGGACGCTGGCGATGGGCGCGCGTTCGTTGGAAATGACGCGCGCCAGCGTTCCGAAGGCCGGCGCGTGAAGACCGAGCTTCAGGATCCAGAGAATGCAGAATATCGAGGCCGCGTCGGTCCCGGCGATGCTGTACCCGCCCGCCAGCATGAAGGCGGGCATGATCGCGAGCAATCCGATCAGGCCGGGAGCACTGCCGGCCCAATGCAGCCGTGCCCGCAGGGGAGTCATGTCCGCGGCGTGCGGCAGTTCCGGCGCGATCCATAGACGCGCCACATACTCCACGAGGAAGAAAAGCGTGACGCACCAGATCGCCCCCCGCAGGAAGACGCGCTGAGACGACGACATCTCCTCGACCGAGAGCAGAATGACGGCGAGCAACCCGATTGCCAGCACGACCAGATGGCCTTTCCGCCACCGGCGGCCGGCCGGCGTCGGGGTGTTGGGGCGCAGGATGTCGAACAGCTGCGCGCGGAGCGTCTTTGCGGAGGCCGTCACGGTGCGACCATAGGCGTGCTGGCCTGCGAATTGCAACGCGGCGGCGCCGGGTCTACCGTCGGACCATCCCCCCAGACAGAGGTTTGCACTCAAGGTGATCAACGATTTGCGCATTGCCGTCGACATCGGCGGCACGTTCACGGACGTCGTGTTGGAAGAGGGGGGGCGTCGGATCACCCGCAAGCTGCTGACGACGCCGCAGCGCCCGGAGCAGGCGGTTCTCGACGGGGTACGCCTCATTCTCGGTGACGCCGGCAAGGGGTTCGGCGATGTCGGCGTGTTCGTCCATGGGACGACGCTGGCCACCAACGCCGTCATCGAGCGGCGCGGTGCGCGCACGGCGCTGATCGCCACGGAGGGATTCCGCGACGTTCTCGATATCGCCAACGAGAGCCGCTACGACCAGTACGATCTCAGCATCGAGAAGCCCAGGCCGCTCGTCGCACGCGCGATGCGCTTCACCATCCCCGAGCGCATGGACGTCCACGGCAAGGTCCGCCTGGCGCTGGACGAGAACGCGGTGCGGTCCCTCGCCGGGACCCTGAAGGCCGAGGGAATCGAAAGCGTCGCGGTGGCTTTCATGCATTCCTACGTCAACCCCGCCCATGAGCGTCGGGTGCGCGAGATCCTGAAAGAGGAGTTGCCCGAACTCTGGGTTACGCTTTCGAGCGAAGTCTGCCCCGAGGTCCGCGAGTACGAGCGGACCTCGACCGCAGTGGCCAATGCCTATGTGCAGCCCCTCATGGATTCCTACCTGGCGCGGATGCAGGCGGCACTCGCGGCCGAGAAGTTCACGGGCACGATCTACCTCGTCACCTCGGGCGGCGGGCTCACGGCGATCGAGACGGCGCGGCGCTTTCCGGTACGTCTCGTCGAATCGGGGCCGGCCGGCGGCGCGATCTTCGCGGCACAGGTCGCCGCGCGCGCGGGCGAAGCGCGGGCGCTCAGCTACGACATGGGCGGCACGACAGCCAAGGTCTGCCTGATCGACGACTACCAGCCGCACACGGCACGGCTGTTCGAAGTCGATCGCGCGGCCCGCTTTCTGAAGGGATCCGGACTGCCTGTCCGCATTCCCGTGATCGAAATGGTCGAGATCGGTGCAGGCGGCGGATCGATTGCACGCCTCGACGCCCTGAAGCGGGTCACGGTCGGCCCCGAAAGCGCCGGCGCCGAGCCGGGACCTGCCTGCTACGGCCGCGGCGGCCGGCATCCGGCCGTCACCGACGCCAACGTGGTGCTCGGCACGATCGACCCGGCCCATTTCGCCGGCGGAACGATCGCGCTCGACATCGATGCCGCACGCGGCGCCATCGAACGCGATGTCGCCGAC
>Ga0209066_10004603_pt1 | contig 14883 bp, 12 predicted proteins | sample All_14_2_FD_187198 | JGI IMG/M metagenome (GOLD analysis project Ga0209066, IMG submission 187198) | Freshwater microbial communities in response to fracking from Pennsylvania, USA - Allegheny Zone_MetaG_DW_15 (SPAdes) (version 2) ...
TCGTAGGCGAGCCCTGAGACGCCGGCCGCGACGGTGGCGGCGACGAGCCCGAGCCCACGCAGCAGACCCTGGGCCGAACCGGCGCGCGCGGGGTCGACACTGTGGGCCATAGCGGCAGCCGCCCCGATGAAGGCGAGAGCTTGCCCCGTCGACTCGACGAAGCCCATGCCCGTGACGAGCCACGGGTTTCCGACCACTCCGTAGAGGGCGACGATCGGCAACAGCACCGCGAGTCCGCGCCAGTACGCCGAGACGCCGCCGCGCCGGTCGGCCAGTCTGCCGGCCCATCCGGCGACGATGACGTAGGGAATCGAGAAGAACACGTAGCTGGCAGCGACGAGCAGGGGCTCAGCGCCGATGTCGGTCATGTACCGGGGCCAGATGCCGTCGTACGCTCCGGTCGGCACCATGACGGCGGCGTAGAGCAGCACGATGCCGACGATGCGTGGGTTGCGCACCAGGTCGAGACTTGTGCGTGGCGCCGGCGTCGCTCCGAAACGCAGGCTACGGTCGGCGTCGGTGCCATCGAACCCGATAACACCGGCAGCGATGCCGCCTGTCTGCGGGTGTGCGTCGTCGCCGTCGAAGGAGGACGACGAGTGGATGCTCACTGCCCGCTCGCGGAACCCGAGCCACACCGGCACGAGCGCGATGAGCACCACGACTCCCGAGACTCCCAGAATGAGTGACGGCGACACGACTGAGACAGCCGCACCGGCGACGAGCGGCCCGAGAGCGATGCCGGCGAGTTCTGCGGCGCCCATGCGACCGAGTAGCTCGCCGCTGCGCGGCGGGTCACTGCGCACGAGCAGGGCGCTCGCCGCGATGACGAAGACTCCGAAGCCGAAGCCGCCGAGCGCGCGGCCGGCGATGAGCTGCCAGCCAGCGTCGGCGAAGCCACTCAGTACGAGCGATGTCGAGACGAACAGAACACCGGTGATCGCCATCGAGCGAGCGTGGCCTCGGTCGGCGAGCGGCGCCACGAGCAGTTCGGCGATGAGCGCGGCTGCGAAGCCGGCAGCGGCGAGGTATCCGATCTCTGCGGTCGTCACGTCGAGGCTCAGCTGCAGACTCGGCAGCAGAGGGAAGATGACGAACGATGCCGCCGCGAGCAACACCATCGCCGTCACGACAGCAGGAACGAGTCCGCGACGCAGCCTGTCGACCACGACGACACCTCTCCTTCCATCGCCCGACGATCGAGCGTTGTCCATCTGGACAATAACTGTAGCGGTGCTTGTCCGCATGGACAATACTGTTCGCGAGCGACCTACACTCGACTCGTGGCCGAACAAGCAGCCCCCGGGCGCAAGACTGCAGCACGCAAGAGTTCTGACGAGCGACGCGACGAGATCGTGCGCGCCACCCTCGGGCTCGTTGCGCGCAAAGGCTTCGCAGGGGTCACGCTTCGCGATGTTGCTGCCGAGGTCGGCGTCGTGCACGGACTCATTCGCCACTACTTCGCCGGGCGAGACGAGCTCGTCGCAGCCGCTTTCGAACACGCAGTGACCGCAGAGCTCGAGGGCGACGACGCTCTCGTGCGCGGGCTCGACCCGGTGCCAGCGCTTGCCGCCTGGCTCGCAGCCACCCCCGAGCAGCACTATCGCGTGTGGATCGACGCGTGGAGCGAAGCACCCCGCACCCCGGCCCTTGCCGCCGCACTCGAGCGCCACCATGACGAGTGCGAGAGGTTTCTCGCCGCGCTCATCGCTCGCGTGCTCGACGAGCGGCCTGACGAGTCGGCACGCTCGATCGACCCGGCGGCCGAATCGCGACTGCTCACGGCGGTCGCTGACGGCGTCGCCGTGCAACAGCATGCCGTCGGCACGCTCGACGCCGACGAGGCGAACGCCATCGTGTTCGGCGTCGCTGAGCAACGCCTCGGTCTTGCGCCTGGTGAACTCGCTCAAGCGCGCTCCGTGCCCGCGCGAGGTCGCTGGACGGAGCACGGCGCTGCCGCCTCGGTAGACTGAGTCGTACCCCCTCTCACATTTCGAAGGGATTCTCCATGCCTGCCGTGGTCATCGTCGGCGCCCAATGGGGCGATGAAGGCAAGGGCAAGGCCACTGACCTCCTTGCCGGTCGCATCGATTACGTCGTCAAGTTCAACGGCGGCAACAACGCCGGTCACACCGTCGTCGTCGGCGACGAGAAGTATGCGCTGCACTTGCTGCCGAGCGGCATTCTCACCGACGGCGTCGTGCCCGTCATCGCTAACGGCGTCGTCGTCGACATCGAGGTGCTGTTCGACGAGCTGACCGCGCTCAGTGCGCGCGGCGTTGACGTCTCGAAGCTACTCATCAGCGCCAACGCTCACGTCATCACGCACTATCACCGCACCCTCGACAAGGTCACCGAGCGCTTCCTCGGCAAGCGCCAGATCGGCACGACCGGCCGCGGCATCGGCCCCGCCTACGCCGACAAGATCAACCGCGTCGGCATTCGCCTGCAAGACCTTTTCGACGAGAACATCTTGCGCCAGAAGGTTGAGGGCGCTCTCGGCGTCAAGAACCACTTGCTCGTCAAGGTCTACAACCGCCGGGCGATCACGGTCGACGAGATCGTCGACGACTTGCTCTCGTACGCGGAGCGCTTGCGGCCGATGGTCGCCGACACGGCTCTGCTGCTCAACCAGGCCCTCGATCGCGGCGAGACTGTGCTCTTCGAAGGTGGCCAGGCCACGATGCTCGACGTCGACCACGGCACCTACCCCTTCGTGACGTCGTCAAACGCGACGAGCGGCGGTGCCGCCACCGGCTCAGGGGTCGCACCCAACCGCATCGACCGCGTCATCGGCATCGTCAAGGCCTACACGACGCGCGTCGGAGCGGGCCCCTTCCCGACCGAGCTCTTCGACGAGTCTGGCGAGTTCTTGCGTGCCGCCGGTTTCGAGTTCGGCACGACCACCGGGCGTCCGCGCCGTTGTGGCTGGTACGACGCGCCTATTGCCCGCTACTCAGCACGCATCAACGGCGTCACCGACTACGTGATGACGAAGCTCGACGTGCTCACTGGCCTCGAGCGCATTCCCGTCTGCGTCGCCTACGACGTCGACGGCGTGCGCCACGACGAGGTGCCCGTCTCGCAGAGCGACTTTCACCACGCGACGCCGATCTACGAAGAGTTTCCCGGCTGGACTGACGACATCTCGGGCGCGCGCAGCTTCGACGACCTGCCGAAGAACGCGCAAGACTACGTGCTCGCGATCGAGGCCATGAGCGGCGCACGCATCTCGGCCATCGGCGTCGGCCCCGGCCGTGACGCCATCGTCGTGCGGCACGACCTGCTGGACTGAGCGATGGATGCCGCACTCGCGCCGCGCCCGCTGGCGGTGCTCACGGCTGAGGTCAGCGCGTGACCCTGCCCGCCCCGCACGTCGTGCTCGAGGGGCACGGCGTGCGACTTGAGCCCCTCGACCCCTCCACGCTCGGCACGCCGGTGTGGGGGTCGCTCGCGGCGGCGCTCGGGCATCCCGAGGTCTTTGCCGGAGGCTGGGGCGGAGGGCCGGCGGGCTTTCGCGACGGCGCTGAACTCGTGCAGTGGTTGCCCACTTATTTGCCGGTGCGCTCGGGTCAGCCCTACCTCGTGCGCACCGAGGCCGGCGCGGTCGTCGGCACGTCGAGCATCGGTGACATCGACCCTGCGCGTGAAGCGGCGCACATTGGCTGGACGGCCTACACGCCCGCGGTCTGGGGCACCCCGGTGAATCCCGCGTGCAAGCTGCTCATGCTCGAGCACCTCTTCGCGCACGGTTGCGGACGCGTGAAGCTGCAGGCTGACGAGCGCAACGCGCGCTCACGCGCCGCCATTCTCAAGCTCGGCGCCACCTTCGAGGGCATCACTCGACGCGAACAGCCTCGCGCCGACGGCTCGTGGCGCGACACGGCCGTCTACTCGGTCATCATCGACGACTGGGAGCGCGTGCGCGAAGGACTGCTCGCGCGTGTGGAGCAGTAGAGCGGCTACTCGCTCACGCTCCGGCGACCACGCCGAACCAGAGCACACCGAGCCACACGCCGAGCGCCGTGCCCACGAGCGCGATGGAGATGCTCACGATCCAGTCGCCTGCGGTCGGGTGGTTCTCGCCGCGTGACCTCGCGATCGGCCGCTAGCGAGACTCGATGAGCGGGGTGGGCGCGCCGAGCCGCCGGGCAGCGCTGAGCCGCCGGGCAGCGCGCGCGATGGGAAACTCTCGCGGCCAGTGCCGCAAAACCGTCGCGAGCCCGCGCCAAGGGCGGGAGTTGGCTCCGCCGTTCACGGTCGAGCGGTCAGTCGAGACGGTCACGGCGAGTGTCGGGTCGACGATGATGGCGCCCGCCAAGTGGATGCTCAAGTCGATGTCGACGTGCTGACGAGCGTCATCGACACAGAGGTCGTCGCGCGACTGCTGCCACACCTCCCGACGCATCGCGAAAGCCGAGCCGCGCAGGGGAGGGTGCCCGAGCGCGAGCCCCAGCAGGCCGAAGTACGTGCGCGTCGACAGCGAGGTGCTACGAGGGCGCGCGCGACCGTCGTCTTCCATGATGACGCCCGAAGCGGTGACCGCTGCGGCTGAGGTGTTGAGCGTGAACGACTCGCACACCGACGAGACCCAGGTCGCACCGGGGATCGAGTCAGCATCGAGGCGCGCGATGATGTCGCCCGAAGCCTGGTTGTAGCCCACGGCCATCGCGGCCGCATCGGTGAGTGAGGGTTCGCGTACGACGAGGGCTCCGCGACTCGCGGCGACGGCGGTTGCGCGCATGCGAGGGTCTCGGTCGACCACGATGATCTCGTGCGGCGGGTAGGTCTGCATGTCGAGCGCGTCAAGGCAGCGATCAAGGTAGTTAAGGTCGTCGCCGACGGGAATGATCACCGACACTCGCTCGGTAGGCAACGAACGGTACATGGTTCTCCTTCAGTGACGAGAAGGACGATCCAACTCCGTACATACTCAAGGCTATGCGCTGGAAGTGCTTCAAGGCCTTCCGCTCCCGGCGACATTCGTCTATAGTCGCGCGACCGCCCGTGCTGGCACGCGGCCGGTACGCTCGAAGCATGGATGACGACGCCCTCGCTGAGCTCACCTCGTTGCGCCGTAGCATCGACAACATTGACGCAGCGCTCATCCACCTTCTCGCTGAGCGCTTCAAGTGCACGCAGTCGGTCGGACGCCTCAAGGCCACGACGAACATGCCGCCGAGCGACCCCGAGCGCGAGCGCGCGCAGATCGCGCGCCTGCGGGCGCTCGCGGAAGAAGCGCACCTCGACCCCGCGTTCGCCGAGAAGTGGTTCAACTTCGTGGTGGCGGAGGTCATCCAGCACCACGAGCAGATCGCGACGACGGGAGCGGTGCAGACGAACGATCCGGCCAACCCGTAGCGGTTTTCGGTCATCTCGTTCGAGCAGAGTCGGCGAGGTCGCAGCACGCGGATAGTCTCAGGCGGTGACCCACCCCACGCCCCGCTCCTCAGACGCCTGGATCGCCGTACAGTTCACCCTCGCAGGCGTCGTGTGGGGCGCGAGCTTTCTGTTCATCGCACTCGCTCTTGAGGGGCTCTCGCCCGCGCAGGTCGCGACCGGGCGCACACTGTTCGGGGCGATAACCCTCGGCCTCATCGCGCTCGTCACGCGTGATCGGCTACCGCGATCCTGGCGCATCTGGGGGCACCTGACGTTGCTCTCGGTGACCTTCGCCGTCATTCCCTATCAACTCTTCGCCTGGTCGCAGCAGTACGTCGCCTCGGGCGTTGCGAGCATCTTCAACGCGACCACGCCGATCATGACGGCGCTCATCGCGGGCCTCGCCTTCCGCATCGAGAGGCTCACGCGCGAGCAAGTGCTCGGCATCGTCGTCGGCATCATCGGGGTCATCGTCATCGTCGGCCCATGGCAGGGCCTCGAGCTCGGTACGGGAGACGTCGTTCCCTACATCGCCCTGCTCGGTGCAACTGCCTGCTACGGGTTCAGCCTCTCGTACATGCGCCGCTTCCTCAGCAACACCGGGTTGAGCGCGATCATGATTTCGTTCGTCATGATCGGCCTCGCGGCGCTGTGGATGCTGATGCTGACGCCCGTCGTCGGAGCCGACCCGATGCAGCTCACACCCACGGTGATCATCGCGATCGTGTTGCTCGGAGCCCTCGGTACGGGCCTCGCCTACGCCTGGAACCAGAACGTCATCCGAGCGTGGGGGCCCACTCGCGCCGCGACGGTGACCTACATCTCGCCGCCCGTCGGCGTGCTCCTGGGCGTAGTCGTGCTCGGCGAGACCCTCGTCTGGAACGAACCCGTCGGCGCTGTGCTCGTCATCCTCGGCGTACTGCTCGCGCAGCGTCGGGTGCGGCTGCCGGGTCGGCCTCGTCTTTCCGAACGTCGGACGCGTGCGACGGTGCCCCCCGCGACACCAGGCGGTGCGTGACCTCCAGCACAACCGAGCCGATGAGGCTTGCGCTCACCGCGACGAGTACGAGCGTCAGTGGCGGGGCTCCGAGCTGCAAAAAGTCAGTGACACCGGGGACCACCAGCAGCACCGGCAGCCCGAGGTACGCCGCCAACACCACGAGGGCCGTCACCCACGTGAACGGCCGCGACAAGATCACGAGCACCCACAGTGCCGTGAGCGTGAGCGTGATGACGGCCGTCGTCTGCACGACGGCGGCCTCGTGCCCGCCAAGGTAGGCATAGGCCACGACCGAGATAAGCGTGCCGCCCACAATGAGCCCCGAGGGGATGCAGAAGCGCGCCGCTCGCCGCAAGAAGCCCGGTCGGTAGCGCTGGATGTTGGGCAGCAAAGCGAGCACGAGAGCTGGCAGCCCGATGGTGAGCCCGTCGACGATCGACAGTTGCCGCGGCAGGAACGGGAACGGCCACAACAGCGCCCCGAACACGACAGCGAAGAGAATCGCATAAGTCGTCTTCGAGAGAAAGAGCTTGGCGAGTCGCTCGACGTTGGCGATGACCTGCCGACCTTCGGCGACGATGCGCGGCAACCGGCTGAACTGACCATCGAGCAGCACGAGCCGGGCGACCGCGCGCGTCGCTGGCGCCCCCGACCCCATCGCGATCCCCATGTCGGCGTGCTTGAGCGCGAGCGCGTCGTTGACGCCGTCGCCGGTCATCGCCACGGTGTGGCCTAGCCGTCGCAGCGAGAGCACCATGGCCTTCTTCTGCTCGGGGGTCACACGACCGAAGACGTTCTCGCGCCGCATGACCTCGTCGAGTTCGTCGTCAGACTCGGGCAACTCTCGCGCGTCGAATCCGTCGCCGACGTGCTCGACCCCGGCTTCGCGGGCGACGGCGGCGACCGTGTGCGGGTCGTCTCCCGAGATGACACGGATGCTCACACCTTGTTCGCGGAAGTACCCCAGCGTCTCGGCCGCATCATCGCGCACCTTCTCGCGGAACGTCAGAATGGCGGCCGGTTCGAGTCGTGGCGGCAACTGTGCGTGAGCCGGTTCGGTCGAAGGCAGCTCTTCGGGCGAGTGGGCGAGCACGAGCGTGCGCAGACCGCTCGCAGACAACTCGCGAGAGCGCTCGAGCACCGCATCGATCTCTGGTGCGTTCGCGACTGCCTCGCGGCCGCCCCGCAGCACGATGTCGGGAGCACCGAGCACCCAGCTGCCACTCGCGCGCGGGTCGCGAAACTCGGCAGCGCTCCACTTGCGCGCTGAGCTGAACGGCACGGCGGCGCGCAGCTCGAGGCTCGCGACGGCGGCAAAGCGCTCGCCGAGGGCTTTCGCTGTCGCGTTGGCGTCACGATCGGCGGCGAAGTGGCCGAGCGCGGCATCCCACCCCGTAGGGGGTTCGTCGGCATTGCCGAGCGCGACCTGCTCGACCGAGTCCAAGACCAGCCGACCCTCGGTGAGGGTGCCCGTCTTGTCGAGGCAGAGCATGTCGACTCGGGCAAGGCCCTCGACGGCGGCGAGCTCTTGCACGAGCACTTCGTGACGGGCGAGCTTCACCGCGCCGACCGCGAGGGCGACGCTCGTCATGAACACGAGACCCTGGGGAATCATCGCGATGAGGCTCGCTGCCGAGGCGACCGCGGCATCGCGCCACGCACCCGTCGCGATGGCGGCATCCCAGCCGCCGACCGCGTGCATCTGACCGTTGACGACGACCGCGCCGACGGGAAGCAGCAGAATCGTGATCCAGCGGATGATCTTTGCGATGCCCGAGCGCAGCTCGCTCGCAACGAGCGAGAACTGTTTGGCTTCAGCCGTGATGCGGGCGGCATACGAGTCGGCGCCGACGCGGACGACGCGCGCGAGCCCGCTGCCGCCGACGATCGTCGACCCGGAAAGCAACTCACGGTCGGGGCGAGCATCGATTGCATCAGCCTCGCCGGTGAGCATCGACTCGTCGACCTCGAGCCCCGTCGCCTCGAGCACGATGGCGTCTGCCGTCACTTGGTCGCCAGCGGCGAGCACGAGCACGTCGTCGAGAACGACCTCGGCAACGCGTACTTCGTGCAGAGTCTCGGCGCCGGTGTCGTCGCGTCGCAGTACGCGAGCTCGCGGGGCGTTGAGAACCGCGAGCCGACTGAGCGTGACCTTCGCCCTGAACTCTTGAGCGACACCGATGACGACGTTGGCGATGACGAAGAAGCCGAAGAGCGCGTCCTGCCAGTAGCCGAGCACCAGCAGTAGCGCGAAGCTGCCGCCGACGATGAGGTTGAAGAGAGTGAAGAGATTGGCCTGCATGATGCGCCAGAACGACCGACCGGTGTCGCTCGGCATGAGGTTGGCCTGCCCGCGCTCGACGCGCTCGCGCACGTCAGCGGCAGAAAGCGCGGTGGTGCTCGTGCCAGAAGCTGTCACGCGCGCGAGCCTAGCCGCACCACCCCGCACTCCGCCCCGCGAGTGTGCCCACCCGCGCTCCACCCGCGCTTCACCCGCGCTTCACCCCGCGAGTGTGCCGCCAAACGGCAACTGTGCCCGCGAGAGTGCGCTCACTTGCCGTTAGCCGGCACACTCGCGGTGAAAAGTCGCGCGGGCGCGGGCGCGGGCGCGGGCTAGCTGCCGACGCGAGCGCCGAAGCGTGCGGGCAGCGTGTCGCGGTGGGCGTGCGACAGCTCGGCGAGGCTCAGCGAGAAGCGGTCTTGCACCTCGAGCCCGTCGACTTGCGCGTCGGTCACTCCGATGCGCAGCACGGGCACCTCGCGACCTTCGCAGAGCCCCCGGAACTTGACGTCGTCTTCACGAGCGACCGACACGAGTGCGCGAGCTTGCGATTCTGCGAGCAACGCGGCAAGAGCATCCACACCATCGCGTTCCATGAGCTCGGTGAGCCAGACGCGCGCGCCGACACCGAAGCGCAACACACCCTCGGCGAGGGTCGCGAGCAGGCCGCCCTCAGAGAGATCGTGGGCTGACGTGACGAGACCCTCTTCGGCCGCTGCAGCGAGCAAGCCAGCCAAGCGGGCCTCGGCAGCGAGGTCGACCCGCGGCGGCAGCCCGCCGAGGTGCCCGTGCACGACATCGGCCCACACTGAGCCGTCGAGCTCGTCGCGCGTGACCCCCAGAAGGTAGAGGTTCTCGCCCTCGTCCTGCCAGCCCGACGGTAGACGACGGTCGACGTGGTCGATCACACCCATGACCGCGACGACGGGGGTCGGGTGGATGGGCACGTCGCCGGTCTGGTTGTAAAACGAGACGTTGCCGCCGGTCACCGGGATGCCCAACTCAAGACACGCGTCGGCCAGACCCGTCACTGCCCGCTCGAACTGCCACATGACCTCGGGGTTCTCGGGGCTGCCGAAGTTGAGGCAGTCAGAGACGGCGCGCGGCACGGCACCCGAAGCGGCGACGTTGCGGTAGGCCTCTGCGAGGGCCAGTTGGGCTCCCGCGTAGGGGTCGAGTTGGCAGTAGCGGCCATTCGCGTCGGTCGCGAGCGCGACACCCAGCCCGCTCTCTTCGTCGACACGGATCATTCCTGCGTCGTCGGGCGTCGCGAGCGCCGTGTTGCCCATGACGTAGTAGTCGTACTGGTCGGTGATCCACGCAGTATCGGCGAGGTGCGGGCCCCCAAGCACCTGCAACGCTTGTGCCCGCAGAGCAGCGTCGTCGGCGGGCCGAGCGAGTCGAGCGGCGCTGTCGGCCTGCAGGGCATCCAGCCATGCGGGGCGGTGGTACGGCCGCTGATAGACCGGGCCGTCGACGGCGACGGTGGTCGGGTCGACATCGACGATGGTCTCGCCGCGCCAGTGGATGACGAGCCGACCCGTGTCGGTGACCTCACCGAGCACGCTCGTCTCGACATCCCATTTCGCGGTCACCGCGAGGAAGGCGTCGAGCTTGGCGGGCTCGACGATCGCCATCATGCGCTCTTGACTCTCTGACATGAGAATCTCTTCAGCCGTCAGTGAGGGGTCGCGCAGGAGCACCTGGTCGAGGTCGATGACCATGCCGCCGTCGCCGTTCGACGCGAGCTCTGACGTCGCGCACGAGATGCCGGCGGCGCCGAGATCTTGGATGCCCTCAACGAGCTCGTCGCGGTAGAGCTCGAGGCAGCACTCGATGAGCACCTTCTCGGCGAAGGGGTCGCCCACCTGCACGGCGGGGCGTTTCGTCGGGCCGCCCTCGCTGAAAGTGTCGGAGGCGAGAATCGACGCGCCGCCGATGCCGTCGCCGCCCGTGCGGGCTCCGAACAGCACAACCTTGTTGCCGACACCGCGCGCGTTGGCGAGGTGCAGGTCTTCGTGCCGCAGCACGCCGACGGCGAGCGCGTTGACGAGCGGGTTGGCCTGGTAGACCCCGTCGAAAACGGTCTCGCCACCGATGTTGGGCAGGCCCAAGCAGTTGCCGTAGAAACTGATGCCGCTCACGACGCCGGGCACGACGCGCGCGGTGTCGGGGTGGTCGATCGCGCCGAAGCGCAGGGCATCCATGACAGCGACAGGGCGCGCGCCCATCGAGATGATGTCGCGCACGATGCCGCCGACGCCCGTCGCTGCACCCTGGAACGGCTCGATGTAGCTCGGGTGGTTGTGGCTCTCGATCTTGAAGGTGACGGCCCAGCCTTCGCCGATGTCGACGACGCCAGCGTTCTCACCCATGCCGACCATGAGGTGCTTCCGCATCTCGTCGCTGACCTTCTGGCCGAACTGCTTGAGGTGCACCTTCGACGACTTGTACGAGCAGTGCTCGCTCCACATCACCGAGTACATGGCGAGCTCGCCACTCGTGGGGCGGCGGCCGAGCAGCGCCTTGATGGCCTCGTATTCGTCGGCCTTCAGCCCGAGAGCCTCGAAAGGCTGCACTTTGTCGGGCGTGGCGGCGGCGTTCTCGACGGTGTCGGGAAGAGCCCGGTCGGGAAGAGCTCGGTCGGGAGCGGGCGTGTTCGTGGTGGTCACGGTGATGGATGCTCCAGAGAGGTCGGGCTGCCGGACGAGTCGATCCTACCGGCGTGCGGGGTCGCCCCTCGCGGAGTCGAGCGCCGCTCGCCATACTGGCACTGGCGTTCGTCGCGGTACCCGAGCCGCGGCGCTCGATCGAAAGGCAGTGGCATGACGGCGATGCCCCGACGCGCTGCGCAGCCCCTGCGCGGAATCGACCTCGTGCGTCGAGCCGTTCTCGTGCCGCCACGCGACGACGTGCCGTTCGCCCTCCTGGCGGGAAGGGCCTCACCGCCCCAGAACGGAGGCGTTGCACGGCACGATCGAGCCGGCTGGTCAGTGGTGCCACAGGCCGACCATCGGCGCGACGGCCGCTCGGCGACACTGCCCATCGAACGGTGGATGCTGCCGCCGTCGCCGCGCGAACTGCCGCTTGTGGCGCGAGAGGCGGTGTACCTGGGTGTGGCCATCGACCACTTCGGTCACTTCCTGACGGAGTCGATCCACCGGCTCTGGGCTCTGCGCGATGACCGCATCTCCCCTCGCGTTCCCGGCGTCATGCTCGTGCCGCACGGCAGCGCTGCACCCCTGCCCTACCAACTCGAAGTGCTTGATGCTCTCGGCATTGCGCGCGACCGCGTCATGTGGCTGCGCGACGCCGCGCGAGTGGGTCGACTCTGGGTGCCCGAACTCGCCTCGCGACTGGGCGAGCCCGTCGCAGCGAGTTACGTGGCTGAACAACGCGCCGCGTCGCGCGGTGCGGTCGGTGATCTCGCGCGCGAGCATCCGATCTATCTGCACAAGCCGCTCGATCACGGACGCGGAGTGACCCTCGGGGCCGGCTGGCTTGCCCAGCAGCTCGAGCTCTATGACGTGCGCACTGTCGTGCCCGAGCGACTGCCCCTGGTGGAGCAATTGCGCGCGCTCGCCGGTGCGCAGTACATCATCGCTGACCAGGGCAGCGCTCTCCACTTGCTCGACGTGCTCGGCAGCGTCGACGCTCCGATCACCCTGCTCGCACGCCCCGACCACGCTTCGTACTTGCACGAGTTCGGAGCCTTGCGCACCCTCGCCTAGAGCGCGAGCGTGTGCGTGCATCCGCTACCGGCGCCAGACGGCATCGCGCCGACGACATGGCGCTTCACCTCGCTCAGTCGCTTCGAGCCGGAGACTCTCGAGTCGGTCTTGAGCGCGCGACTCGGTCGGTCGATCGCGCTCGACCGGGAGGCCCTGCGAGCTGCCGAGCGCGATGATCTCGATCACTGGCAATCATTCGGTGCGAGTCTCTATCGCGACGCTGATGCCGTGCGCGCCGGGCTGTCGGCATGGCGCGAGGTGCTCAAACGATCGGGATACTCTGACCACACCCGGTCGCCCACCTCAGGAGCCCCCATGAACTCACGCACGCTGTGGATCTACGTCGGACTCGGGCTACTGGTGTTTCTCGGCATGGCCCTCATCGGCTACGGCGTCAGCAATTAGCCAGGCGTCGATCAGCCCTTCGGCACGGGCGGGCCGAGAATCAGCAGCACGGTGAAGAGCACCACGACGGCGAGCAGAATGAGTGCTGCCAGCAGGTAGGGGTGGTTCAGCATCCACCGCACCAGCCGGTCGAACCAGCGCTGATCACGCGGGTCGTCGGTAGTCTCGCGTCGCCAGTCGCCTTCGAGCTTTCCAGCGCGGTGCGCCCAGATGTCGAACGGAATCGTCGCGTAGGGCACGATCGCCGTCACGACGGCGAGCAGGCCGAGGCCGACGCTCCAACGCTGGTTGATGGCGGTGAGAATCGCCGTGGCCCCGTAGGCGAGAAACACGAAACCGTGGATGCTGCCGCCGATGGTGACCGCAATCGCGAGGTCGCTCGTGGCCCGCAGAATGAGCCCCGTGATGAGCAAGGTCCACGTGATCGCCTCGGCGATCGCAACGACACGATAGAGCTTCTTCGGCGTGAGCCTGCCGCGCGTCGGGCTCGCGGCGGGCGCCGCGGCGGCGCTCATGCCGAGGCGAGCGTGGCGCTCAGCACGCTCGTGAAGAAGGTGAGCCCGTCGACTCCCGAGCGCATCGCCAGTGAGGTGTCGGGGCCGAAGCCTGGTTCGACGGCGTGCTCGGGGTGCGGCATGAGTCCGACGACGTTGCCGCGCTCGTTGCGCAGACCAGCGATGTCGCGCAGCGAGCCGTTGGGGTTGACGTCGAGGTAGCGGAACGCCACGAGGCCGTCGCCTTCGAGCCGGTCGAGCGTCGCCTCATCGGCGATGAACCCGCCCTCGCCGTTCTTGAGCGGAATCGTGATCTCTTGGCCGACCTCAAAACCGTTGGTCCACGCCGAGTCGGTGCTCTCGACGCGCAGCCGCTGATCACGGCGGATGAAGTCGCCGTGATCGTTGCGGATGAGCCCGCCCGGCAGCAAGTGTGCTTCGACGAGAATCTGGAAGCCGTTGCAGATGCCGAGCACGGGCATCCCGCTGTTGGCCGCGTCGATCACTTCGGCCATGATCGGCGAGCGCGCCGCGATTGCGCCGCAGCGCAAGTAGTCGCCGTAGCTGAAGCCTCCGGGCAGCACGATCGCGTCGACGCCGCGCAGATCGTGCTCGCCGTGCCACAGGGCGACGGGCTCGGCGCCTGCAAGACGCACGGCGCGAAGGGCGTCGCGGTCGTCGAGCGAGCCAGGAAAGGTGACGACGCCGACGCGCACTACTGCGCCGCCTCGGCCTGGGCGAGATCGGCCACGTGAATGCTCACGACGTCTTCAATGACCCCGTTGCTGAGCATGTCGGCAGCGAGCTGCTCGACCGTGGCGAGCAACTCATCGGTCACTTCGCCGTCGACGTGCAACTCGAAGCGCTTTCCGATGCGCACGTCGCGAATGGTCTCGTGCCCGAGCCGGTGGAGGGCTCCTGCGACGGCCTTGCCTGCGGGGTCTAAGAGCTCAGCCTTCGGCATGACCTCGACGACGATGGTGGGCACGTCAGCACTCCCGGGGGTTCGTCTGCGGGTGGATGCGGCCAGTCTACCGGCGGGGCGCAGCGCACTCGGCCTAGCCTGAAGAGCCGGACCACACCTCAGCCCTTGGAGGAGAACCGCATGATCGACTGGATGCTCGTACTCGACATCGGAACCGAAGTGGCCATCGTGGCTCTCGCCGCGCTGCTTCTCATCATCATCGCGTCGGTCGTGACGCGCGTGCTCGCCCGCCGCTGGCCGAAGCTGCAATCGAGCCTGCACTCGGCACGACGCCGCTTCGGCATTCTCGTGCTCATCGTTGCCGCCTGGATCGCGGCATATGTGGTCGTGCCGGTCGAGTTCTGGAACGAGATCTACACGCGCATCCTGCTCATCATCGTCATCGCGACCGCTGCCTGGACCTTGAACGCCGTCGTCGCTGTCGGCTTCGACGGGCTCGCCCATCGATACATCACCGACGACCCGGATGACCGGCTCTCGCGGCGCGCTCGCACGCAACTGACCGTGCTCAAGCGATTGAGTACAGCGCTGCTGGTCGTCATCGCCGTCTCCGTGATCTTGCTCACCTTCCCGGGAGCACAAGCGGCCGGTGCGAGCCTGCTGGC
>Ga0209066_10004605_pt1 | contig 14865 bp, 13 predicted proteins | sample All_14_2_FD_187198 | JGI IMG/M metagenome (GOLD analysis project Ga0209066, IMG submission 187198) | Freshwater microbial communities in response to fracking from Pennsylvania, USA - Allegheny Zone_MetaG_DW_15 (SPAdes) (version 2) ...
GCAAAGTGGTTGAGCATATTCTGGCCCTGCCTGAAACCGACCCTTATTTGCGCGGCCTCTCCATCTGGGTGGGTTACAAGCAGGACTTCATTTACTACCGCCGCCGCCCGCGCTTCAGCGGCGAAACGCATTTCCCACTTTTCGGTAAGGGCCCGGCGCGCGAATTCATTCGCGGCCTGACGTCCTTCTCGGCCACGCCGTTGTACTTCTCGCTGTTTCTAGGCTTTGCCACAGTGCTGGTATCAATGGCGCTGATTGTCTATGCCCTCATCATCAAGCTTTTGAATATTGCAGCCCCTGGCGCATCGGGCGTGCTGATTGCCGTATCGTTCTTCAGCGGTGTGGTGTTGATGACCAACGGCGTCATCGGCCTTTATGTCGCGCGCATTTACAACGAGGTAAAGGGCCGCCCGAAATACCTTATTCGCAACATCGTGAAGCCCCAGAATACCCGTCAAGAGAATGCCCGTTAAAAAAACACTGGGCCGCTGGCTTGCGGGCTTGATCGGATTCCTCTCGATCGACCGCGCGACCCAACCCCACGGGATGCGCCTGACACTGGCGCTGGCGGCATTGCTGGGCGCACTTTACGGCATATTGGCCACACCCTTCTGGTCGGAGGCGGTTGAATTCGGACAGACATGGGCAGGCATTGTCGATAATGCGCACAGCCCCTGGGGCGCCATGGTGTATGGCACACCCTCACTTCAAATCGTCGTGCCGGCTTTGCTGCTCAAGGCGGGTTTTGGTGCATGGCCCTTAAGCCTTCTGGCATCAGGCTTTTGCACAGCACTGGCATTTTCGGCTATAGCCGCCACCGCCTATGTATTCATGCGCCATGTAGCCATGTCGCTCCTGACATCCGTCATTCTGCTCAACTACACCTTTGCACAATCGCACGGTTACCCCGTGATGTACCCGATTGATTATTTCCAGTTCGGCCAGACCGGCCAGTATTTCGGTTTGCTGGCCTTGGCCTTGGCCGCCTATAATGCACCACGCGCGGCAGGTATTGTTGGCGGCATCATGGCAGGCGTGCACGCCGTATGGTGCGGCGCATTTGCCATGGGCGCGCTGCCTGTGGCGGCCTTGCTTATGCGCGCATCGTTTAAACGCCTGCTGGTAAGCTTCATTATTGCAGCAGCACTTACAGTGGGCGTCCAGCATATAGGGCAATCCATGCTGCCGACCCCGCCCGCTTATCAGGCGCCTGCCATACCAGAAACCGCCCGTATCAAAGAAGATGCTTTGCGCGGCCAGATACAGGAAGACCTCCGTCAGGCCCCCTCTGAACTATTAAAACGCCGCGGCACCTTTACAGGGCACAACCTGTTATTCGCGAACGCTGATAAGCCAGTACAAGCCGCTTTGACATTCTTTATGACGACGGCTGTTTTGCTACTGCTGGTATTTTACGCGTGGCAGGCGCAAAAACGCTTTGCGGTGTTTGGCAATGCATGGCCCGCAGCATCCCGTCTGCTGATGATGGCGGCTATACCCGTCACATTGACGCTTGGTTACAAGGTCATGGAACAGCTCGATCCTGATCTGACGCTGCTAAGCATGGCCAATGCCAGATTGCCCGGCCTTTTTATGCGCGCCATTGTCGATCGCTGGCTCAACCTCACAAGCCTGCTCGTGCCTGTGTTAACGATCGCCCTGTTATTCGTAACCGCCCGCAACAGACAGTCACGCCCGGCAGCCGCCATGCTGGCCGCGCTTTTATGCGTAGGCCTGACGCGCTGGTACATCATCCCCAGCCCACCTGAATATACGCTTCAAACTACCGCCATCATTATAGGCGCACTAACCTTGCTAGGTGTAGTTGCTTTGTGCGCCTGCCGCTTCGGGCTCAAACCCCGCGCAACAGGCACATGGCAGCGTGACTGGCTGGCATGGGTCATGGTGATATTTTTTGTGCATACCGGCATCCATGCGGCAAGAGATGTAGCCAGTCATCGTTACTTCACAGGTGCCGATGCCATTTCCCCACTGGTCGAGGTGGCAAAAGCCGATAAAGGGCAGATCATTCTTGGCTCCGGTGTCGTCAGCCTCAACCGCTTCAACCCGCAACTGCGGATAGCGCGCCCTATCGTCACCCCAATGCTGCTGGATGTTTACGATAAACGCCACAACAAGGTGGTAGCCGTGTTTTGTTTCACCGATCTGCACATGCAGCCGGCTGATTTTTACGCCAGCATAAAACCCTGCTTTGAAAACCGTAGTCCTGCCGAATGGGCGGTTATTTTCAGGGAAGTACCAGCCACAGGTATTATTACCCCTGCGGCATGGTCACTTAAAATACCCGCGACCATCAGCGCTGGCGGCTTCACCTACTACCGCGCACCCTAAGCCAATCAACCTGTGCCATTGGCCCCATGCATTTAATAAGGTATACGCGGCGCATGGCATGGTAATCGCGATGCGCGAAATACCATAGCTTGAGCCCATCCGAGATACGCCGGTGCAGCGATGCGCCCTCCGCCGCGGCATAAAGGCGCGACACAGAATCCGCTTCAATTTTCTGCTCCATAGCCCATGCCCTGTATGCGGCAATTTCCTCGCGCAATTTAGCGCGGTACCGGTCGCATAATTCAGACATATGCTTCACGTCGATGAACTGGATATCTTTGCTGACAAGGCGCGCACGGCCAAAAATAAGCGCCTGCGCATCAACTTTACCAAAACGCTGTTCCAGCACACGCTCAATCACAAGCGTGGCCTGCTTTAACAAAACCCCCATTTAAAAATCCCCCCCACAGTGATTTTTCTAAAATAGGTTATGCCACCTGTATCAATAGGCACAATCCTATCATTTTACATACATACGAACGTTATACCCAAATACAACTGATAATACAACAAACCATAATAGGCATATTCCTATATTAGACATTGACTCCCCTCGGTGCTGCAATTATCCATAGAAACAAAACGGGAGGTTTCAATGAAAAATATATCTATCCACCACCATCAGAATGGCACCTTATTATTCGCAGGCATGTACCCAACCACCCGCCATGCGGTAGAGCATGCGGTCAGTCTCGGCGTATCTCTGGCAGGCGCAAACTTGGCACATGCAAACCTTGATCATGCAACCCTCGATAGCGGCGACTTCAAAGGCGCGTTGCTGGATGACGCCTCGTTGATGGGGGCCAATTTGTCCGAGGCCGATTTCAGCCATGCATCCATGCGCCATATCGATATGTCTGCCGCCTGCATGGCCCATAGCCGCTTTGTGAATGTTGATTTTACCGACACCAGCTTTGGCGCAACCATTATTGACGGTGCATGCTTTGATGGCTGCAGGTTTAACTGCCCCACGGCCTTAACGCTCGACTTCAGCAGCGCCCGCCTCGGCCACAATATCTTTGAGCTGGATAACCTTCCTTTGCCATTTACGGCCGCGCCTGTGGTCATTACAGGCCTGCCTGCACGTATCGCCATTCTCGACAACCACACCATCATCGGCCACACGCTTTATAGCCAAAAAGACAGCCAAGGCCGCATTCTGGACGATATAAGGGCGTTTTATCAAAGGGCGGCAGGTTGACGGCATCCAAAAAAACCGTATGGTCTGCAATGCTCGCGCGCTATATCCTGAAAAGCAGCGGCCCCCGTGGCGGAATGGTAGACGCACACGACTTAAAATCGTGAGTCCGTAAGGGCGTGCCGGTTCGAGTCCGGCCGGGGGCACCACCTTGAATGTAGAGGTTAAGAGTGAGCGACGAAACATCAACTGGCCAAAAGCCACGCAGCCCGGGCAGTGCAAAAAAACTGATCCTTCTGCAAATAGCGCTGTTTTTCACTCTCGTTCTTGAACTGGTAGCCATAACGGTGCCAAAGACTTTACGGGTGTTCGAAATAGTACTGGCCATAACGGTACTTTCTACCCCGCTCACCATCCGCCTGCTTCGCAAATGCCGCGCCTATGCCGAAAACCATTTTGAAACTTTCCATCCCGGTGCAAGCAATATCATACGTTTGGCAACACTGCCTCCTAAAGCCTTTTTTACGCTTGTGCTCTTCTTGCTACCTGCATCCGTCATCCTGCCGCTTAACCGCCTATTGGATAACGCCGATGCCACTGTCCAGCAGGTAGAAATCATTGATAAGCGCTACGCAAGCTCAACGGATGACGCAGGTAATACCACTGAACGCTATCGGGTCTTGTATCTGGCACCAGCCAAATCCATCATTCCTTTTGGGCCAGAAAATTACAGACAATCGATGCGGGTTGATGAAAAAGAATACCCTTTCTTCAGGCCGAATGCATCGACCATCGAACTCGAAATCCATCCGGGCTTTCTTGGGCTACCATGGGTACGCCGCACATCAAAACGCCTGCAAATGGGCACATTGCCTGACGCCGCACTAATAGCCGCCGCATGCCGCTACACAGCCCATTTCAACCCCGATAACAATATTCTGGGAATGGAGCCAACAGGCTACAACCGTGATTACTGGCCCAACGGTAAAATCAAATCGGAAGAACCGCTGGTGTATGGCAAACCCCATGGCATCGCCCATTACAAATTCGACAAAGGGCAAACATACGGCGATATACCTTGGAAGAATGGCAAGAAACACGGCGTTTTCACGCTATTCCGTGAAGACGGCAGCAAGGAAATGCGGCTTTCATACCGCAATGGCAATCTATATGGCGTAAGCGAATGGTACGCCGTAGCGGGTAATGTGAGCCAGCGCGCACTCTATCTGGGTGATGACAACGCCCCGCAAGACGCCAGCATCTGCAATCATTACAAATAGGCGGGCTCCGCCCCTGCTTCGCGCATCAATTTGGCAACATCTTCTATGGCGGCATCAACCGAAGCGCCGTCAGTGCCGCGCACGACAATAGTCGTGCTGGGTTTCATATTAGGCGTGAATTTGGGGTACGAACCCACACTGATACCAGCATAGGCAGCCTCGACCGCTTCCAGCCCTTTGGCCAGAATACTCTCGGCCACCTCGCCCAAAACACTGCGGGAATGGACAATGGCGCCACCTTCAAGGGTCGGCAAAACACCTTCCATCATCGCCTGCATAATTTTGGGCACCCCCGCCATGACATGCACATTGCCAAGCCTGAAACCGGGCGCAGCCGAAACAGGGTTATCAATCAGCGCGGCCCCTTGGGGTATGTCCGCCATTTTGGCACGCCCATCATTAATATTTTCAACACCGGCATAATGCACAACAAGGCGGGCCCACGCATCCGCGTTGCGCTCCAATGCCACGCCAAAAGCCTTGGCCATGGCCTCTGCCGTTTTATCGTCATGTGTCGGGCCAATGCCACCTGTTGTGAACACGTAATCGACCCGCTGGTGAACCTCGTTCACGGTCGCAACAATTGTGTCAATTACATCAGGTATAACGCGCACCTGCACAACCCCAATGCCCTTGTCGCCCAGCATGCGGGCTATCGTCTGGGTATTGGTGTCAAGCGTACGGCCTGAAAGAATTTCATCGCCAATCACAATAATGGCTGCGGTTTTTGTCTGGTTCATGAGCACTAAGGTAATATTGTCGCCCCCCCTACTCAAGGGTACTATACAGACATTATGGTTTCAGCCCTTCTCGACAACACACTTGACCAAAGCGCGGGCGCAACCCTGCTGGACGCGCCTGAACGCATTATCGTGGCCGACACGGCGCAAGATGTAGCGGCAGCCCTCACAACCCTGCAAATAGCCCTGAACGACGGGTACTACGCCGCAGGCTTCCTGAGTTACGAACTGGGCTATTTAATGGATGCCGCAACCGAACACCTGCTGCCGCCCACGCGCGATATCCCCCTGCTATGGTTTGCCCTCAGCCGCACACCTGAAAAACTTACCAACGCACAAACATCAGCATGGCTGGGCCATAGCACTTACACCATGGGCCCGCGCACACCCCTAATACCAAAAACCACCTACATCGAAAGATGCAAAACAGCCTTGGCACGTATTACAGCCGGTGACGTGTACCAGATCAACCTTACCATGAGGGCGCAATTCACATTTTCAGGCGAGGCTAGGGGCTTATATGCCGATATGCGTGCCCGCCAGCCTTGCGCCTATGCTGCGTTTATTGACACGGGCACACATAAAATTCTTAGCGCATCGCCCGAGCTGTTTTTTGAAAAGCGTGGTTGCAGCATTACTACAAAACCTATGAAAGGAACGGCCCCGCGCGGGCATGACAAGGCATCAGATAGCGCACAAAAAAACACACTGGCATCAGACCCAAAACAGCGCGCCGAAAACGTGATGATCGTTGATTTGATGCGCAATGATTTGGGCCGCATAGCCCTGCAAGGCAGTGTTAAAGCCGATACACTCTTTGAAGTCGAAACATATAAAACCCTGCACCAGTTAACATCGCGGGTGACGGCCGCATTGCCGGCACACACAACGCTTGCCGCATTGCTGCGCGCGCTGTTCCCCTCAGGTTCCATTACCGGTGCCCCCAAAATCAGCGCTATGCGGCTCATCAGCCAATTGGAAGATGCACCGCGCGGCGTCTATTGCGGCGCCATCGGTTTACTTGAACCCAATGGCGATGCGCGTTTCAATGTCGCCATCCGCACCATCACCATACAAGGTAACCAAGGCACCATCGGCATAGGTTCGGGCATCGTGGCGGATTCAAACCCCGATGATGAATACGATGAATGCCTGCTTAAAATGAAGTTCCTCGAAACGCAGCCAAGCCTTATTGAAACCATGTATTGGGACGGTGGCAATTTCACCCTGCTGCCTGAACATCTGGCGCGGCTTGAAACATCAGCCACTCATTTAGGCATACAGGCCGATATACCCGCCATTTCAACCAGCCTAAACGCAGCAACGGAAAACCTGCAAGGCGGGCAAATGCTGCGCCTGTTGCTCGCGCCAGACGGCACTTATACTATCACCACCAAACCACTAACCCTGAGCGATGCGCCGCTGCGTTTTAAAATATCATCCAAACGCACATCAGCCGCATGGCCTTGGCTGTATCACAAAACAACCGACCGCACGTTTTACGATGATGAATTCGCAGCCGTGACGGCCGACGCTAGCTGCGATGAAGTCGTATTTCTTAACGAGGCCGGTGAAGTTACCGAAGGTAGCCGCACCAATATTTTCATTCAAAAGAATGGGCTGCTTTTAACCCCGCCCCTTGCCTGCGGTGTGCTGCCCGGCACATTGCGCGCATACTTGCTGGCCAGTGGCAAAGCCACAGAATCCGCCATCACATTGCCTGATCTTGGTACGGCAGATGGCATATTTCTGGGTAATTCCGTGCGGGGCTTGCGCGCAGCCCGCCTGATTGGCTAAAGTAGCCGCATGAAAGACAATCAAAAACGCAGCCGTGACGGCATTCCCATTCATACAGCCGATGCATTTGCCTCAATGCACGCAGCAGGCAAGCTTGCCGCCGAAACGCTGGATTATATTACCCCCTTCGTCAAAGCCGGCACCACGACCGATGAACTCGACCGCCTGTGCTATGACTTTATCACCAAGCACGGTGCCATCCCCGCTCCGCTCAATTACAAGGGCTACCCCAAATCCATTTGCGTATCGCTCAACGAAGTCATCTGCCACGGTATCCCCGATGGTCGCCAACTGGTTAACGGCGATATTCTGAATATTGATGTGACCGTCATTCTCGATGGCTGGTACGGCGATACATCGCGCATGTACTGGGTCGGCAATGACATACCCTTAAAAGCCAAACGCCTGACCGACATTACCTATCGCTGCCTCATGGCCGGAATTGAAGCCGTGAAGCCCGGTAACAGGCTGGGCGATATTGGCCACGCCATCCAGTCTCTCGCCGAAGCCGAGCATTGCGGCGTTGTGCGCGATTTCTGCGGCCATGGCCTGGGCCAGGTATTCCATGACACGCCAAGCATCCTGCACTACGGCGAACCGCATACCGGCCCCATCCTTGAACCCGGCATGATTTTCACAATCGAGCCGATGATCAATCTGGGCGACTGGCGCGCGAAAGTGATCGACAAAAAACCCTACCGCTTCAAAGGCAGTGACTGGACGATTGAACCCGATGGCTGGACGGCAGTCACGAAAGACGGCTCGCTCTCGGCCCAGTTTGAACACTCCATCGGCGTGACCGAAACAGGGTACGAGATTTTTACATTATCGCCCAAGGGGCTGCACTTCCCGCCCTATGCCAGCTGACGCCGCGCAGGAAAAGGAAAAGCCCCATTACGAAGGCCACCGCGCCCGCCTGAAAGCGCGTTTCATTGATGCCGGTGCGGCATCACTGGCCGATTACGAATTACTTGAACTGCTACTGTTCATGGCAATCCCCCGCCGCGATGTCAAACCGCTGGCCAAAGACCTGCTCAAACACTTTGGCGACCTAGGCGCCGTATTCGCAGCCTCAATTGACGACCTCACTGAAGTTGACGGTATGAGCGAAAGCGCCGCCGTCGCGCTCAAAACGGTTGAGGCCGCAGCCCTGCGCTTGGCCAAAACCGCCGTTGATAAAAAACCCGTTTTCTCCAGCTGGGCACGCCTGCTTGATTATTGCCACACCGCCATGGCACGCGAGAAGGTTGAACAATTCCGCGTTCTCTACCTCAACCGTAAAAACGCCCTGATAGCCGATGAAGTGCACCAACAGGGCACGGTTGACCAATCAGCCGTTTTCCCGCGCGAAATAGTCAAACGCGCACTCGCCCACGGGGCCACGGCCATTATTCTTGTCCATAACCACCCTAGTGGCGACCCTACGCCATCGGAAGCGGATATTGTATTGACCAACGAAATCATGCAAACAATGGGCCCGCTGGGTATCGTGGTACACGACCACCTGATTATCGCGAAATCCGGCCACACGAGCTTTAAGAAACAAGGTTTATTATAACAACGAGCACCCGAAGAATTTTAAAGGGTGCGAGTATAAAAAAACAAACAACAAGCGCCCGAAGCATCTGCAAAGGCGCGAGTATAAAAAGGACTCCTATAATGATCCCCCGCTACACCCGCCCCGACATGGTAAAAATCTGGGAACCAGAAAACCGCTTCAACATCTGGCTGGATATTGAAATCTACGCCGCAGAAGCCATGGAAAAGCTGGGCATCATCCCCAAGGGTGTAGCCGCCAAAACCCGCAAGCTGGGCAAATTTGAAGTCGCACGGATTGACGAAATCGAACGCGAAGTCAAACACGACGTCATCGCATTTTTAACCAACGTGGCCGAATATGTAGGGCCTGAAGCCCGCTTCGTGCATCAGGGCATGACATCCAGCGATGTGGTCGATACCTGCTTCTCGGTCCAGTGCGCGCAGGCGGCCGACTTGCTGCTGGCTGACCTTGACCGTTTGCTCGCCGCCCTCAAAAAACGCGCGATTGAACACAAGAAAACAATCTGCGTTGGCCGCAGCCACGGCATACACGCTGAACCCACGACCTTCGGCCTCAAGCTCGCTGGCCACTACGCCGCCTTCGCACGCTGCAAAAAACGGCTGGAAGACGCGCGCGCCGAAATCGCCGTCTGCATGATCTCAGGGCCCGTAGGCACCCATGCCTCGGTTGACCCTGCCGTGCAGGCCCATGTGGCTAAAAAGATGAACCTGACGCCGGAAACGGTTTCAACCCAGGTCATCCCGCGTGACCGTTACGCCGCTTACTTTGCAACCTTGGGCGTCATCGCATCCTGCATGGAAAATCTGGCGACTGAAGTCCGTCACCTCCAGCGCTCCGAAGTGCGTGAAGCGGCTGAATATTTCAGCAAGGGGCAAAAAGGCTCCTCGGCCATGCCACATAAAAAGAACCCTATTCTCACCGAAAACATCTGCGGCTTGGCCCGCCTTGTGCGCTCGGCCGTTGTGCCCGCCATGGAAAACGTAACCCTTTGGCACGAACGCGATATCAGCCACTCATCGGTCGAACGTGTTATCGGGCCTGATGCAACACTGGCACTCGACTTCGCGCTCAACCGCATGGCAGGCGTCATCGAACAATTGCTGGTGTACCCTGAACGGATGCAAAAGAACCTCGATAGCCTCGGCGGCCTTGTCTATTCCCAGCGCGTATTGCTAGCCCTGACGCAGGCGGGCGTAGCGCGTGAAGATGCCTACCGCATCGTCCAGAAAAACGCGATGGATGTATGGGATTCAGACGGCAAGAAAAACTTCGCAACCCTGCTCAAGAAAGACAAGCTGGTATCAGCCAAGCTGAAGGCCAAGGACATCGACGCCATCTTCGATGCCACCTTCTACACCAAGCATGTCGATAAGATTTTTAAAAACATTTTCAAAAATTAGAAAAAAATTTATGCCCAACATAAAACCAGAAATGCTCATTTGGGCCAGAGAAGCAGCAGGGCTTTCTGTTGATGAGGCAGCTAAAAAACTTGGCTTCAAGGATTCAGGTCGCAGCACTGCTGTAGAAAAATTAAACATTTACGAACAAGGGCAAGAATCACCGGAGCGGTCTCTACTAGTAAAAATGGCGCATTGTTACAGAAGATCGCTGCTCATATTTTATATGACCCAGCCTCCTCGTAGAGGAAAGCGAGGGCAAGACTTTCGCACAATCATGCATCCTGAACTTCAAGGACACGAGGCGAATTTAGACCTTCTTATTCGCGACATAAACTTAAAACAAAGCTTAGTAAAATCCGTTTTAGAAGACGAAGAAGCTCAACCTCTAAACTTTGTTGCATCAAGCAACATCCGTGAAGATATATCTACATTTAGAGAAAAAATTATTCGAGAAATCGGGTTCAAACTTTCCGAATACAGAGCCCAAAGCGAAGACAAAGCATTTATTTATTTAAGGAATAAATTTGAATCAATCGGCATATTTGTACTGCTACTTAGCAATTTAGGAACGCACCACAGCTCAATTCCTATCGAAGTCTTCAGGGGATTTGCTTCGTCAGATAGCTTAGCGCCCTTTATTGTAATAAACGACCAAGACACTAAGTTAGCGAAATGCTTTACCCTTCTTCACGAAGCTGCCCACATATGGCTAGGAACAACAGGCATAAGCAATTCATCATGCGAAGGGAAAATCGAAAAATTTTGCAATGACATTGCAAGCCAAATTCTTCTGCCACAAGAAGACTTAGACGAATTCCCCAGCTCTGCAGAGAACGCAGATGACTTATGTTCTGCAATCACCTCTTTTGCAGAAAGCAGAAACATCAACAGAGCTTTGGTAGCATATAGGCTGTTGAGAACTCGACGCATTAACAATGAAATGTGGGTAACACTAAATAGAATTTTCTTATCCCATTACCGACAAACAAAAGCAAAATTGAAAGAAGAAAGAAGTGAGGAAGACGGTGGGCCAAATTTTTATGTTGTTAAAGGCAATAAATTAGGAAGAGCACTACTAAGCCTTACATCACGAGCATTAAACAATGGGCAACTTAGCTATACTAAAGCAGCCCAGCTTCTGGGCGTAAAAGCGAGAAGTGTTCAGCCATTTTTAAACAACTTTAGCGGCAGGTTATAATGCTTTATATCCTTGACGCAAACATACTTATAACAGCACACAACAATTATTATCCCATAGATACAGTTCCAGAATTCTGGGAGTGGCTTTGCTACCAGGGAGAAAAAGGGATTTTAAAGATTCCTGTAGAAATAATTGAAGAAATACTAGAAGGCCCAAAAGAAGGAGATCTTTTACAAATATGGTTAAAAGATAAATCCAATAGAGATCACCTAGAGCTAAAAGAAGATGTCGACGGACATATATTAGAAAAGGTTGTTTTATCAGGGTATGCAAACGATTTAACTGACGATGAATTTGAACAAATTGGTAGAGATCCTTTTTTAATAGCATATGGATTAGCAGCCAATTCTCGCTGCGTTGTTACAGTTGAAACATCAGCGCCAAGCAAAAAACGTCATAACAAAAAAGTGCCTGACGTATGTGCAGCTTTCAATTTGCCTTGTACCGGGCCTTTCAAATTATACAGAGAACTTGGGTTCTCCACTTCTTGGGCAAGAACTTGACTTACCCATCGCTTGATTATCCTAACCATAGGAGACTCTCACGAAGCCTGAGGCCTATTACACATCACTGAACCGCACACCGATAAAAAGCAGCTTATTGCGCTTTTAGGGTTACTGGAATTTCCGGCACCGCGACCTATATGGATCCTACCTATTTAAATGGAGGCTCACATGAAGCCCGCTGCCGGTATCCCAGATATTAAAGATAAAGCCTTAAACCGTACGCCGATAGAAACGGCGGATAACGCAAGCGCGTTCGATGCGCACGAAGGCGCTGACGAGCGGGCGCCCAATGCCTTTGGCGAAACATCGAATGAGGAAAAACCGCGTGACCACACGGCGCGGGATTTTGATGCCGCAAGCAATACGCATCAGCCCCACCCGCATATTGCCCTGCCGCCTTATTTAATTGCCAACAAGGCGGGCAGCGAAACAAGCTACAGCTTTGTGCTGCCTGAAAGCATGCGCCCGAAATCATGGCCCATCGCAACCCCACTGGGGAGTGACCACGGCCACGGCCCGCAGGAAATTGCCCAGAAGGCATGGGCGCTCTACAGCCACGCCTTGCACGATATGTACGTCGAACGTGCCGCCCTGAAAAATGACCTGCACCCCGCCACCATCAAGGATGTGGTGCGCGAATATAAGGAAACGCCAGCTTACAAAAACAAACCTGCAGAATCTCGCGAAATCGAGGATGACAATATTCACGAAATCCTTGAATGGTCAGACCTTAACGGCCATCCACCTGTGGCAACGATTGCGCCTGAACATATGCACGCGATGCTGATGACGCATGGCGGCGATAACGCCAGCCGTATGGCCCTGCGTGATACCATGGTCGCGTTATATGACCATGCCGCCGCCAAGGGCTATGTGCACAACAACCCTGCCACATTAACGCCCCTGCCCCACCCACAGTGGCATGAGGCCGTGAAACACGCGCCCATCCCCGTGCCGGTGCATATTTTTGCGTATAAACCATCCGTTCCGCGCCTTGTTATAAAATAGCGGAACTATAAGGCGGCTCCGTTCGTTTGCACGGCAATCAAACAACAGGAGGCTGACATGAAACCCGCAGCCGGTGCCCCCGACACCAAAGACATTGCCGATACCCGCCCGATCTATGAGGTGGCGCTGGACAACAACGCCTACGCCGAAGCCCAGCCACAACCAGAAGAACGCGACCCCAACGCCTATGGCGAATTCTCGAAAGAGGAAGAGGATATTAAAAAGCCTTTTCAGGAAGCCGCCGAAAACAACGAAAATAAAAACGAAGCACTGGAAATGGCGGCCATCGCCCTGCCGCCTTACATCGTCTCGACCAAGGGCGATGGCGAAACCATGTACACTCTTGTACTGCCTGACAGCGTACGCCCGATATCATGGCCCATTGCAACGCCCATTGGCGGCGATGCGGGCAAAGGCGCGCAAACCATTTCCGGCAAGGCATGGTCGCTGTATGGCGAAGCGTTAACAGCTCTCCATGCCGAGCAGATGGAAAAACATAAAAAGGAAGATAACAAAGACATCGCCGCCATTACGCTGGGCGAAGTTGCGGAATCGTATCGCAAAACAACCGAATATAAAAAAATGCCTGACATGAAACGCGACACGCACGACTTGAACACCCACAAGATGATGGACTGGTCGGCCATCAACGGCCATCCGCCTATCCAGACCATCATGCCCGAACATGTACGGGCCATGCTATTGGCGCATACCGATGATGATGACAATACGGCAGCGATGAAAGAATCCATGGTTGCGTTATATGACCACGCGATTGAGCTAGGCTACGTCAAATTCAACCCCGCAGCCTCAGCCCCCCTGCCTGATGCACAATGGAAATCAGCCGTTAAACACAACCCCATATCCACCAAAATTGATATGTTTGCAGGCCACCCGCAAAAACATACGGCACCGCACAGCCACGAAAACGCGGAAACACCGGAAAACACTGAAAACCCGCCGGAGCTGACACCACAGTAAAATCAGCAGCCTATGGCGCTGGCAGCTTCGCGTAATATGGCGGCACTGCGGGCCAGTGCTGCGTGTTCGGTATCAATCAGCGGCGGTGGAACAATATGCGCGACACCCCTGTTATTGATGATGGCGGGGAGTGATAAAGTCACATCCGCAACACCCGCAACATCAGCGTGAAACTGGCTGCATGTCAGCAGGGCATTTTCATCTTCTATGATCGCCTTGGCGAGGCGCGCCATGCCAGACCCGATACCGAAATAGGTAGCGCCCTTGCCCTTGATAATATGGGCGGCAGCGCAACGCACGCCCTCGTCAATGCGCGCCTTCACATCCTCCGTGACAGAGCAGCGTATATCGGCCGCAAATGTCGCCAGTGGTATGGTACCGACAGCCGCACCCGACCAGTGCAGCACTTCTGAATCGCCATGTTCCCCCAGCACATACGCATGGACCGAATGGCTGGAAACGCCCAGATGCTGGCCCAGCAAAGCCCTGAAACGTGCCGTATCAAGCATGGTGCCTGAACCAATAACACGGCTGGAAGCCACACCATATTCACGCGCAATGTTGGTTACCAGATGCGTCATCACATCAACGGGGTTGGTAGCAATCAGCAAAATGGCATCCGGTGCCGCCTTGATGATTTGCGGGATGATGGTACGGAAAATATCGGCATTGCGTTTAAGCAGATCAAGGCGCGTTTCACCGGGCTTCTGGTTAACGCCAGCGGCTACCATCACAACCCCGCACCCTTCCAGGTCGGCATAATTGCCGGCGGTCACCGGCATCGAACGGGCAAAGGGCGTCGCGTGCAATATGTCTTCCGCCTGTGCCACAGCCAAGTCGGGGTTGTGGTCAACCAGCGTCAGGGCCGTACCAACCCCGCGCATGACGCACGCATTGGCAC
>Ga0209066_10004606_pt1 | contig 14864 bp, 12 predicted proteins | sample All_14_2_FD_187198 | JGI IMG/M metagenome (GOLD analysis project Ga0209066, IMG submission 187198) | Freshwater microbial communities in response to fracking from Pennsylvania, USA - Allegheny Zone_MetaG_DW_15 (SPAdes) (version 2) ...
CACAGTCGGCAGCGCGTGCAGCCAGTCGTCGGGCAGGCGGCTGTCGGTCATGGCGCCTTGTCCTGGTTGGCAGTCAGCGCGCGCAACACGGCTTCCGGGGTTGCCGGTGCCGCCAGTTGCACCGGCGTGCCGGCCGGCAGCGCACTGGCGACGGCGTCGCGCAGCGCGAAGAAGACCGACAGTGCGAGCATGAACGGCGGCTCGCCGACCGCCTTCGAGCGATGGATGCTGTCCTCGACGTTGGCGTTGTCGTAGAGGCGGACGTTGAAGATCTCAGGCAGGTCGCTGGCGGTCGGGATCTTGTAGGTCGACGGTGCGTGGCTCATCAGCCGGCCGGCCTGGGCGCCGTCGGTCTTCCACCACAGCTCCTCGCTGGTCAGCCAGCCCATGCCCTGGATGAAACCGCCCTCGATCTGGCCGATGTCGAGCGCCGGATTGATCGAGCGGCCGACGTCGTGCAGCAGATCGACGCGCAGCACGCGGTATTCGCCGGTCAGCGTGTCGATGGCGACTTCGCTGGCCGATGCGCCATAGGCGAAGTAGAAAAACGGCCGGCCGAACTTGGTGACTGGATCGAAATGGATTTTCGGGGTGCGGTAGAAACCGGCGTCCCACAACTGGATGCGCGCCCGGTAGGCGGCCATGACCAGTTCGGCGAAGGGGACGTCGTAGGCGTCGCCGGCCTGCACGCGACCGTTGGAAAATCGCACTTTTTCGGCGTCGACCGCAGCATTGTTCAGTTCGGCGACAAACGCCGCCAGTCGGGCCTTGATGTTCTGGCAGGCATTCTGCGCCGCCTTGCCGTTGAGGTCGGCACCGCTCGATGCCGCCGTTGCCGAGGTGTTGGCGACGCGGCTGGTATCGGTCGAAGATAGTCGCACGTCTTCCAGCGGCAGGCCGAATTCGTGGGCGACGATCTGCCGGATCTTGGTGTACAGGCCCTGGCCCATTTCGGTGCCGCCGTGCGAAACGAGCACCGTGCCGTCGGTGTACACATGCACCAGCGCGCCGGCCTGGTTGTAGTGCGTGGCGTTGAACGAGATGCCGAACTTGACCGGCGTCAGAGCAATGCCGCGCTTGATGACCGGGCTGCTCGCGTTGAATTCGGCAATCGCCGCACGGCGGGCGGCGTAGTCGCTGCTGGCCGCGAGTTCGGCGACCAGCGCCGGGGCGACGTTGTCTTCGACGACCATGCCGTAGGGCGTCGTGCTGCGCGCACCGGGTTCGACGTCGTAGAAGTTGGTTTGCCGAACGGCCAGCGGATCGCGGCCGAGGTGGCGGGCGATGTCGTCGAGCACGGTTTCGATGACGAACATCCCCTGTGGCCCGCCGAAGCCGCGGAAGGCCGTGTTCGACACGGTGTTGGTCTTGCAGCGCAAGCTGTTCAGGGCGACTGCGTCGAGGTAGTAGGCGTTGTCGATGTGGCAGATCGTGCGGTCGTTGACCGGGCCGGAGAGGTCAGCCGAATAACCGCAGTTCGAGGCCATGTCGAGCTTCAGGCCGAGCAGCCGGCCGCTGTCGTCGAATGCCGATTGCCAGGCGTACTGGAAGCCGTGGCGCTTGCCGGTGGCGATCATGTCGTCGTCGCGGTCGAGGCGCATTTTTACCGGTTTTCCGGTGTTGACCGCAAGAATCGACGCCAGGCAGGCCCACTGCGCCGATTGCGATTCCTTGCCGCCGAAACCACCGCCCATGCGCCGGATTTCGACGCTGACCTGGTGCGAACGCCAGCCCAGCGCGTGCGACACAAGTTGCTGCATCTCGGTCGGATGCTGGGTCGAGCACAGCAGGTGCAGGCTGTCGTCGTCCTTCGGCTGGGCGTAGGAAATCTGGCCTTCGAGATAGAAATGCTCCTGACCGCCGACGACGGCGGTGCCGCTCAGGTGATGCGGTGCATTGGCAAACGCCGCATCGACCGGCCCGCGCTGCATGGCAAACGGCGGCAGCACCCAGGATTCGGCAGCGATGGCCGTATCCATGTCGAGGATCGGCGTTTCGGCGTCGTATTCAACTTTTGCCAGCCGCACCGCCTGCCGTGCCGCGTCGCGGGTGTCGGCGGCGACGGCGAAGATGACCTGGCCGTAGAACTGGATTTCGTCGCCGGCGATGATCGGATCGTCGTGCAGGATCGGCCCGCAATTGTTCTTGCCGGGGATGTCGACCGCAGTAATGACGCAGCGCACGCCGGGGTAGGCGCGCACGGCGGACAGGTCGAGCTGCCTGATCCGGCCACGGGCGCAGGTCGACAAGCCGGCGGCGGCGTGCAGCGTGCCGGCCGCCTCCGGCAGGTCGTCGATGTAGCGGGCAGCGCCGCTGACGTGCAGGCGGGCGCTTTCGTGCGGGATCGATTTGCCGATCAATTCACCGATCAGGCTGGTGGTCGGCGCGCTCATGATTGCACCGGTGCCAGCTGGCTCAATCGGGTCGGTGTCTGACCCGTGCTGCCGGTTTCCAGCCAGAAACGCTGCAGCAGGTTGCCGGCGACGTTCAGCCGGTATTCGCTGCTGGCGCGCACGTCGGCCAGTGGCCGGTAATCTTCCCGCAGCACCTGCATCGCGTGGCGCACCGTGCCCAGGTCCCACGGCCGGCCGAGCAGCGCCAGCTCGCAATTGACCGCGCGTTTCGGCGTTGCCGCCATGCCGCCGAAGGCGATGCGGGCGCGGCGGATGATGCCGTCGCCGTCGACATGCACGGCCAGGCCGGCGCAGACGGCGGAAATGTCCTGGTCCAGCCGCTTTGCCACCTTGTAGCTGCGGAACACGCGGCGCAGCGCTTCGGCCGGCGCGTCGAGACGCAGCGCGCGGACGAACTCGCCGCGTTGCAGCGCCGTCTTCTGGTAATCGATGTAGAAATCCTCCAGCGGCAGTTCGCGCAGGCTGTCGCCGTGCTGCAGCACGATGCGCGCGCCGAGGGCGATCAGCGCCGGCATCGAATCGCCGATCGGCGAACCGTTGGCGACGTTACCGCCGAGCGTGCCGGCGTTCTTCACCGGCGTCGAGGCGAAGCGGCGGGCCAGTTCGGCCCAGTTCGGCTCGAACGCGGTGAGCGCGGCGAAGGCGTCGGTCAGCGTGACGCCGGCGCCGATTTCCAGGCGCTCGCGGCCGATGCTGACAGTTTTCAGTTCGGGCACGGCGCCGAGGTGAATGATTTCGCCCAGGTCGCGGCCCTGCTTGGTCACCCACAGACCGACATCGGTGCCGCCGGCCACCAGCCGGGCGTCGGGCAGGGCGACGCGCAGCGCCGCCAGCTCGGCCAGGCTGCGCGGGCTGTGGCTGCGTTGGCCGTTGCCCTGATAGTCAAGCGGCGGCAGCGCGGCCAACGCCTTCAACGCGGCGATCACCGGCTGGCGGTTCAGAGGCCGGCGCGGCAGCGCGTAGGCATCACGGGTCGCATCGACGATCGGCCGGTAGCCGGTGCAGCGGCACAGGTTGCCCGACAGCGTGTGGTCGATCTCGTCGCGCTCCGGACATTCCGGCTGGTTTTCGTAGAGGGCGAACAGCGACATGGCGAAGCCCGGCGTGCAGAAACCGCACTGCGAGCCGTGCCGGTCGACCAGCGCCTGCTGCACCGGGTGCAGCTCGCCATCGCTGGCCAGGTCCTCGACGGTGAACAGCGCCTTGCCGTCGATCGCCGGCAGGAACTGGATGCAGGCGTTGACCGCGCGCAGTTGCAGCATTTCCTCGCCATCGCCGCCCGACAGTTCGCCGACGACGACGGTGCAGGCGCCACAATCACCCTCGGCGCAACCTTCCTTGGTGCCGGTCTGGTGCAGATCTTCGCGCAGGTACTGGAGCAGCGTGCGCGTCGGAGCACTGCCCTCGATCCGGTGGATGGCGCCGCGAAAATAAAACTGGATGGGACGTTCTGACATGGTGCGGAAATGATTCAAAAGACGATGCTTCAAGGTAGCACAGCCGGCCGCACAGGTTGAGCGGCTGACGGCGATAAGGAGTATCTGCGCAGCATTATGGTTGTTGCCAGAAGCCGGCATGTGGTGCTGCCGCTTCGTCTTCCAGGCAGGGGCCGGTGACGGTGATGCGGCGCTGGCCGCGGGCGAAGACCTCGCGGCAGGGCAGCGAGAAGGTGGGGTTTTCCGGGTGGTCGCCGGTCAGCCCGAGCAGCTTGTGTTCGGACAGCGCATAGACGACGCGGCCGATGCCGCACCAGTAGATCGCACCGGCGCACATCGCGCAGGGTTCGGCGCTGGAGTACAAAGTCGCCTGCGCCAGTTGCTCCGGCGTTAGCCGGCGTGCCGCCAGCGCGGCGGCGACCAGTTCGGCGTGGCGCGTCGGATCGCCGTCTGGCGGCAGCGAATCGTTGCCGGCCTCGGCGACGATGTTGCCGTCGCCATCGACCACCAGCGCAGCAAACGGGTGCTTGCCAGTGGCCCGTACCTGGCGGGACAATTCGATGCTGCGGCGCAGGAAATGCAGGTCAGTGCCGGACAGGGTTTCGCTCATCAATGTTCTCCTCAATGTCCGGCAATTATCGCGGCAGGCCGCTGCCGGCCATGACAGCGTTGAGCAATACTGGTCATAACGCTGGCGAGATAGGTCTGGCCCCGCTGGATTGCTACAGTGCAGCAACCAGATTTCATAACCCCCTCCCAAGGAGAACCAAGCATGCTGCTTTCCCGTCTCAAGACACTGACTGCCGCCGCCGTGCTGGCGGTTTCCGGCCTGGCCGGCGTGCACGCCGCCGATCCGGTGAAGGCCGGTTTCGTCTACATCGGCCCGACCGGCGACCATGGCTGGACCTACTCCCATGATGTCGGCCGCAAGATGGTCGAAAGCCAGTCAGGCGGCAAGGTGAAGACCGCCTTCGTCGAGAATGTGCCGGAAACGGCCGACGCCGAGCGGGTTTTCCGCGACCTGGCGCAGAAGGGCAACAAGGTCGTCTTCGGTACCTCGTTCGGCTACATGAACCAGATGCTGAAGGTCGCCAAGGCCTTCCCGAACACCATCTTCATGCATGCCACCGGCTACAAGACCGCCGCCAACCTCGGTGTTTACGACGTCCGCACCTATGAAGGCGCCTACATGCTCGGCGTTGTCGCCGGCAAGATGAGCAAGGGCAACAAGCTCGGCGTCGTCGCCTCGATCCCCATCCCGGAAGTCATCCGCAACATCAACGCCTTTACCATCGGCGCCCGCAGCGTCAATCCGGCAGCGACGACCCGTGTCATCTGGGTGAACAGCTGGTTCGATCCGGGCAAGGAACGTGAAGCCGCGCTGGCGCTGATCGCCCAGGGCAGCGACGTGCTGATGCAGAACACCGATTCGCCGGCCGTCGTTCAGGCCGCCCAGGAAAAAGGCGTACTCGCCTTCGGCTGGGATTCCGACATGAGCAAGTTCGGCGGCAAGGCACACCTGGCTGCGTCGGTGCTGAACTGGGGCGTCATCTACAAGAAGACGATGGATGAAGTCCAGGCCGGCACCTGGAAGAGCGGCGATCTGTGGTGGGGCGTCAAGGAAGGCGCGGTCAATATCGAGAGCTTCGGCCCGGCCGTCCCGGCCGATCTGAAGAAGCTGGCCGAACAGCGTCGTGACGACATCAAGTCGGGCAAGCTGCACCCCTTCACCGGCCCGCTCAAGGACCAGACCGGCAAGGTCATCCTTGCCGCCGGCAAGAGCTACACCGACCCCGAACTGAAGAAGATGAACTTCTACGTCGAAGGTGTCGAAGGTTCGATTCCCAAGTAAGGAAGCGTCTGCCACAGCCCGTCATTGCGAGCGCAGCGCGGCAATCCAGCAGTTTCGGACAGTACCCGCCCCCGGTTGATCCGGGGGCTTTTTCGTTTACCGCCGGAGCGTCTGGCTCCAGTCAGCGAGTGCCTGCATCTGCTGGCCGACCAGTTGGGTCAGGCGTTCGTCGGTCAGGTTGCCGTCGGCGTCGAAGGCGCCAGCGAAGGCGTTGGCGAAGACTTCGGGTTTGTTCAAAGGGTGCAGGTCGAGGAAGACGCAGACCTGGCGCAGGTGGTACTGGGCCCGCGAGGTGCCCATGCCGCCGCCGGCGCCGAGGATGGCCGCGGCCTTGCCGGCGAGCAGCGCGTTGTCGGGTTCGCGCGAGGCCCAGTCGAGAATGTTCTTCAACGCCGGTGCCAGCGAATAGTTGTATTCGGGGCAGGCCAGGACGAGGGCGTCGGCAGCGCCGATCTGCGCCAGCACGCGCTGGACGGCGGCGGGCTTTGCCGCGATGTCGGCGTTATAGAAGGGAATGTCGGCGAGATCGGCGATTTCCATCGTCACGCCGGCCGGCAGCTTGGCCTGGGCGACTCGCAACAGGCCCTTGTTGGCGGATTTCTGCCGCAGGCTGCCGGCGATGCCGAGAAATTTGAGCGACATGTGCGTCTCCTTGTTGTTCGTTGTCGGGCTGCTGCCTGAAACCGCTCCGGGCGGATGTTCTGCCCGGGCGCGGCGGTGATTTATGCGCTTACTTCGCCAGCGCGGCCTCGATGGCCTCGACCAGCTTGCCGGCATCGGGCAGGGTGTCCGGGGCGAAGCGGCGGATCACCTGGCCGTTGCGGTCGACGAGGAATTTTTCGAAATTCCACAGCACTTCCGGTGCCGACGTCGGCTCGATCTTGTAGCCGCGCAGCGCGGTTTCCATGCCGGCGCGGTCTTCGGTCTGCGGTTGGGCGGCGATCAACTGGGCGTAGAGCGGGTGCTTGTCGGCGCCGGTGACGGCGATCTTGCTGTAGAGCGGGAAGCGGACACCATAGGTCAGCGTGCAGAATTCCTTGATCTCGGCATCGCTACCCGGTTCCTGGCCGGCGAAATCGTTGGCGGGAAAGCCAAGCACGGCAAAACCGCGCTCGCCGTAGGTTTCTTGCAGCTTTTCCAGGCCGGCGTATTGCGGCGTCAGGCCGCATTTGGATGCGACATTGACGATCAGCAGGACGTCGCCGGCATGCTCGCGCAGGCTGGTCGGTGCGCCGTCGATGGCTTTCAGTGGAATGTCGTAGAGGGAAGTGCTCATAGGGTCTCCTTGGTTAATGCCGTTTGACAGGTTTGCGCGGCAGAGTTCCGGCGGGCGGAATATCGAATTGCAAATGCCTGTTATACGCCCCTGGCGCGCCGGCTTCTCGTAGAATCGGACCAAACCCGCGCACTTTCCGGAGAATTCGCCGATGAACGCCACGCAAGACAAGGATGTCGCCCTCGAACTGGCCTGCCGCATGCCCAAGGCCGAACTGCACGTGCATATCGAAGGCACGCTGGAGCCGGACCTGGCTTTCGCACTCGCCCGCCGCAACGGCATCACGCTGCCCTATGCCGACGAGGCCGCACTTGCCGCGGCCTACGATTTCGACAGCCTGCAATCCTTCCTCGACCTCTATTACGCCTGCGCCGACGTGCTGCGTACCGCCGACGATTTCCGCGACCTGATGCTGGCCTACCTGGAACGCGCAGCGGCCGACAACGTCATTCACGCCGAAATCTTCTTCGACCCGCAGACGCACACCGCCCGCGGCATTTCCTACGTCACCTTGCTCGACGGCCTGGAAGAAGGCCTGCGCCTCGGCCGCGAGCGCTGGGGCATCAGCGGCCGGCTGATCCTCTGCTTCCTGCGCCACCTCAGCGAGGAAGACGCTTTCGCCACGCTGGCCGAGGCCGAACCCTGGCTCGACCGCATCCACGGCTTCGGCCTCGATTCATCGGAAAAAGGTTTTCCGCCGAGCAAGTTCACCCGCGTCTTCGCCCGTTGCCGCGAACTCGGCAAGCCGGTCGTCGCCCACGCCGGCGAGGAAGGGCCGCCGGAATACATCAGCGAAGCGCTCGACCTGCTCGGCTCGCAGCGCATCGACCACGGCGTCCGCGCCGTCGACGACCCGGCCGTCGTCGCCCGGCTGATCCGCGAAGGCATCCCGCTGACCGTCTGCCCGCTGTCCAACATCCGCCTGTGCGTTTTTCCGACGATGGAACAGCACACCCTCGCCGGCCTGCTCGCCGCCGGCGCCAAAGTTACGGTCAACAGCGACGATCCGGCCTATTTCGGCGGCTACATGAACGACAACATCCGCGCCGTCCAGGCCGCCTTCCACTTCGACGCCGCCACCTGGCAAAGCATCGCCCGCAACAGTTTCGAAGCGAGTTTTGTTGATGCGGCGCAGAAGGTGGCGTGGATCAAGCGGCTGGATGCGGTTTTTGCGGTCGACGGGTGATACTAGGGGAAACGGGTGGCGGTTTTTCTGCCTGAGCCGACGTTGGCGTCCAGGCTACTTACGTCAGGAATGCGACGGTTAGCCGACACTGATGGTTTCGAGTAAGGCTATGTAGATTCAGGCTTGAATTTTTTCGAGGGTTACTACTCCAATTATATTTTTGGCATTAACAAACAAAGCGGCATTATCCGATCCAAGCAAGCCATAAGCGGATAAAATGGACATTCGGAGAATGTATGGCTAGAGCAGACCTCATCGTTAACCTTGTCCGCGCCGGTACCCAAGGTGACCAGAACTTATTCCGGTCCACTGTTGAGGCCATCGCGGCAGAAGAGCGCGCAAAACAGCATAACCAGTTAGCTGACCGGTTAGAGGCGAACTTGCGTGCCGCGGTCGCACGTCCAAAGTCCAATGAAATAGTTCGGAGCTTTGATGGTGGCCACGGTGGTTTGCTATACGAGATCGAAGCTCGACGTACACAGGACTCGATTTTTTTGCCAGACGAAGTGCGTCAAGGCGTTGTGGAGTTGATTGAGGAACAGCAGCGTTGCGATCTCCTCCGATCTCACGGTTTAGAGCCCCGGCATCGTTTGTTGCTTTCCGGCCCTCCTGGTAATGGTAAAACCACACTCGCCGAAGCAATCGCGTGCGAGCTGATGGTGCCTTTATTTGTCGTGCGCTATGAGGCAGTTATCGGCAGCTTTTTAGGCGAAACCAGTAGCAGGCTGAAGCGCCTGTTTGATTTCGTGAGAACCCACCAGTGTGTGTTGTTTTTCGATGAGTTCGATACCTTGGGCAAAGAACGTGGCGACACGCATGAAACGGGCGAGATCAAACGAGTTGTTAGTTCCCTTCTGCTTCAGATCGATGCTCTCCCAAGCCATGTTGTCGTAGTTACGGCGACCAACCATGCAGAATTACTGGACCGCGCGGTGTGGCGACGCTTCCAGCTTCGACTCAGCCTACCTGGCCCAACGCTTGAACAGAAAACCCAGTGGTTCTCCCGCTTCCAAGAACGCCTTGGCACATCTCTGGGCCTATCACCCAAAACATTGGCTACCCGTTTACCCGTAAGTAGCTTTTCCGATCTAGAAGAGTTTTGCCAAGACGTCTATCGACGCTACGTGCTAGCCCTGCCAGACAATAATTTGCGTGGCATAATCAACGACCGTCTCCGTCAATGGAAAAGCCGGGTTTTGCCCGGCTAATCAATAAACAGTGTTCGAAAGGTGGCAATGAGCAGCAATCAACAATTACCCATTCTGCTCTTCCCCACCCCGAGCCTTACTGACAGAGAAAAGCGTCCCCCCTATGTTCCACAGATTCAGTACCCTTCTGCGACACGGCAAGGTCAGCGACTTGGACCTAAGTTCAACACGCTTCAAAACGCGTTTTACAGTCAGCGCCTGCAATTGCATGGGGCAACCCATCAAGACAATCCCGAGCTAGTTCTTGTACTGGAGACTGTTGGTCCGATCAGTAGCTTTGTCGGTGCCGTAAAGCGGATATCAGGGCTCGAATGGCTTCTGGAAGCAGACGAGTTCATTAATGGTGACGATGACTTCTACGACAGAGCTCACGTAGAACAAGCGCTTTCCGGCAATCTGTTTCTCCTTGGCACGAACCAGCAGGCGCTTGTCGAAATCATCGCGCTTTGGCAGCGCTACCAGGAAAATCCTTCTGCAAAATTCGAGCGCGGATTCAACGCCTGGAAATCTATTTTCGAGCACTTAAAGGATATTCGCTTCTGGTCGCCTCAGGATAGATTAAGCGAAGAGGTGATTGCCTACTGGCAAGATCAGCTTGCCGCAGATGAATCGCTAATAACGTTTGAAATTGAAGCCTGGTGCTTCTCTTCATCAGAAAAAAACGCGAATGCAGCCGAGGAACTTACATCCTTAATTGCATCCTTGAGTGGGCGCATCCTATCAACTGCGTTAATCACTGAAATTGGCTATCACGGCTTTTTGGTTGAACTGCCTGCTGACACTGTGCGGCAGATAATTAGCGAAACACCTCCAGCCCTTGTCCTGTCTCAAAGAGTCATGTTTTTCCGACCTCGAGGGCAAGCCATTGTCCCTTCGTTTGACGAACTGGCCTGCTTACCCGCCGTTCCAACATCTCCTTCAACCGTATCTGGGCTTCCGGTTGTAGCTTTACTTGACGGCTTGCCCATGCAAAACCATCCCTCTCTAGCCGGGCGCCTTATCGTAGACGACCCAGACAATTGGGAACCAGGATATCCGGCACAGGATCGAGTACATGGAACTGCAATGGCCTCGCTAATCGCGCTTGGCGAGTTAGACGGACCAAAAACTCCGCTTAGAAGACCTATTTACGCTCGCCCAATCTTACGCCCCGACCCTGCTGCTTTCCGTAGCCCCCGAATCGAAACCACTCCAAACGACATTCTTCTGATTGACCTTGTACATCGCTCTGTGCGCAGACTTTTCGAGGGCGAGGGAGACTCGCCGCCTGCAGCACCTTCCGTAAGGGTAATCAATCTTTCTGTAGGCGACACTCAGCAACCTTTCAATCGAACGCTATCGACTTGGGCTCGTTTGCTTGACTGGCTTTCCCATAGGTATCAAGTACTATTCGTGGTTAGCGCTGGAAATGCCCCTGCGGATTTGATTCTCGAAACTCCGCGGGACACATTGGCAGTTCAGCGCCCCGAGCATCGCCAGGAACTTGCTTTGCAGGCTTTTTTCGGGGATACGACAAGTAGACGCTTGATATCGCCAGCCGAATCTATCAACGCCGTTACAGTTGGCGCTGCTCATATGGATGCTGCACCAAAAACAAGCATTCCCGGAAGGTACGACTTATTTCCCGAGCACTGTGTTTCGCCGTACTCGCGTATTGGTCACGGCTTCAGGCGTTCCGTAAAACCGGAAATCATGATGCCGGGGGGACGGGTTTTGCATAGAGAAATAACTCTTGGTGCAGCAGGAATAACGGAGATTACCTTGGTTGATAATGTATCTGGGCCCGGTCACAAGGTGGCAACACCACCGAACGCGGCTGGTGACAACACGAGATACACCCGGGGTACTAGTAACGCAACCGCGTTGGCAACCAGAGGCGCAGCCCAAGCCTACGATGTAATTGATCTTCTACGTGCAGGTGACTCCGTACGCTTGCCGGAAAAATATGATGCGGTGCTTCTGAAAGCGCTACTTGCTCATGGTGCTGACTGGGGGCAGATTGAAGATTACATCCTTCGTGCTCGCCCTGACATTTCTGAGCGTAGGGCACAACAAGATTTCATTACGAGATTTGCTGGCTACGGATTGGCCGACATTGACCGTGCTTTGACCTGCACCGAACAACGTGCCACGTTGATCGGGGTCGGCGAACTGAAAGATGGCGAAGCGCTAGAGTTCCAAGCTCCGCTTCCTCCAAGCTTGATCGCTCAAACTGTAAAGAGACGTCTCACGATTACCTTGGCTTGGTTATCCCCAGTGAATACCCGGAATGCTAAGTACCGTACAGCACGCCTATGGATTCAACCCCCGGGTGATGCACTTGGAGCGTCAAGGGCTAATTACGAATGGAGACACGTTCAAAGAGGCACGTTGCAGCATGAGATTCTCGAAGGAACGAATGCTCTCGCTTTTGTAGATGGCGAACGCATTATTTTTAAGGTTAACTGTAGCGAAGACGGGGGCAAGATTACTACTCCTGTTTCTTTTGCATTATGCGTTTCCCTTGAAATAGCAGAAGGAGTGGCGCTTCCGATTTATCAGGAGATCAGAGAGCGAGTAGCGCCGCGAGTTGGTGTTGGGACCTAACTGCCAGCACAGAGTTTTGGCACTGGCCGGCAGGTATCCGGTCCAATGACGACCGTCACGGACAAACTACTGAACGACGGCAATGGCCGATTTTCGGGCGTCTCCCCACTCAATACCAACCTAGAAAACCCGAGAATTCTGCGGTCGACCGCAGAACTCGCCAGGTTTTTCCGTCGGAAAACCCGCTTCGCTAATCCCACCGCTGCTGATAGGAAACCAGCCCGAATGCGTCGAGCATCAGGAAGATGCGCTTCACGTGGTGCATGTATCGGGCGAGCGGGGTGGTCGCTGCCGGGGCGAAAGTTACGGTCAACAGCGACGATCCGGCCTATTTCGGCGGCTACATGAACGACAACATCCACGCCGTCCAGGCCGCCTTCCACTTCGACGCCGCGACCTGGCAACGCATCGCCCGCAACAGTTTCGAAGCGAGTTTTGTCGATGCGGCGCAGAAAGTGGCGTGGATTGAGCAGCTGGATGCGGTTTTTGCGGTCGACGGGTGATATTGGGGGAAAACGGGGGGCGGGGTAGTCGTTGTTGCCGACGCAAAGCACTTTCAGCTGAATGAGACGCTGATCAAGCAGATCACTCTGGATCGCCACGTCGCTTCGCGGCTCGCGGTGACGGACAAATCAGCGCTTCCCTAAGTGGAGGCTGTTTTCTTCGCGCCTCGTTTGCTCGGCAGCAGACGCTCATATTCTTCCCGAACCGCCATGTAGCACTCGCAGACGCGCTTTTCGAACTTGCTGCGATCGAGCACGGTGAAGTGGCCGCGGCCACGTTCGATCAGCCGGTCTTTCTGGAACTGGCCGAGGACCTGGGTCACGCTCTCGCGGCGAACGCCGAGCAATTTGCCGATGGCCTCCTGCGTTATCACCAGTTTGTCGCTATTGGTCCGATCCAGGGTCATCAGCAGCCAGCGGCACATTTTTTGGTCGAGCGAATGGTGTTGGTTGCAGACGGCTGTTTGCGATGTCTGGGCAATCAGCGCCTGGGTGAAAAGCAGCGCCACGTGTTGCAGCTTGCCGCCGAGTGCGAACTCGTGCTTCATGACTTTTCTGCTGAGGCGATAGGCGTGGCCGGCGTTTTGCACTTCGGTGCTGGTCGGCATGCTTTCGCCACCCATGAAAATGGAGATGCCGACCAGGCCTTCGTTGCCGACCAGGGCTGTTTCGCTCGACGATCCGTCTTCCAGCGAGTAGATCAGCGAGACAATGCCGGAGGTCGGGAAATGCAGGAAATTCACATGGTCGCCCGACTCGGACATCGTCCAGTCCAGCGGCATTTCGACGAGTTCCAGGTGTGGCAGCAAGCGTTTGTAATCTTCGGCGGGAAGCGATGCCAGGATGAGATTCTGCCTGGGATCAGGCGGCTGCATATCGCCCGGCGTCTTGTTCTTTGTCATGCCTGGGCTATCCCGTCTGAAATGTTGGAAACGCGTGCGCGTCTGGCGCGGATTCTACCCGGAATTCAGCCTGACATCGTGCTGCACTAATCCCATCGTTGCTGATAGGAAAAAGTCGGGAGCTTCCAGCTGAAGCGCAGTGCGAGCATACGGAATCCGAAGCCGAGGATGAAGCACAGCACGGTGTTGAAATCGTTATCGAAGCCCGCTGATCTCAGAGCCAGGAACAGCACGCAAACGACGAGCGAGACGCTGGCGTACAGCTCCCGGCAGAAGACCACGGGCACCTGGTTGCACAGGACATCGCGCAAGACGCCGCCGGATATCCCGGTCAGCATGCCGGCCATGATCACCACGACCACCGGGTAATCGAGCTGCAGGGCGACGTTGCAGCCAATCAGCGAGAAGGCGACCAGGCCCAGGGCGTCGAGCATCAGGAAGATGCGCTTCATGTGGTGCATGTATCGGGCGAGCAGGGTGGTCGCCAGACCGGACAGGATGACGAGATAGACGTATTCGGGATGCTGCGTCCAGCCAATCGGGTAATTGCCCAGGATGACGTCGCGGATGGTGCCACCGCCCAGGGCGGTGACGAAGGCAATCACCGCGACGCCGAAGAAATCCATGTTCCGGCGTCCGGCAGCGAGCGCGCCGGACATGGCTTCGGCGGTGATGGCGACGAGGTAGATGACCAGCAGCAGGTCGAATTGCTTGATTGCGAGCGGCTGAAAAACGTGGGCGAGACTATCGAACATCGGTGAGGCTCCGTCAGAAAGCGGAAGACTCGAATCGAGTGCTTCCGTGACGCCTCTCCCCCTGTCCTTTTACCTGAGAGTTTCGGCTCGCAACGAGCCTGCCCCTTCGGTGAGTTGCCAGGCGCCAGGGCGCTCGCAACTTCTCTCCAGCCGGCGAATCAATTTCTGCAGTTCGTTTTGCCTGAGCGATTATGGGAGTTTGCGCCTTCGGCGGAGCGTGGGTTTCACGGCTCTCTCTCCTGCAGAGGGGGCGATTATCGGGAGAGTCGGGAAGGCTTGTCAATTGACGCGGTTTGCTCCGGCCAGCACAGTGATGCACTCAAGGAGGAATGATCGTGACCCGGATGGTGCTGCACCCTGATATCTCGCCCGAAGCCCGCGTTGCGGCGATCGACGCCGCGCTGCGTCCGCTTGCCGATGCTGCTCGCGCCGAACAGATGCAGGCTTACCTGCTGAACCGTTACGATTTTCTCGGTTTGCCGGCGCCGGTGCGCCGGGCTGCGGTGGTGGAATTGAATCGCCTGGCGCCGGCCGATGCCGGGGCCTTGCTGGCTGTGGCGCGTTTGTTGTGGGCGAAGCCCGAGCGGGAATTCCGCTATACGGCAATCGACCTGCTGCGCCGGCATGTCCGCATGCTCGATGTTTCGCATCTGGCCGAGTTGCGTGAGCTGCTGCAGCGCGATCCTTGGTGGGAGACCGTCGATGGCCTGGCCGCGGTCATCGGTGCCGTGCTGCATGCGGCGGTG
>Ga0209066_10004607_pt1 | contig 14862 bp, 16 predicted proteins | sample All_14_2_FD_187198 | JGI IMG/M metagenome (GOLD analysis project Ga0209066, IMG submission 187198) | Freshwater microbial communities in response to fracking from Pennsylvania, USA - Allegheny Zone_MetaG_DW_15 (SPAdes) (version 2) ...
CGCGCATCTCCGAGTTCGGCTTCACGCCCAATCGCGTGGCGGCGCTGGGCATGAACCTGATACTGCTCGTCAACCTGGCATGGTCGGCCGTGCTCTATCTGCGGTTCCTCGGCAAGCGGGGCGCCTTCTCCGCAGTCGAGCGCTGGCAGACCGGGTACGTGCCCGCGTACGCGCTCTGGGCCGCGTTCGTGGTGATCGTGTTCCCGCCGGTGTTCGGATTCGTGTAAGCGCTGTCTGCGGTCGCGATGCGCGCGCTAAGGCACTGTTGCAGGCCCGGGCCCAGATCGCCCTCGGCCAGACATCGATTCCCGATGCGTCGTTCGGCAGACGCCCGGGAGTGGGGCGCCGCCGCACGGCACTGCCACGGCTCGGGTATGAACCCGCTACCGGCTAATGGGAAGCGGTGGTGTGGCGATGTCGGTGGAGAGCCCTGTCTACGAGGTCGTGCGGCGCGAAGGTCAGTTCGAGGTACGCCGGTACGCGCAGTACCTCACGGCGAGCGCGGCCGTGAGGGCGGACAGTCACAACGGCGCAGCGTATGCGGCCTTCGGTGTGCTGGCCGACTACATCTTCGGCAACAACGTGGCGGCCGGGGCGATCCCGATGACCGTGCCCGTGAGCACAACGAGATCAGCGGGAGAGCGGATCGCCATGACCGCGCCGGTGACCTCGGAGCGTGCGCGGAGCGAAAGCCTTGGTGAGGCGGCACCGCTCTGCACCGTGGACTGCGCTGGCGAGTACATCGTGAGGTTCACGATGCCGTCACGCTACACGGAGCTCGACGAACTCCCTCAGCCCAACGATCCGCGTGTGCGACTCGCCGTTGTCCCGGAGCATCTGGCCGTGGTGGAGCGGTTCGGCGGGCGCCTGGACGACGCGATGGTCGTCGCGTCGGTGGAGCGCTTGCGCGATTGGATGGCCGGGAGCGGTCTCGTGCAGGTGGGGGAGCCTGAGGCGGCGCAGTACGACGCGCCCTGGAAGCCGGGGTTCGTCCGTCACAACGAAGTCATCATCCCGGTCGCCGAGGGGTAGGTTCGCGGGGCGGGTCACATTCTCGCGATCAGTTCAGCGATGTAGTGCGCTGTCTCGGCGAGCAGCGCTGTGTCGAGGATCGACGGCGCGTCGGCGGGGGTGTGCGCGCAGTCGCGCATGATCGCCTCGAAGTCCATCGATGTGAACGCCATCGCCGGCACGCCGCGCATCGCGAACACCATGTGGTCGCTTGCGAACCACTGCGGTCCGGCGGCGACGCCCGGGAACTCCTCGGCCAGTGCTGCCGCCAGCGCCTCGGTCTTCGCGTCGAGCCCGTAGCCCGAGTACGCTGTGGGGCCGCCCGGCAGTCCGGCGGCGTCGATGTTGATCGCCAGGCGTACAGCCGACAGATCCGGACGCGCCGCAAGGTAGGCGAGCTCGCCGGGGGCCTGCGCGTGGTCCTCGCCGTTGAACGGTACGAATTCCACTGTGGGAGCGACCTCGCGCTCGCACAGCAGGTCCGCCACCGCGAGAAGCACGGCCACGCCAGCCGTGTTGTCGATGGCGCCCGGCGTGTCTGGCTTGGAATCGATGTGTGCGCATACCACCACGGTGCCCGAGGCGGTGTCAGACCCCGACCGGCGGCCGATCGGCTGCACCCCGGTGGATGGCGTCACGGCAGAGTCGATCTGCACGAGGACCCTGTCGCCGTCGTGCTCCGCGAGCCGCGCTCCCACGTTCGCGTGCAGGTACGCGTGTGGCACGCCGAAGCCCACCTCCTCGATGAGCGGGAACGGTGACATCGCGGCGGTCATCGCGCACGTGTCGGTGGCTGCCACGATTGCGAGCGGACGCGCCGCTTCGAGCGCGTCGAGTGCGGCGGCGTGGGATGGCTCCGAGTAGAACGGGTAGCCTCGCGGCGTGAACTGCTCGCTGGCGATAGCGTCGCACAGGAGGAGCACGGTGCCCGAGGCGTCGAGTCCGTCGAGCTCCTCGAACGTGCGCACCACACGCAACGGCCCCTCCGCTTGCACGCCCGCCGAGAAGGGGCCGGGGCGGGCGTCGAACGAGGTGTCGCCCACGCTGAGCGATGCACCACCGTAGCGCCACTCCGGTACCTCGAAGTCCAGCGCTTCCGTCTCGAGGCCGGCCTCCCCCATTCGCGCGCGAACGTACCGTGTGGCCGCGCGGTTACGGTCCGTGCCAGGATGACGATCACCCCGGTAGGTGAGGTTGACAAGGGCGCGATGGATCCGGCCGTTGATATGGGAGTCGAGCATCGGTGATACCTCCGGAGTCAGATGCCATCAACAGAGGGTATTCCCGAACGCGCCGGGCGAGCGGCGGGCCGCGCAGAAGGCCGAGTGCGAGTGGGCGTTCATCATGGATCCGCTGAAGGGGTACTATGGCATCCGGGTCATCCGGGAGGCGACTGACCGGGGGGTCATCGTGAGAATCGCGTCCGCATCGTGTCCTGCCGATCCGTGGCGTTGCACTCTCCCTCGCGCGCTCGGCGTGCTGCTCGTGCCCGCGCTGCTCGCCGCGCTCGTTGGATGTGCGTCTTCGGAGACCGGTGCCACCTCTGCGGCTCCCCCCGATGAGCTGCCTGTCCTGCTCCTGGACGGCAGCGAACCCGACCCGGAAGCCCTCGCCCGGACCTTCCTCGGCAACGGCATGACACCGGGGGAGCCGACAGCGCCGGATGACACGCGCCTGATCTTCAAGAGCAGCGATCGGGTGGTGTGGATCAGCAACGGAGAGCTCACGTACTTTGCGGGTGAGCCCCGGGAGCCGGTGAGCATTCCTGTCGACGAGGCGGTCGAGATAGCCACTGAGTTCGTTGAATCCACCATCGGCGTGCCCGACGATGCGGTTCTGCGTGAGACGCACGGGGCGATGATGTCGACCGAACTGGGCTCCGGAGAGCCTGGCACACCGTTCCTCTACACCATCCAGTGGGAGCGCATCATCAACGGGATCCCGGTCGCGGGCGCGCAGTGGATCAGGGTCGATGTTGGTGAGGGGGGAGACGTGGCGAGGCTTCATCGGCGATGGCACACGGTCACGGGCGAAGGCGAGATGGTGCACATGCGTCCGGCGACAGAAGTGATCGAGCCTGGCGAGTGGGGCGCGGGCACCGTCTTCCAGACATCGAGCGTCCTGGTGTCAGCGGAGCTGGTCGCCGCGGCGCGGCTCGTCTATTACGTCCCGTTCGCGCAGGGAGGCGATTCCCGGATGATCCCGGCGTGGGAGGTCATCGCTGAGGAGCAGAGCGCGAGTCTGTACTTCCACGCCGGGACCGGAGAGCTTCTCGGGGGCAACTAAAGACGGGCGCGTTCGCGTCGCGGTACGTTACGCTGAGAACCAATCGGCCCCGACCCACATGGAGCACGCGCGATGCACCCGGTCCTCCTCGCCTTCGGTCTCACGCTCCTTGCCGGCATGGCGACCGGCATCGGCAGTCTGATCGCCTTCACCGCCAAGCGAACCGACTACCGCTTCCTCTCGATCGCCACCGGGTTCTCGGCGGGCGTGATGCTCTATGTGGCTTTCGTGGAGATCCTCCTCAAAGGGGGAGAGGCGCTCGCGCGGAGCTTCGGCGAACTGTGGGGACCGTGGGTGAACGCCGGGGCGTTCTTCGGCGGGATCGCGATCATCGCGCTCATCGACAACCTCATCCCCGAGGCCACCAATCCTCATGAGATCCACTCCGAGACCGAGACCGGCCAGTTGCGTGAGGGTGGCGGCGAGAGACTTGCCGACGACTCGCGTGACGCCGTGGCCGCTTCGGCTTCCGGATCGCACGGCCTGTTGCGCGCCGGCCTCTTCACGGCGCTCGCGATCACCATCCACAACCTGCCTGAAGGCCTCGCCACGTTCCTCGCGGCGCTTGAGGACCCGGCGCTGGGCGCAGCGATCGCCGTGGCGATCGCGCTTCACAACATCCCGGAAGGCGTGAGCGTGTCGGTGCCCATCTACTACGCCACCGGGGACCGCAAGAGGGCGTTCTGGTACTCGATGTTCAGCGGACTCGCTGAGCCGGTCGGCGCGGCGGTCGCGTATCTAGCGCTCGTGGTGCTCACGCCGGGTGGCGCGATGGCGGTGCCTGCCGAGGTGATGGGCGTCGCCTTCAGCGCGGTGGCCGGCATCATGGTCTACATCAGCATCGACGAGCTCCTGCCCACCAGCCGCGCGTACGGCAAGGGGCATGACAGCATCTTCGGCGTGATGGCCGGCATGCTGGTTATGGCGCTCAGCCTGCTGCTGATGCGGTAGGGGAATCCCCCGCCAGGAGCGACGGCAACCGATTTGCTAGTATTGCCGCTGACCCTTTCGTTCGAGGACGAGACGAGCCCGAGTGACCCGATCCGCCCTCAGAGTACCGTTGATCGCAGGCGTGCTGCTGCTCGCCGTGAGCCTGATCGGGCTACAGTGTCCGATCGTGGTCTGCTCGGGCTGCGCCGGCGCTGACGTGATCGTGAAGCAGGTAGGGGTCCTCACTCTTGCCGCGGCATGCGCCGCCGTCACGTCCACACCCGGGTACGAGGATACCTGGGCGGCGATGCAGCCGTCATCGATAGCAGTGGTCGCTTCCGCAAGCTCCGCGTTCATGTGTACCCGGCTGATCATCTGAGACCGCTCGCCGTTCAGCGGCTCGAGCAACGGTCATAGCCATGCGATGACGGCCTGACCCACCACGCGTCGATCGGCGTGGCGGTGTCACGCGGGCGTCACGCCACACACGAACGGAGAATCCCCGTGATTCCAATCTTCGCGCGCATGAAGCACGCTCTTGTCCTGACCGCGCTCGCTGCGCCTCTCGGTCTTCTGGCCGGATGCAGCTCGGGTGTCGAGGCGATCGGTGTCAACGCGCTGTCCGCGGACCCGATGGCCTTCACAGGCACCATCACCGTGAAGGGCGTGGTGCAGGATATCGATGCGGCCGCCTCACGCATCATGCTCATCGATGAGGAGGAGTACGCCACGTGCGGGCTGACCCCGTGCGCCGGAACCGGCATCATCCCGCTGCACGTCCCGCTCGGTGGCGAGCCGTCGTCAGCAGGCTCGCTGTATAGCGGCAGTCTGCCCGACATCGAGGACACCGTGCTTGTGACCGGCGAGGTCAAGTCCATGGGCCAGGGCCTGGTCTTCGATGTCGATCGTATCGAGCGTGGCAGCTCCACGCTCGTCTCGCGTCAGTAAGGGGCCGGACGATGAATGATCTTCGTCTGGTGCTGCGTAATCTGTTCGGCAGCAGAAGCAGGTTCGCGCTCACCCTCACGGGTATCACGGTCGGCATCACCGCACTCGTTGTGATGATGAGTCTCGGCGGTGGACTCAGGGCACAGATCGAGCGACAGGCCACAGACCTCGGCGCGAACCTGATCGTCACCCCCAAAGGCTGGTGCGCATATGAGCAAGTGAAGGTGCTCTCCGGTGATCGGCTGCCTGATGCTATTCTGCCGGCGGACGTCGAGGCGATCGAGGCGATCGATGGCGTCGCCGTGCTGCCGTATCTCACCGTGGGCTCCGCTATCGGCAACGAGCCTGTCGCGGTCACGGGCATCCGTGTCGCGGACACGATTGCCGCCAAGCGGTGGAGTGTTGCCGAGGGCACCGCACCGTCGGACGGTGAGAGTGGCGTGCTGGCGGGTGCGGCAGCCGCCGAGACGTTCGGGCTGACGGTGGGTGATGAGGTCGTGCTGCGAGGGGAGCCGTTCGAGGTCCTCGGAGTGATTGAGCCCACCGGCACCGGGGACGACGGCGTGCTGTTCGCGCCACTCGATGTGGCTCAGCGGGTGTACGAGACAGACGGGCGCGTGTCGTTCCTGTCGGTCAGCGTTGCGGACATCACCGAGGTCGACCTCTACGCACAGCGCATCACCGACGCCGCGAACGTCGCGGTCATCTCCGATAGGCAGTTGCTCGCCTCGGTGCTCAGCGTGGTGGATACCGTGGGCACCACGCTCACCGTCATCGCCGCGGTCGCGGTGCTCACCGCGGCGTTCGGCATCATCAACACGATGCTGATGGCAACGCTTGAGCGCAGGCGTGAGATCGGCATCCTGAAGTCGCTTGGCAGTTCCAATGGGCGCGTCTTCCGGGTGTTCATGCTGGAGGCGGCGGCGTACGGGGTGTTGGGCGGTATCGTCGGCCTGCTGGTCGGCACGGCGGCCTCTCATGTCATCACACCGCTGATCGCCGAGAACGAATTCACCGCGTTCGTTGGTGGCGCCCGGGTCGCGGCGGTGCCACCGGTCGCCGACATGGTGACGATCCTGTTCGGTGCGGTGCTCGTGTCTGTGCTGTCCGGCGTCTATCCGGCGTGGCGTGCGGCCCGCCTGGCTCCCGTGGAGGCGATCAGCTATGAATGACAGGCTTACCCTCCGCGGCGTCCACAAGACATACAACGGGAGGAGCGTGCCCACACCCGCGCTGCGGGGAGTCGACCTCGACATCGAGGCGGGCACGTTCACGTGCGTCATCGGCCCGTCCGGACACGGCAAGAGCACGCTGCTCCACCTGCTGGGCGGATTGGATCGGCCCTCCTCGGGAGAGGTGCACGTGTTTGGCGAGGACCTTGCGAACATGTCCGATTTGCAGCTCGCCCGGTTCCGTGCACGGCGCGTTGGCTTCGTCTTCCAGTTCTTCAACCTGCTGAAGGGCCTCGAGGTCGCCGAGAACGTGGCCATCCCGATGATGCTCGCCGGCCTTTCGCCCCGCGAGCAGCGCGCGCGGGCCGAAGAGCTGCTGGAGGCCGTGGGTCTCTCCGAGAAGGCGCACGCACGGCCATCGGAGTTGTCTGGCGGTCAGATGCAGCGCGTGGCCATTGCCAGGGCGCTCGCAAACGACCCCGACGCACTGCTGCTCGATGAGCCCACCGGCAACCTCGACTCGGCATCGGAGGCGGAGATCCTCGGGATTCTCGATGGTCTTCACTCGGCCGGCCGAACGATCGTGATGGTGACGCACAGTCAGGATATTGCTCGGCGGGCCGAGCGGGTCGTGGAAGTGCGTGACGGCCTGATTGCCTGAGAAGTGAGCGGCGGCCCCGTGAACCCGGGGTCGCCGCCAGGCCTCCGCTGGCAGTTCCAGCGGGCGATTCAAGGTTCTCCCGCGCGCTGCCGATGCACCAACACGTCATCTTACGAACGCTGACCGGTATCGGCGAAAGGCTTCCGTGGCGAGAAGCAGCGCAGCAGGGTCCCCGGGCGGACCCCACATCTTCGCCCGTCGGCGCGAGCGCATTGCGTCGACGCGCACGGCTATCCGCATCATCGTGATCATCGGCGTCCTTTCGGCGCTGGGCGGTGCGGTGTCCGTGTGGTTCGACACCCCGCCCTGGCCAGTCTCCACCGCGATCTCCTTCGGGCTGCTCGTGCTGGCACTGTTGCTCGTGTGGGCCCTCGCTTCCGTCGAACGGCACCTCGATACCGTGGCGCACGTCATCGGGTTCGCCGGGCAGATCTACGACTCCACCAACGACGGTGTGGTGATCACGGCTCCCGACGGTACGATCCTCGATGTGAACGACGCGTACTGTCGCATCCACGGCTACCCCCGTGAGCAGGTGCTCGGCAAGAACCCGCGGATGCTGAAATCCGGCCGGCACTCGGCTGAGTTCTACCGCGAGATGTGGCGCGCCATCACCGAGGACGGGTACTGGGAGGGCGAGGTCTGGGACCGGCGAGCGGACGACCGGCTGATCGTGAAGTGGCTCTCGATCGCGGCCATACGGGATGCGCGCGGCGTCACCACCGAGTATGCGGGCATCTTCACCGACCTCACTCAGGTGCGCGAGAGCGAGGAGAAGAGCGACTGGTTCGCCACCCACGATCCGCTCACCGGCCTGCCGAACCGCAAGCTGTTGCGCAATCAGTTCGACTCGCTCATCGCGCATGCGCAGCGCCATGAGGGCGAGGTGGCGGTGATGATACTCGATCTCGATCGCTTCAGCGACGTGAACAACGAGTACGGCTTCGTGCACGGTGACGAGGTGCTGCTCGAGACTTCCCGGAGGTGCCGCGCCACGCTGCGGGAGGAGGATCTCATCGCGCGGGTGGGCGGGGACGAGTTCCTGATCGTCCTCGTCGACGTGACAGCCGCCGAGGACGTGGAGGCGGTCGCCGAGCGGCTGCTCGGCGCGATCGCCGAGCCGGTCACCGTCAACGGACGCACGGCGCATGTCACCGCCAGCATCGGCGTGACGGTCGCGAGCGGCCAGGCGGATCCCGCGCAGCTCGCGCGCTCCGCGCAGGAGGCGCTCGCCCGAGCGAAGGCGTGCAACGGCGACCGATATGAGCACTTCAGCCCGGAGATGCAGGCCGAGTCCGCCCGCCGCCACGAGGTCGAACGCGAACTCCGCTCAGCGCTTGCCGGTGAGGGCCTCCACCTCGTGTATCAGCCGCAGGTCGACCTCAGGAGCGGTGCGATCGCCGGACTTGAGGCGCTGATCCGTCTGACAACGCCCGACGGCCGATCGATCTCGCCCGGCGAGATCATCCCGGTTGCCGAGCGCACGGGGCTGGCGCCGGCCGTCGGCGCGTGGGTGCTCGCCCGCGCCTGCGACGACCTCGTCGCCCTGCGAGAGCGCGGCTACGCGGGCACGGTGTCGGTGAACTTCTCGGCGCACGAGTTCTCCGAGTCGGGTCTGGCCGACGCGGTGCTCGCCGCGGTCGACTCCCGCGGCCTGCCGCCGCAGAGCCTGGAGGTCGAGATCACGGAGTCGGCGATGATGTACGAGGCCGGTACCGCCGAGGCGAACATCGAGCGGCTCCGGGGTCACGGCTTCGGCATCGCGCTCGACGACTTCGGCACCGGCTACGCCTCCGTCTCATACATCCAGCGCTTCCGCCCCACCACCATCAAGGTCGACCGTTCGTTCGTGCAGGACCTTCCCCGGGAGCCGAGCGCGGTGGCCATCGTGCGTGCCACGATCCTGCTTGCCGAGGGCGTCAATGCCCACGTGGTCGCGGAGGGCCCGGAGACCGAGGAGCAGGTGCGGTTCCTGCTGATGAGCGGCTACACGTACGCCCAGGGCTACTTCTTCAGCAAGCCTGTGCCCCTCGATGAGGTGTTCGCGCTCCTCGATCGCGGGCCGTTCGAGCTGCCTGTCGTCTGATCCTACGCGCCCGCGGTCTTCCGGCGGTTCTTCTCGGCATACATGGCGTGGTCGGCCTGTTCGAGGAGCGCATGGAGGTCGTCCATCCCACGCACCTGGCCGACAGCGGTGCCGACCGACGCCGTGAGCGGTCGCCCGCACGGGCTCTCCGCCGCGGCGAGCTCCTGATGGAGCCGTTCGACCAGCCGGGCCAGGCCGGTATCGACGCCTCCATCCATGAGCACCACGAACTCATCGCCTCCGAAGCGCGCCACGATGTCGGCGCGCCGCGCGCAGCGCTGCAGGGCCGCGGCGAACAGGCGCAGCGCCTCGTCGCCTACCGCGTGCCCGCAGCCGTCGTTGATGGCCTTGAAGTCGTTGAGGTCCGCGAACACGAGTCCGATCGTCTCGCCTGACCGGGCGGCCCGCTCGACCGTCGCCGCGGCAAGGAACTCGAAGCCGCGCTTGTTGTGGAGTCCGGTGAGCTGGTCGGCCAGCGCAAGCTCCCTCAGGCGCTCGGCCGCCGCGCGTTGCTCGGTCACGTCCACGGCGGTGCCGATCACCTGCGACACGGCCCCGTCGGGCGATCGGGCGAAGACCGTCTCGCGCGTGTGGAGCGTGCGCCAGCCTCCGTTGGCATCCTGCACCCGCAGGTCCCACTCGATGAGCTCGCCATCGGCGGCACCGGCGAGCTCATTCGGAGCGGGAGTCATCGGCGACGTGGACGCTGAACAGCGTGTGGAGCCCCTCGGCGCCGACCAGGTCCTGGTGGCCGAGGATGCTCTGCGCGCCACGGTTAGCGAACACGATGCGCTGCGTCGTCAGGTCGTGGATGTAGATCAGCGTGGGCGCGATATCGATGATGCTGCTCACGAGACGTCGGCTGTGTTCGAGTTCGGCGTTCTTGCGGGCGAGTTCGCGCTGGAGCCCCATCAGTTCGTTGTTGAGCCGCGACAGTTCGGCGAAGTCGTCCTGTGTGCCTGATGCGCGCGGTGGCGCCTGTCGTTTGCTCATCCCCCGAACGTGCGTGACGAGCTCCGAGTTGATGCGCACCACCTCGGCGAGCGTTTCGAGCGCTTCGGCATCGTTGGGTGAGCCGATCACCAGCACTTCGTCGCCTATCGCCACAGCGTTGAGCGTGAGGCTCATCGGGCGCCCGCAGTGCTCGGCCGCGATCGTCCAGCCAAAGGCGCTGCCCTCCCGGTCGACCTTCTCCAGCAGACGCTCGATCTTCGCCGCATCGGTGGCGACAGCGAGTGTCGGAAGGAGGCCGCCGGGGAGGATCGGGTCGGTCATGCAGAGGTTGTCCGCCAGGACCTCGCGGACACGGCCCGCCATGTCACACCAGACGATGAATCCGGAGCTGCGGGTCGACATCGCTTCCTCCGCTCATGCCTTCAATGTACGTGTGGCGGTCTCGATGGCCTGACGGGCGTCGGGCGCATATCCGTCGGCTCCCACCTGTAGATACAGGTCAGGTGCTCGCACCAACGAAGTGCGTGTCCCAGCCCGCCATCTCGAAGTGGTCGGCCACCATGCGCATGCCGAGTTCGTGCAGCTCGTCTCCCACGCATGCGGCCACCAGCACACCGTCCGTGTGCTGCCCCGTGAACATGAACCGGTACAGCTGGGCCATGACCATCTGCGTGACAGCGGTGGCGTAGTGCTCCTGGGCCACCGTGATCGCGTTCATGTGCCACAGCCGGCCGAGTTCGAGCTGCGCCGGTTCGAGTACGTGCCGGTACAGGTCGACGATGGGTACGCCGTCCTCGGCCGCGGAGAGCACGGCCTGCAGGGCGTCGGCCCGGTCACCGCCGAGCACAGCGCTCAGATAGCGCACCGGTACAGGTCGACGATGGGTACGCCGTCCTCGGCCGCGGAGAGCACGGCCTGCAGGGCGTCGGCCCGGTCACCGCCGAGCACAGCGCTCAGATAGCGCATCGCGAGTTCGGCCAGCGGCGCACCGGGGGCGACGTTGGTGGGCATCTCATCGCCGCACACGGCTATCCGCGGCAATGCGGCGTCGATGACCGTCGCGGCCTCTCGGGCGGCGTTCGGGGGCACGACCACGGGCAGCGCCTCGCGGATGTCGGTGAGACTGCCGGTGAGCCACTCCACGGGGATGTGCAGGTTCTCGAACAGCACGCGCGCCCAGTCCACGTAGTCGTCGAAGATGATCTGCTCGTCGGTCCAGAGCGCGGTTGCGAGGAAGCGCACGTGGTAGCCGGTGTCCTTGACGGTGTTCTCCATCTGCGAAGGGGAGAAGGAATCGAACAGTCCGGGCCACCGCTCACGCTGTCGGTCGAGCGCGGCGCGTACGATCAGATCGCTGTGCGCGCGCACGTCCCGCGCGGCCTGCCGCCTGGCATCCATGGGTACCTCCGGTCCGTTGGGACGTTGGCGCTATCGTACCCTTTCCCCGATGTCGTGGACCCGATCTCGTAAGGTCCGCCGCTCGCGTGCGTCTTACGCGACAAGACCGACTCGAAGGGAGACGACATGGACATCTCGGTCAGAGGGGTGGTAACCGGTGCGGCTGCGGTGCTGATCGCCGCAAGCGGGGTCGCGTTCGCGGCGAGCGGGGCGCCCGTGGTGGAGCCGCCGGTCGCGCTGCGGGCAGACGCGCAGGAGACAACGGGCTCGGTGGTGGCCAGCCACACGCCGGATCCACAGGCGGGCCACGCTGCTGACCTTGCGGTGCCACGCAGTGCCGAGGCATCCGCTCCGGTGGCGGCGCAGGACGGTCACGTGCACCGCGAGAAGGCCATGGAGCACCACCGCGAGATGGAGGGAGTGGCCGGGACACATCACGAGACGGACCTCCCGGACTCCGATGCCCTGGCGCCACACACGCCCGCGCACGACGCCGCCGGGCCGGGTACGGTCTGCGAACCGGGGACTGGTACGGAACCTGCTGCACCGCAGCACGACGCCGTGCCGGATAGTCACCCGGGTACCGACCACACGGCCCCGCACGAACCCGAGCACCAGGAGAGCGGCTCGTCCGATGAGGCGACCCACCATCAGGGTGATCACCGGTAACGGCCACACCAGCAAAGGCAGCCCGCGATGAGCTCCCAGACCACACTGCTCGGACGCATCAGGCACGTGGGTGCCTCCGATGAGACGCTGCTCGACCGGGCGAGACAGGGCGACACGCAGGCGTTCGAGCACCTGTATCGCCGGAGCTACGATTCGGTCTTCGGCTTCTGCCTGCTGCGCCTTCGGAGCCGCCAGGCGGCCGAGGATGCCGCGCAGGAGGTGTTCATCCGGGCTGCCGATGCCACCGGCGCGCCGGTGACCGACGTACGGGCGTGGCTCCTCACCATCGCGCGCAACGTGGTGATCGACGCTGGACGCCGGGCGAAGGCCCGCCCTGCCCCGTCTCCACTTCTTGCCGAGGATATCGACGCGATCGGGGGAGCTGGCGATGCGACCGCCCTGTCCGCTCTGGACGTCCCCGCGAACGTGTTCATCGCCCTTCGGCGCCTCAAGACCAGGGAGCGTACCGCGCTCATCGAGCGGGAGTTCCAGGACAGGTCGTCGCGGCAGATAGCCGACGGCCTCGGCATGACACCCGGCGCGGTCGATGTTCTGATCAGCCGTGCGCGGGCCTCCTTCGCCACCGCATACCGGCAGGTAGCGGAGATGCCGTTCGCGTGCCGCCAGACCACGGAGCTCGTGTACCGGGAGATGGGCTCAGGGCTCACCGAGCGTCAGTGCCAGATGATGGAGACGCATCTGAAGCACTGCCCCCGGTGTACGCTCGAGCACCGGATGGCACGCGCGCCCAAGATGCTCGGCGGACTGCTTGGCCTGCCATGGCTGCAGCAGGCTGCCGAGGCGCTCACGCACTCCCGGCTCGCGGGGCTGTCGCTCCCGGCCAAGGCAGCGGTGGGTGCGGTGGCCGTTACGCTTGCCGTGGCACCGGCCGTGATCGGGACAACAGGCGCTGGTCTGGACATCGGCGCAGGGGAGCGGCGGGAGATCACGGTGCCCGCGCAGCGGCTGCAGGCCCCCGCCGGCGGTGCGCGCACGGGTTCGCGGGTGGCGGTCGGCGGCGAGGCTCCCGGACGCGACGCGGACAGCGAAGTCCACGTCGGAGTCGAGGGAATGCACATGGAGAGCGCGGGGTCACACCTGGAGCCGACGTCGATGCACCGCGAGCCGACCGGGTCGCGGTGCATCGCGACAGCGGCGGCACCCCGCACGACGCGACGACCGACACCGTGCATCACACAACCGAGAGTGGGAGCCACATGGTGCCTTCGGCGGATAGCGATGCGGCCGAGGCTATGCCGCACGCGTCAGAGCCCACCCACGATCCGGATGCCGAGCACACGGACGACACCGCGCATCGCTGACGATCGCTAGTGGGGGTACAGCAGCTCGCCGAGGCCGAAGACGACCAGGAACAGCACGGGCGGCAGCGCCACGGCGAGGGCGAGCCAGTTGATCGGCTTGCGTTCGCCCCGCACCAGGCAGCCGATGGCGAGCGCTGTCGCGATCCCGGAGAGCAGCCCCGTGGCGCCCGCCTCGAGCGCGCCGGCCCTCGGCAGGAACCAGACGTTGAGGATCCCGAGGAGCAGCACAATCGCGACGACCCCGAGCACGATCGCCGTCCACACGGCAATGGCAGGGCGCTTTCGGGTGACCGAGTACAGCACCGGCCCCCCGATCAGCAGGCCCACAAGCAGCGACACGGTCATCTGCATGGCCCTCACCCCTCTCGGCGGGATTCTACCCCGATGAGGACTATGTCATGCTGCCGTCTGCGGTCTCGTACGCGGCCGCCCGCACTTGGCTGGTCCCCGATGGCAGCCGCGCTCCTGCTACAATGGCGCTCGCACCACCAACGGGCGATTAACTCAGCGGGAGAGTGCCTCCCTTACAAGGAGGAAGTCGGGGGTTCAAATCCCTCATCGCCCACCAGCAACTCGAGAGACCTCGGCAAACACGCCGGGGTCTCTTTGTCATATGGTGGTATGCAGCAGACTATCGCTGTTCGGCGGGAGCGGCACAGTCTCAAGGAGGTCGGGATGAGTCGGCTCACACGGGTTTCCGGAGTCTTCGTCTTGGCGGTCGGCCTTGCGTTGTTCGCTGGCTGTTCGGCCGATGTTGAGCAGCCGACGATCCCGGCACAGCCCGCGGCATCGTCCGCGGAGTCTCAGGGCGACCTGGGCAGGCGCTACGCACTCGATGAATCTGTGCGTGTCGGTCCGTACGAGATCGCCATGACTCGCATTCGTCTCATTACCGACCCGGATGAGGAGACGGGGCTCGCGGTGCGTCCGGATATCGCCCCGGGCATGGCGCAACTCGACGTTGAGATCATGGTCAGCAACCCGGCGGAGGAGGGCGGCGAGTCACTTCCGCAGCCTCGAACAGCCGGGGCATTCCGTCTGGTCAGTGACGGCGTAGTGGTTGAGGGAGACGGCGTTGGCTTCTCTCCGCCACCCGCCGATCTCTCGGATTCCGGCTCAGATCATGGTCTAGCGGACTCCCTTGTGCGCCGGATAGCCCCGGGAGAAGCCATGCACATCTACCCAAACTACCTCGTCTCCGCGGATGACACTCTTCTCATCCTGGAGTACAGACCACTCCCAGACGATGAGGAGACAGTCGTCCAATTCCAGGTGAGGTGACTTCCAGTCGCCGGTAGGACAAGCGAATCGAGCGGACAGCTACGAGTGCTGCAGGCCCGTTCTCGGATGAGCTGCCGCTCGTTGGCCGCGCATCGAAGCCCATCCAGAATGGCTCGCCAGTGAATTCGCAGAGGTCCCAGCGAC
>Ga0209066_10004609_pt1 | contig 14853 bp, 12 predicted proteins | sample All_14_2_FD_187198 | JGI IMG/M metagenome (GOLD analysis project Ga0209066, IMG submission 187198) | Freshwater microbial communities in response to fracking from Pennsylvania, USA - Allegheny Zone_MetaG_DW_15 (SPAdes) (version 2) ...
GGCATTGATGTCGGCCGACATGCTCCCAAACATGGATGCCCCATGCCATGTGCTGTGGTGGCAGCCGGTGGTCAGCGGGCAGCAGGTGCTGCAACAGTGGTTGAGGCTGGATGCGGCCAAAGAATGGTTGGGTCAAGGCCCGTCAGGCAAAGCGTTGTCGCCCAGCGACCAACTCAAACAAGGGCAGACCGTGCATGTGGCGGGCTACACCATCACCCCAGCCCTGGCGCAAAGCCTCACCGCCGCCACGCTGCAGACTGGCGCGCCGGCCGTGGGTGCTGACGCTCGGCTGTTGTGGATGGAGTTGACGGCATCTGAACCCGACGATTTGCCGCCGGCCGTGACACGCCATGCGCAGATCTGGCAAAACGCGGGCTGGACCGTGATCACGCATGCGCTTGCCTGCGCGCCGTTCTGGCAACAGTTTGGTGACACCGATGCCCCCGCCCTGGCACAAGCCAGTCTGGCCGGCATGGCATAAAAGGCCCGCCATGCCACACGCCACCTATCAGGAAACGCCCATCCGCATCGACAGCCCGCTGGGCGCAGCGTTGGGCGTGGTGTGCGCGCCTGCACACGGCATGCAGTCTGCCCACCTTGGCGTGGTGTTTGTGTCGGGTGGTTTTCAGTACCGGGCGGGCAGCCACCGCCAAACAGTGCAACTGGCACGGCATCTTGCAACTGCCGGCGTGGCTTCCCTACGGTTTGATCTGGCTGGGCTGGGCGATGCCACGGGCACGGTTCACAGCTTTGAGCAACTGAGCCCGCAACTCACCGCCGCCATCGGTGCACTCACCCAGCACGCCACAGCACTGCAAGGCATTGTGTTGTGGGGACTGTGCGATGGTGCCAGCGCCGCACTGCTGTACTGCGAACACACCCGCGACGCGCGCATTGCGGGCCTGGCCTTGGTGAACCCCTGGGTTCGATCAGAAGCCAGCTTGGCGCGCACCCATGTGCAGCACTACTACCTGCGCCGACTGCAAGACAAAGCCTTCTGGCAAAAACTGCTGCGGGGTGGCGTGGGCCTCAAGGCCGTCAGTGAATTGCTGGGTAACTTGCGCATGGCTCAGCAAAACAGCCCCGCCGCACCCGCCAGCTTTCAAGAGCGCATGGCCAAGGCCTGGCGTGAATTCAACGGGCGCATTTTGCTGGTGATCAGTGAAGACGACATCACCGGGCAGGAGTTCATGCAAGCCGCTCGGCAAGACGCCAACTGGGCAGGCTGCCTGCAGCACCCAGGGTTGACGCTGGTGAGCTTGCCGGACGCTGACCACACGTGTGCGACGCTGGAGGCTGGCGAAGCACTGATGCAGCACACCCGCACATGGCTGAATCAACTCAGCCAACGACGCACATGTCGCCCCACCTGATGCCGCGCCCAGGCCAGCAAACCACGCCACCGGCGACGGTCAAAGGCGATCAAGCCGACACGCTCACGTCGATGCGTCATCCAGTCCTGCTTGTAAGCGTCGTCACCCATCAAGTAGTCCACCTCGGCCACCCGGTCGCAGTCGATCACATGCTGCATCAGGGCAGCCGTGAGCACAGAACCCAAAGACAGTTTCTCGCGCCCCGGCACATACGCCAGCTTGTAGATACTGGCCTTGCCGCCGTGCACCAGCCACACTTGAGAAGCCACCACCTCTCCGTCAAGCCACAACTGCCCCAAACGCAAGGCGCCTGTGTCCGCAGCCATGCGGATGAGCCCCGGCATGAAGCCTGGACACGGTTCGGGCTGTTTCCAACTGCGTGCGTACACGGACTGAAAGGCGTCAACCGCACGCTCCAAGGCTGGGCTGACATGGGTCAGCACCTCGGTGCGCCAGGCATGTGTCTGATCCAGCCGACGACGCGCGCGCTTAACCGTGTGGCGCAGGCGAGATGGGCGTTGCGCCCAATAGGTCTCAAAGGTCTGTCCCTGCGTGAGGTGATACCAGTTACCGAAGCAAAAGAAGCGATCAACGGCATAGCCTGTAGAGCGCAACGCACGCTGCATTTCAGACAGAAACTGACCGTCAGCCTCCAAAGGCTGCATTTGAAGCACTGCAGCAAAAGGCAACTGCTTGATGGACCGAGCGGCATCGGCCCAGTCCACCTGCTCACCCGCCAGCGTCTGCCATATCGGACCAAACACAGGGCTGTAATAGTTGCCAACGCTTCTCAGAATCCACCGTCCATGCGGTCGCATGAGAGGCAAGCAGCCCACCTGCCGCCCAGTCGTGGTCAGCAAAGGCAACATCTGCTCAAAATCCGGAAAAACCTCCATGCCGTCACGCAGCAGAAGATCAAACCACGCTTGCTGTTCAAAAAAAGAAGTCATGGTCAATCGCTATTGTTTGAAGATGTCACACCAACAGCATTCCCCGATGTGTGATCGCGGCCATTCTCACCTAATTAACGGTATCCCAGCGACATGACATCTCTGCGCCGCTCACTAGCAGTCAACTTCCTATCAACCAACGGTGCTACAGCGATCCAATTCTTGGTGACGATCGTCCTTGCTCGGTTGTTAGACCCGTCTGAAATCGGCATCTACTCCATCACCGCAGTCGTGGTGTCCATCGCACATGTGTTCCGCGACTTCGGAGTTGCAAGCTATCTACAACAAGAAAAAGAGCTCACTCGTGACAGGGTCGGCGCTGCGTTTGGCGTACTCCTGACCACATCTTGGTTCATTGCGGCAATGGTCTTCCTTCTAAGTTGGCCTGCCGCTACTTTTTATGGACGGAGCGAGATCCAAGAAGTCATGCAAGTCATGGCGATTGGTTTTGTTTTCATTCCATTCGGAGCCATCACACATAGCCTACTGACCAGGGAGTACCGTGCGACAGAACAGGCATATGTACGTGTTGCAAGCACGGTGGCCTACGCCCTCTCCGTCATAGCTCTTGCCTATAATGGTTTTAGCTATATGTCAATGGCTTGGGCCAACTTAGTTAACATCATCGTCACAGCATTAGCCTACATCCCTTTTCGGCCAGTCGATACACCGTGGCTCCCACGTTTCAAGGGGTGGCGACCAGTTCTCAATTTCGGCGCAGGCGCCACCCTCGGCAATAGCCTGGGCGCCATCAACAGCGCCATTCCCGACGTGGTACTTGGCAAAATAAGCGGCCCTCACGACGTGGGAATTATGAGTCGGGCTTGGAGCACCACGAATATATTGAATCAAGTTATCGGCCCGACGATCTCCTACGCCATCCTCCCTTTTTTGGCCAAGGCACACCACAGCGGACAAAATTTGAGTCTTCATCTAGAGCGAGGATGCACTTACATGACAGGTATCATGTGGCCAGCCCTCCTCGCCATGGCAGTATTCTCAGAGCCCGTCATCTTGTTCTTGTACGGGGAGAAATGGATTGACACCACGTCGATCATGCAGTGGCTTGCACTCATGTTCGTTCTGGCTACGCCTTTTGGATTCACGCCACCAGCATACTTGGCAATCGGTCGACCGTACCTTTCCACTGCACCCACGATAGCGAGCCTAACAACACGCGCAATTTCCATTTACCTCATATACGATGGAACTTTACTATCGTTCGGCATATCACTCGTAGTGGCCGCTGTGCTGATGTACCCTTTCCAAGCATGGATGCAATGGCATTACCTCGGATTCAGAGTTGGCAGATTCCTCGCATGCCAAGCACCCAGCTTCTACGTCGCTTCGGTATGTACCGTGGTTGCAATTCTCACCCGATGGCAAACCACACAGTTCCCACCAGGACTTATTCTTCTCAGCGCAGCCATCATCATCCCTCTAGCATGGTTTATCTGTATTTGGCATCTGCATCACCCACTACGGGGAGAATTTGAAATAATACTAGCAAGATACACAGCTTCACGTGAAGCGAGAGGCAAATGAAATGACCCGCATCAGCGCCAGACAAAACAACAGCTTTGCAATCATCATCCCAAATTACAACAACGCCAAAACCCTCGCAAGAGCGATCGAATCCTGTTTAAACCAAATCATTCCAGCCAACGAAATTATTGTGGTCGACGATGGCTCCACTGATGAATCAAGAGCCGCACTGGGAAAATACAGCAAAGAAATCACGACCATTTTTCAAAAAAACAGCGGCGTTTCAACTGCGCGTAACAACGGAGCCGACCAAGCAAAGTCCGAATGGCTCCTTTTCCTCGATGCTGATGATGAGTTTTTACCAAACCGAATAGCATCGCACGATCTGCAAATCAAAAAATTCCAACCCATAAGCGCAATCATCGGCGATCAATATAACTTCCACGAAGATACCGGCAAGCAAATCGAGGCATCGATAAACTCTGCCGTCGCCAGATCAATTGCCCAGACAACCGAGCGTGCAGCACTGCTAACGAAGACACAAATGGCACAACTCCTGGTGGAAGGACCCATCGAAATCAGGACACTGACGATCAAAAGAAATTTTTTCCGCGCGCTAAATGGCTTTCCGGAAAACATAAAAATTGGCGAGGATTTTCACCTCTTCGCACGAATATTTACAGAAGGTAACGCAGCCTACTCAACCGACATAGTCGCAAAATACAACATACACAACGAAAGCGCCTTAAGAAAAAACAAGCTTGAAACCCAAAAGAAGTTTATAAAAACTCTTGAAGAGCTTGAAAACAGCGCGATCATAAAAAGCAAAACACTTCAAAATGGAATCAAACAGCGGCTAGAACTAGAACGCATATCGTTGGCATACGCACTACTAAGAGAGAAAAAAAAGATGGCATCAATAAAATATGCCGCCATCACCGCGGTTAGGCATATGTCAATGAAATCCGTCCGCTCTTTACTCGCGATCATTGCTCACTGAATCGTTGCCGTACGCTTTAACCGCTCAAATCAGGGAGATCTTATGACAGCCCTAAAAAACCCACCAAACGTTACCATTATTTTCTCCACCTTCAACGGTGGTCAAAAATTAGAGAAAACACTTCAAACTTTCACTGAGTTACTACACCCCCCCGGAGGACTCAACATCATTGCAGTCAACAATAACAGCAGCGACAACTCGAGTGAGATATTAACAAATTACAAGCATAAATTACCTATCACTATCATTAACGAACCACAGCAAGGAAAGAATTTCGCGCTCAACGCTGCGCTCAAAGAGGCTCACGGCGAATTGATAGTTTTTACTGATGACGACGTCTTGGCGGACAAGCACTGGATACTCCAACTGACCGAGTCGGCACGCACGCACCCGGAATTTGACATATTTGGTGGAACCATATGTCCAAGCTGGCCATCCACCCCTCCTAAATGGATTGCTCACACCACGAATCTTGGCATGCTGTACGCAATCACCCCTGATATCGACGATGGAGAGATACCTGCATGGTCGGTATGGGGTCCAAATATGGCAATACGCAGAAGCGCCTTAAAAAAGGGGGGGTTCTTCAGCACTCAAGTTGGCCCGGATGGTAGCAACGACTACATCATGGGCTCCGAAACAGAGTTTCTTAACAGGCTTGAAAAGGCAGGACACAGGGCAAGGTTCGTCAAAAGCGCTGTCATATATCATCAAATCAGAAGTGAGCAAATGAGTAGAAAATGGGCGCTTCAAAGGTACTTCAGATTTGGACGCTCTTCATACAAGCTAGGTAATGACCGCCAAGACACGAAACACCGTATTAGTGGTGTTGAGCGATGGCTTTGGGTTGCATTTATAAAGAATGCTTTAGCGAGAACGGTTATGAAACCCATAAATGGGTACCCCGATCAAATTAAACTTGAAGAGAAAGGAATGATTCTAAAGGGTCAAATCCACCAATCAAAACTGCAATCACAAAAATAAAACACCCCCATTTAGCTAGCACAACCCCACACCATGCATATCTGCTATGTACTAGGCGCCTTCCCAACCACATCTGAAACGTTCATTTCAGATGAGATCGTTTCACTCACCAAGGTAGGCCACAAAGTAACCATAGCGAGAATAAGTCGAGGTACAGCAGCGAATCATGCAAATGTTACGTGGATTAAAGAAAATTTAAAGATCGTTGACATTGAATTGCCAACTGGAACCACTGAATCATTAAGCCTTCTACTCGATATTTGCCTCAAACGAAGAACAATAAGGCCCTTGAATGCATTGCTAACACATCATCCAAGATGGTCCATAACGGCGATGCTGCCTACATTCTTGGGGCTTCTAAATGATCGATTTGACCACATTCACGCCCACTTTGCCGACAAACAAGCTTTGTTGGCGCATGCACTGGCAGAACTCATGGACGTGCCGTTCAGTTTCACAATGCACGGATACGACATACGCGAACTACCTATCGGCATCGACAACTTGCTCCTCGTCACAAAAGCAGCGAAATGCGTATTCACTGTTTCCGATGCGAACATCACCTCTCTGAAATCTCACGGCATAAACACCGATAAATTTGAAGTGATTCCCTGCGGAATCGACACTTCCAAATTTTCAATGTCATCCAATCCCTATGACGGTGGTCAACTCATTATTTCCTGCGTCGCACGATTGCACCCAATCAAAAATCACATGACGCTTTTGAAAGCACTATCAATGGGGGATTTAAATGTTGATTTCAAATTGAAGTTGATCGGCGATGGCGAAATGAAAGACGATCTGGTTGACTTCGTGAACAACAACTCGAATCTGAAACAGAGAGTCTCATTCTTGGGAGCACTTGCAAGCGAGCAGGTACTGAAGGAACTCCAGTGTTCACACGTACACGTTTTGCCAAGCTTCAACGAAGGCATGCCCGTTGCGAATACCGAGGCGATGGCGGCAGGCTTGGTTTGCATAGCCTCCAACGTTGGGGGACTTCCGGAGGCAATTCAACACGGTAAGAATGGATTCTTGTTTGACCCTCAACATCCGGATCAATTAAAGAACACTATAGAGGACATTTACTTCGGCAAAATAGACGCCCGCCGTATCTCTATGAATGCAAGGGCGCAGACACTGGCAAAATTCGATCAAATTAAACTTATCCAGCTTAAACTTGATAAGATGTTAAGTTAACGATCAAATCAGAAAGGCACAGGCGAGCATGATCAACATTCAGGCAATCAAGAAAGCCTTCTACTCGATACGAGCCGCTCGGTGGGAACGACAAAAATTCAGCGAAATTTTGTCATGGTCCGATGAATTCAACAGAATCAAGCCCACTCATGAAAAAAATGGTACCCAGTTGACCTTCGTCTGCGAAGAGTTTTTCCACGAAGAACTGGGTGGGTATGGCGGATTCGGAATGACTGTGAAAAACATTGCGCAGCATTTTAATACTTCGCACCAGAGCGATATAGCCGTATCACTGGCAATCCCTCAAGGCTCAAAGCTCGTGAGCGAACCCGGTATAAGGACTTTTCATGAAACCACTGTTGTGCTGCGCCCTCAGCAGGTATCCCTACAGAGAGACACATTTATCAAATATAGCGCGATACTCGAATCATTAAAGACGCGGGCGCTCATCACCATCGATTGGTATCCGAGCTACGAAAATACCGCGCTGGCTGCCAGCGACACGCCAATCATCCTTTGGATTCATGATCCAAGAGATCGCCAAGAGTGGGACAATATCGCCGCCATTTCTGAAGAGTTGAAATTTCGAGGAATTCAATCAAGGCAGCAGCTTATAGCATTTGCCGATGAGAAGCATGCGTCTATTTCCAGACTGAAGCACGCCCAAAAAACGATTCCTCGCAAAATAGTATTTGCAACGACGGCGCAAACACTGGTACCCCGCGCTGAAAGGACATACGGCATTGCCCCTATCGCAGCGCACTGGCTCCCCAACCCTATCAACATTCCAAAACTGGAAAAAATTGAGTATTCTGCGACCCCGACAGTTTTGTACTTAGGGCGGCTTGATGCGGTCAAGCGTCCATGGATGGTTTTTGAACTGGCCAAGCGACACCCAAGCATCATTTTCCAGATTGCAGGGAAATCTCATCGACCTGATCTAAGTGAAATCTGGATGTCACGCTACAAGAACTTGCCCAATCTACAGTTGCTTGGACACATAGACGGTGAAGCAAAAGATCGTTTGCTGCGGTCTTGCTGGGGTCTGATCAATACCAGCGTTCATGAAGCAGAGCCAGTTAGCTTCCTTGAAGCATTCGCATATGGAAGGGCCGTTATTGCTTGCCATGATCCTGATCACGCAGTCACCAATTTTGGGTACTATACAGGCGAAGTTTTGGGAGAAGGACTGGACGAGAAGTCTCTACAACAGTTCGACACACAGTTGGTGAAATTGGTATCCGACCATCAGGGCCGCTTGAGCAAAGGATTGGCAGGAAGGGCTGAGATGGTTAAAAATCATACGTTTGAAAGTTTTTATTCTCGGCTCATCGAAATTTTAGAGAAGGAGAAAATTTAAAATTCGCCAGTTATGGCTATTTATTCAATCTATTCAAACGGGCACTCACCACGCCCGTTAAATCAGGCTTGGTTTATTTGAAGGCCTTCTTGAAATATCGTCGTATACGATGGCCGTTATTTATTTACCCCCTCCAGCAACGCCCGCTTATTCTTCATGCACAACGGCGCCATCGCGGAATCGAGTTTTGCCTTGAATTTTATTATCAAACAAGATGACACTGGATTCAGGAAAGCGCACATCGATTCCATATGTGTTTAAAATTAAATTATGCACAATGGAAATCTGATTTGATTTATTGACATACACACCGTAATCATTGCAGTGCTCAATTTTATTGTCGCTTAATACGCCGCCGGAAAATTCAGTGATGCATTGCCCATCTCTACAATATTCTGATTCTGTTCCACCGCCGCCGAATGACGCGCCAACTCGCACGCCGTTTTGTGAGACGTCGCTCTCGGTGCAGGCAATGTGGTTTCGGTCGATCACGCCATCATGGCCCCCACCCTTCATGAACACGCCGTAAGAAATGCCATTGCTGCCTCGCTTGATAAAATTCCCGATGTAGTTATGGGTCACGCGCCATCGGTCGGCTCCCACAATATCGATGGGGGTGACTGGCGTTTGCGTTCGCCTTGGGCTGTTGTTGCGAAAGCTGTTGTGCTCTATCAGGCCATCGTCTGGCCATTTGTGCGGTGGATGTCCGTTCACTTTGACGTGAGCATTGAAGTCTTCCAGGCGATTGTTTCGGATGACCGTGCCTTTTGCCTGCCCAGATACGTGAAAAGCGTGCTCGCAATATTCATGCACGCTGCATGTTCCTTTGATGACGAGGTCTTCAAAAATCCAGTACGGCTGGGTGATGTGAAATCCCTCAATCGCTCCTGATTCAATGATGGCTGCTCCGGGCCGACCGCCGCGCACAGTGATGGGTTGCAAAGGGGTGCCACCGACGGGAGTGCCCATGTTGCGCTTCATCACGTAAACACCCGGATTCAGTTCGATCACGTCGCCTGGTTGGGCGCTTGCAATCGCACGGTTCAATTCGTCAAAGGTGCTGACGGCGATCAGCCTTGTGCTGTTGGCGGCAATGCTGTCGATCTTACCGTCTTGGGCTTGTGAGAGTGGCCGGCCATCAGCGTCGTACCGTTGGGTCGGCAAGCGGTTCGGGCGCGGGCCCACGTTCGGATCTGGCGTCACTCCATCCACAGGACGCTCGATCAGGGGGCGCAGCATGCTGAAAACTGGCTTGCTGACCCATTCCAGTTTAGGGTGGCCGAGCAACCTGCGTTCCGCGTAACGTATCAGCTCGCCAGGGCTGCGGTCCAGCTTCACATAAGCAATCGCACCTGCCACCAAGGTGATGCTTGTCAACCAAACTGCAGCCACAAGCAACCATCGCAGCGTCGGCTGCTGCGCGGTGCGCTGTACACGCTGCGTGCCTAGGCGGGGCTTGGGCATGCTCATCAGCTCATATCACGGTGTGGTAGGTGCGCAAGGTGGCATCACAGCACTTGCTCGGGTCAAACTGCGCCCTCACGGTTTGGCGACCTCTGTTTCGCATTGCAGCGCCACGGGCATCACCCGCATGTGCCATGTCAATCGCCTGGCGCATGACATCGGCCAATGAGTCTGCATCCCTTGGCTTGAACAGCAGCCCGTTGTCGTTGTTTGCCACAACTTCGGTGGCCGCACCGAATGCTGGGGCAATGAAGATGCATCCGGCATCCATCGCTTCCAGCATGACCAGGCCCAGCGGCTCGGGCTCGGTTGAGGCGGAGATGACCACATTGATCTGAGGCAGACATGTGGCCACATCATTGACCTTGCCCAGAAAGTGAACCCTTTCTGTCACGCCAAGCTGCTCTGCCTGTCGCTGCAGGTTGTCGGCATATTGCTGGTCACCACGCTCGGGGGTGCCGCCGACCAGCAAGAAAGCCACGGGCTTACCTGTTGCACCGAGTTTCTTCACCGCGTCAATGAACAGATCCTGCCCCTTCCAGGACACCAGCATGCCAATCATGGCCACCAAAACGGTTTCAGGGGGCAAATGCAGGGTTTGCCTGATGTTGGTTACCGAAGCATGTGCCTTCGGCTCACCCACGGTCAATTCAACAGCGTCATAGATTTGCCGGATCTTGAACGCAGGCACACCCAATCTCAGTAAGTCACCGGCCAACCATCTGGAAACGGGCACAAACACCGACGCACCGCTCAACATCCATGAATGCGGCGCAACGTGCGTCAGTGATCCACGTACGTGCTGAACATACGGGATGCGCAAAAGCTTGGCCACCACCATGGCCTCACGGTTGGATGCGGGCTCATTGTTGCCGTGCATCACGTCAGGCCGAATTTTGCAGACCAGCCAGACGAGACTGATCAGATATGGCAGGCGGTTGAAGAGGTCATCGACACGCCCCAAGCTGAAAAATAGCGCACGCTTTGCAATGCTGGGCATCTCACTTTTACGCACACGGTCTGACAGCACCCGGGTATTGATGCGTCGGTCAGAGATGACGTGGGCCGACTGAACCGCCAGGTGCTGCTCAAATGCCCCAAGAGGCATGTTGGTGACCACGTGAAATTGAGCGCGGTCTGGGTTCATGCCCTCCAGCAAGGTATCCAGCGCCTTGACTGCCCCCCCAAAGCCCGAACCATTTTCGACCACCATGGCCACGGGCCGGGCGTGTGGACGGTCGCCCAACACACGGGTTCTCACCCGAACGTTGCGCATGATCTGCCAGGTCATGCGTGCAGGACTGTGACCCCAAGGGGTAAAGCGCGGTATTTCGTAAATGGACGAGCCGGAACGCGCGGCCCCCCAGTGGGTGGAGACAGCATGCTCATACCCTGCCCTCTTGACGATGGCGACATGCTGCGCGGTGTAGTCAACACCAGGACGGCCATTTGGATAGGCGAATGAACGCACACGCCCGCCGGTGAGGTGCTGAAGCTTTTCTCTGACTGCGCCAATTTCTTGAGTGGCCAGGTTCTCGTCGCACAGCGACAAAATGGGGTGCTGGTGCGTATGTGCCCCCACCTCGAAACCCATGCTGTCGAGCTGCCGAAGTTGGTCAACGGTCATGGCGTGCCGAGTTGAGCACTCAATGCCTGCGACTTGCTCGAGCCTCTTCAGCAATTCATCGCGGGCAGACAAGTCCTGGTACTTCAGGAAGTTTTCAAGAAGTCCGTAGGTGTGTCGTCGGTCTTCCAGCGTTATCAGCGGGAGGTCATACAGCCCCAAGCCAGCCAACTGCAAACGCGGTCCGCGCATGGCGGCAAGTGCTTTGGCCAGGCGCTCATGCCAGGTGGGCAAACCATTGAACTGCCCTGTGGTGATGTAAAACGTGGCGTGCAACCCCCTGCGCTTGAGCAGTGGCACCACGCCATCAAACCAGCTTGCGTAGCCATCGTCAAAGGTCAGGCATGCAGCATTGGGAGGCAGCCTGTTAGCCTTCAAAGCCTGCACGGCATCGTGCAGCGGAATGATGCGAAAACGCTCCTGCGCGTAGTCCAGCAAACGCTCGAAATCCTGCAACGCCAGATCTGGGGGAACGTCCGGTGAACGAACGGGCACGGCATGGAACAAGAAGACCGACAAGCGATCTCGTGTCAACCACTTCAGTCCGGCATCCAGAACGGGTTCAAGCATGAGCGCTCCCCTGCACCTTCTCTGAGCTCAAGTCCTCTTGGGGTTGGTCAACCACATGCCACAGCACCTGCATGAGCATGATCAGATAGTAGGGCAACTCGAAGTAAGCCGCACTCAAGGCTGCGCCTCCCACCATGTAGGCAACCATGCCTGCAGCAATGAAATTGGCGAGGTCGCCAGCCCACTCCAGCCTTGCCGGGTCGGCGCTTACCCGCCTGAGAATGCGCCGCCGGTTGTAAAACACACTGGCAAGTGCTGCCATGAACAACAGAAAACCGACAAGGCCCAAGTCACCCATCACCTCGAAATAGATGCTGTGGGTTGCGGCCGCGTAGCCCGTGTCGGGCGTGTCAACAAAACCTAGCAAGCCTTGTTTGTACCTGAACTGCTCGTAGATGGAAACACCTTGGCCGGCATGGTAGCCCCCACCGAGTACAGGATTCTCCAAAGCAATGGCGCTGGCACGTTTCCATGCGGTGACCCTTCCCATGAATGAACTATCCTGATCAGCGGTCTTGATCGTGTCCATGCGGTTGAACCATTCATCTGGTGCAAATTGCATGGTCAGCGTCACTAGCACAGCGGCAATGACCAAACCCATGACCTTGCGCTTGCTCATGAGAATCAACCAAAAACCCATGGCGAACAGTGTCAACAACGCCCCGCGTGAGTCCGTTGCCAAGACCGCAAAGAACGTCAGGAAAAATGCACCGAGGGCAGCCCACCTTGCCAACTTGGCACTCGCATACCTGAAGACATATAACAAAAGCGGCACGACCATCAAAAGCACGAGCGCATAGTGATTATTGTCACCGAACTTTGGGATACCATGAGCATTGTGACCGCCTCCACTGGCCATGAATTTCAAACCATCCATCAAGCCGTGAAAGCACACCGCTACTGCCACCAGCATCACGTATATGTTGACACGATGCCGGTTAGTGATGAAAAACGGCATGAACATGCACAACAAGATGGTTTTAACCATATTGGTGTAAATGATCCAGTTATGTGGCAACCCTGGATAAGCAAACGTTGCACTGAACAAGCCGTGAATGACAATCAGCAAGAATATGATGACCACCCCACTGGAACGATACACCATGCCAACGCGCATAGACGGAATCATCACCAGCGCCAATGTGACAACTGCAAAGATCTGCACCATCGGAATGGCGGCCATAAATCCATACAGATAACTGTTGATGGCGACCAGGCCAGCCCATGTCCAAAGCAAAAACGCGACAAAGGCATTTGACAGCGCAAGCGGAAGAATGCTCAAAAAGAACAGGAAAACAACCAGATCGCGCATATCAGTTCTTGTCCTTTACCTTCTTTGAAACATTAGATAAAGACGACTTGAAATCGAACAGGCGCATCACGACACGGTCCGCGACCTTCTTGCCGGTCAACCGCTTGGCTTGCAACAGCAGCAGATAGACAATCGCCAGCATCAGGAGCATGAGCCCGCCCTCGATCATTTGTTGCTCCTAGCATGCTGTGGTTCAAGTTGAGATTGGGCTTGTATGATGCTTTCGAACAGGCTGTGTTGCCCCTGCGTGGTCTCCTCCCACGAGAACAACTCGGCGTGACGGCGTGTTTCATCGCGCGTAGGCATGTCAGCAGCCAGCGCATGCCAGGCGTCAACCATCGCCGCAGCGCTTCTGTCTTCAAGCAGCCTGCCAGCGGTGCGGCCGGTGACAACTTCAGGCGTACCCCATATCCGCGTCGCCAGAACGGGCGTGCCGCAGGCCATGGCCTCCAGCAAGACGTTGGCCCACCCTTCCCGACTGGAGCAAAGCACGAGTGCATCGGCTGCGCTGTACCACCAGGGCAATTCAGTTTGTGCCACGGCCCCGGTGAAGCGCACCCGATCTGACACACCCAGGCGTTGCGCCTGGGCCTGCAGCGCCGCCCGATCAGGTCCATCCCCCACCACCAACAAGTGCACACCAGGCAAACTGGGTAGCGCATCAATGGCAATGTGGTGCCCTTTTCGTTCGATCAGGTGCCCTACCGAAATCAGGTAGCGTGCATCTGGCTTCAATTGCAGTCTTTGCCGAGCAGCAACGCGGTCTTCAGGTCTGAAAAGTTGAAGGTCAACGCCATTGCGCAGTGCGTGCAGTTTTGAGTGGTCAGCACCCATGTCGGCCAGCGTGTCCATCAACGCCTGGCAAACACCAATCGAAGCACTGGCTGCATTCGCGGTTTGCAAGATGAGTTTGCGTGGCCACGGGTACTGCGGAATCAGGTTGAGGTCGGTGCCGCGCGCCGTCACCACAAACGGCTTTTTCAGCCAACGCGCCAGCAGCATGGCTGCCACACCGTCAGGGTAGTAGTAGTGGGCGTCAATCAGGTCAAAGTCAAACCCATCGGCAATCAAGCGACGCAGGGTGGGCAAGGCACCCAGGGCCATCGTGTAGGGGGCCACATTCATGCCAATTTTGGGCGGCAAGGCATAGCGTGGATGGAAAACCTCCACACCGTGCCGCACCTCATGACGCGGCGTGGCTGCATGCAGAGCGTATTCACCAAATGCAGGACTGCGCAACGGAAACCAGGGCACCGGGGCGACAACCTTGGCCTCGACCTTGCCCGACTTCAGCAACTCGCGCAGGCGTGTTTCAACGAACACGCCGAAAATTGGCCGCACGCTGCTGGGGTACAGCGATGAGAACAACAAGATCTTCATCGCAGGATCATCTTTTCGCTTCAACGCCACACGCCCTTGGTGTCGATCACCACCTTGTCCTTGATCAGCTCGCGATCCAGGTCCATGAACTCCTCATGGTCAACCAGCAACAAGAGGATGTCGGCCTTCTGCAGCGCCGTCTTCAAATCGG
>Ga0209066_10004610_pt1 | contig 14849 bp, 16 predicted proteins | sample All_14_2_FD_187198 | JGI IMG/M metagenome (GOLD analysis project Ga0209066, IMG submission 187198) | Freshwater microbial communities in response to fracking from Pennsylvania, USA - Allegheny Zone_MetaG_DW_15 (SPAdes) (version 2) ...
GCCCGGGAGGAACTCGAACCGCCTCCGCTGCCGCCTCCTCCGCTGGGAGGCGCGCCGCCGTCGAGCACTTTCTTCGTGCTGTCGCCCGAGGGTGCGGCCGGGATCGGGACGGGCCGGTTGAGCGCCTGCTTCGCTTCCTGCTCTGAGCTCATTGCGTGGTGCATATCGATCCCCGCGAACGACAGGAACTTGTAGGTGATGTAGGGCGCGAAGGCGCCGATCGCCATGAGAACGACGCCGGCGATGGGGTCGCTGATGGAGGCCAGGTCGAGCTCGATGGGCGCGGAGACTTGGGCGATCGCCACGAGGAAGATGACGACGAGGACGAGCTTGGAGAAGATCAGGGCGATGACGAAGGTCGCCCACTTTGCGAACCAGCCCTTGGTCGCGTCCCAGGTGGCTCCGGCGAGAGCGATGGGGCCGAACACGATGGCGACCAGCAGGAGCGCCTTGCGGATGAGCAGGGAGAACCACACGATCGCCGCCGCGCTGATGGCGAGGCCGGCGAGGAAGATGGTGATGATCGCGCCGACGCCGGGGGCGGCGATGTTGATGGTCGTCAGCCCGGCTGCGAGCAGGGCGATCCGGTCGCCCATCCCTTCCATCGTGTTCCCGGTGGCCTGCACGATGCCGATGCAGAGCTGGTCGGTGACCTCCAGCAGCAGGGCCGTGAGCGTGATGACCAGGAACGACCCGAGCACCGACTTCGCCAGCCCGAGAACCGCGCGGCTCAGCGTTGCGGGGTCGCGGTGGATGAGGCCGGTGATGAGCTGGAGACAGAAGAAGATCAGGAACAGGAAGACCGCGACGCCGAACAGGATGTTGTAGACGGCGACGTACTGCGAGCCCGTCACGTCGACGAGGGTCGTGGTGTCGAAGACTGTCCAGACGGCCTCGAACAGCCAGGCGGCTGCCTGGCCCATCGCCTGTGCGAGCCAGTCGAAGGGGGCCGCGATCAGCGACGCGGCCCCCTCGCCCACGGCGTCGCAGACCGAGGAGATGACCGGGACATCGCAGACGCTCATCGGCCCGGCTCCCGGTCAGCCCGGTTCTGCGTGTGGCGGCTCATACCGCTTGGCCCACGTTCCAGAAGAAGTTCACGAGGGTCACCGACGCGCCGCAGATGATCGCGGCGCCGCAGCTCACGAGGACGCCCACTTTCCCGCGGCTGGCGAGGTGGGGGTTGCTGCTGTTCGCGCCGAAACCCCACACGATCGCCGAGACGATCAGGGCGAGCACGGAGAGGATGAGGCCGACGGTCATCACCGCGCCGACGATGATGCGCAGTTGCTCGATGCCGGGCAGGCCGGTCCCGTTGGGGTCGATGTCGATCACGGTTGCTCCCTTGACTGGTCGAGATGGGTTCTCGCCGGTCAGGTGCGCCCGTCCCTCCCAGGCCGGCGGCGCTACAGGCGGGTGCCGACGTCGAGGAGGAAGTTGAGCCACGCGACCCCGGCACCGGCCAGGGCGGCGGCGCCGACCGCGACCCACAGGCCGGTACGGGCTCGGGTTGCGGCGTGGTAGTTGCCGTGGGCGGAGGCGACGGCCCACACGATCGCGCAGACGATGAGCATGAGCACGGCGGTGACCAGGACAAACATGAGCAGCGCGCCGACGATGGAGCGCAGCTCGGCCGCGGCGCCGACGCCGCCGAAGTCGGGGAACACGTCCATCAGCGCAGCCCTCCTGCCGTGCAGGTTGCCGGGCCGGCGTCGCCGGCGGTGATGCCCTCGGCGCCGTGCTCGGTGAGCCAGGCGTCGGCGTCGACGGCCTCTGCGCCGTACCCGCCGGGGTGGATTTCGAGGTGCAGGTGGGGGCCGGTGGAGTGCCCGGAGGAGCCGACATCGCCGATGTGGTGGCCGGCGGTGACGGTCTCGCCTTCGGAGACGTAGATGCCGTCCTGCCACATATGGATGTAGTAGGAGGCGACGCGCTGACCCTGGACGGTGTGCTCGATGACGATGACCCCGCCGCCGGAGTCGGTGTATCCGGCGCGCACGACCACGCCGTCAGCGACGGCGTAGATGGGGGTTCCGTCCGGGGCGGCGAAGTCGCTGCCGGAGTGGAAGCGCCGCTCGCCGGTGATCGGGTCGTCCCGCCACCCGAACGGGCTGGTCCGCACCCAGCTCCCCTCGGGGAGCGGGAACACGAGGCGCGTCGTCTCGGGAACGACCGGCGCCTCGTCGCCACCGCCGCCTCCGGAGGGGGCGGGCCGGGTGAGGGCGGTCAGGATCGCCTCCGCGACGGGCTGGTAGTTCTGATACCTGTCCGGGTAGGCGCTCACCTCGACGGCCTGCGCCGCGGCGCCGGGGTCCATGCCCTGCCAGCCGGGGATGTCGAGCAGGCCGCGCGGGCTCGGGTAGTTCGGTCCCGTGGGGCCGCCGTAGAACGCACGGGCCTGGTAGGCCGGGTCCATGAGCTCCGCGACGGTGCCCCAGCCGGAGGCCGGCCGCATCTGGAACAGCCCGAGGCTGTCGTGATCGCCGCCGTTGCCGTCGTTCGGGTAGTCGGCCGACTCGGGGTAGGCGCTCGTGTTCGCGAGCATCCGCAGCGAGGATTCGGTAAGCGCGGCCATGAGCGCGATGACGACGCCGGGCCAGCCGACGCCGGCCGTTTGGGCGCCGACCGTGATGATCGTGGCGGCGTGGGTGAGCTGGGTCTTGTTCAGCGTGACCGTCTCGCCGTTCCTCGTGGTCGCGGTCAGCGAGTCGGGCACCGGGCCGACGATCAGCGACGAGGAGACGCATGCCGCGGTCGCGGCCGGGTTCATCAGTACCCCGACGCCGAGCAGCGCGGTGGACGGGCCGAGGAAGGTCAGGGCGACCGCGACGGCCAGCAGCTTCTTCATCATCGTGGGGCCGCCGCTCAGCGCAGCGGGTTGTCGAGTTCGGAGAGCCGCAGCAGGCGACACAGGCCGACGCTGAACTCCGGCGCTGGCGGCGCGCAGACGAGGAACACTGTGAACGACACCGGCCGGGACGCCTCCACCGGCGCGGTGCCCCAGATGCCGGAGCGGTGCCGGGTGCCGGTGATCGTGTAGGCGGTCGCGCCGTGCGGGAGCTGGCCCGGTGCGGCCTGCGCCTCGGCGGTCGCCCACGCCTCGGGCACGGCCGCGGTGTCGATGGTGAGCCACTGGCGGGTCTGATAGGTCGTGAGCTGCGCCCACGCCTCCGCGGTCGGGAGGTAGGCGCGCACGTCGGAGGCGAGCGCGTCAGCCTCGGAAGTGCTGGCCGCATCCGAGAGCACCTGCGCGTAGTCCGAAGGTGTCGCGCCGGAGATGGTGTCCCAGGTGAACAGCCCCTCGGCGACCGCACGGGCGAAGGCCTCCGCATCCCCGGTCACCGGCAGCCGCTCCGGCCCTGCCGGGGTGCTCGACGGCGTGGCCGGACTTGTGGCGACGGTGCCGGACGGCGACGGATCGGGGCGGGTGTTGCCGGGGCCTCGGACGAGCCCGTAGATGCCGACGCCGACCGCGACCAGCAGGGCGAGGCCGCCGGCGATGGCGGCGATGAGCAGGCGACGGTGACGACGGGGCTCGGCGGGCTGATCCATTGGTGCCTCCGGGAGTGCGGACGAAGCGTTGTCGCAAGGCAGGTGCGCCCCGCCGCCCGGAGTTCCGTTCAGGCGATGTCCTGCGCATGGCTCTCGCGGGCGAGACGTGCCGCGTCCGCAAAGGCGAGGGTGCCGGTCACGGTCGCCTCGAACCGCTCCCATTGCTCGGCCGTCAGCGCCGGGCCGACCTCGGCGGGGTCGTAGTGCGACCACCAGCCATCGAGCTCGTCCCAGGTCAGGACGAACACCCGTAGCGGGAATCTCACCGGGTCTCCCGGTGTGACCGCCGTGAGCGCCGGCCGTTTCGCCTTGCCCCGGCCCTTGCCGGCCTTGACGCGGGCGAGGGCCGCGTCCGCGAGGCGTTCCAGCTCCGCGGCCTTCCCCCGCTGCGCGGCGTCGCGGATCGCGGCGGCCTCCGCCCGCGCCTGCTCGCGCACGCTGGCGGGCTGGGCGGTATCGGCGGCGAGCTGGTCGAGCTCGGCCAGGGACAGCTCGGCGTTGATTCGCTGGTGCGAGGCGAACACGCCGCCGCCGGCCTGGATCAGCGCCAGCTCCTCGGCGGCCCGCTCGCGCACCTGCTCGGGCTGGGTCTCGTCAGCGGCGAGGTTCTGGAGCCGGCCGATGCGTTCCAGGGTCGTGTAGGAGTTGCGGCCGGTGACCATCTGCGCCGCCTGCGCACGGGCTTTGCCCGCCGGGGTTTGCGGTGGTGCCAAGTTGGCACCGCCGTCCCCTCCGCTCTGATCGGCGGGCCGGAACCGGGTCGCCTCCTGCCGACGTGCGGCGTCCTCGGCGAGCAGTTCCTTCAGCTCCCGGTAGAGGGCGGCGGCCTCCAGCTGGGTGAGCGGTTTGTGGAGCAGGTTGTCGTCCTGCTCAGCGAGGAGATGCCCGAGCCGGTCGGAGATGCCCGAGCGCACCCACACGTTCACGGTCTTCCAGCCCAGCCGCTTGATCGCCGCCAGGCGCCGGGCGCCGCAGATCAGGTGCCCGTCCGGGGTGATCGTGATGGGCTGGAGCAAGCCGTCGCGGCGGATCGACTCGACCAGCGGGTCGAGGTCGCCCAAGTCCTCCCGGTGGCGCCGGCCGACCGTAATCGAGTCAACCGTCCGCTCCAGCTCGATGTGCCCGGCCGGCGCGCTCATCCGCGCTCACCCCTACGGGATCGGCGCGGGGCGGCGAGGCTCACCGCCAGCACCAGCTCGTCATCGAGCAGGAGGGCGCGTAGCGGCTCGCCGATCAGCAGGCGCAGCAGCACCCCTCGGCCCGCGACGGTGTGCGCGAGCGCCGGGTCCGGTGCGCCGAGCAACGCGCGCAGCAGCGTCGCCCAGGATGCGCCGGGCAGGTCGAGCAGGGCGCGGGCGTGACGGTCGCGGCGCAGCATCTCGAACGCTGAGGCGCGCGAGGAGGACTCGGCCAAGCGGGAGCCGACATATTCGACTCCGGCTCGCGCGACGGCTGGCTCCCAGCCGAGGAGGGCCAGCAGCTCGATCGCGTCCTCGACCGCGGAGGCCACGCTGGTCGAGGGCTCCGGCTCCGATGCGGACTCGTCCTCATCATCGGGCTCGTCGGAATTGACGGGATCGACGCGGAAGGCGGGGTGGTAGTCGATCAGCAGGTTCTCCCGGTCGCTGAACCGCTCGGCGTCGTGGAACACCGAGTAACGGGGGCGGCGGGCCTGGTGGACGGAGCACAGCAGGCCGTTGGCGCGCTCCTCGGCGATGCAGGTCACCTGCACGGCGCGGGTGACCATCGCCCACGGGTCCTCGGCCCGCCGCACCGAGGGGGTGCGCATCGCGTCGAACGCGGCAGCGGCGGCCTCCCACGGGTCGAGCCCGTGCTTGCGGGCCAGCGCCGCGTACTTCTCGGCCGCGTGCCGCATCAGCGCGGCGGCCTCCGGGTCGGCCTGCCACGATCCGCGGCCTGCGGCATGCAGACGGTCGAGCAGGGCGCGAAGCCCCTCCGGGTCCTCGAATCTCTCCCGCGGCTCACGGGCGTCCAGTCGTGTCGGCATCACGGCACCTCCTGAACGGCAGGTGCGCGCGCGTCCCCCAGCAACCGTCGTCGCCGTGCTGCCGGGGGCGCGCATGGCTACCTCACCCCAGCCCGATCCCGGACCGCGACACCCACGAGAACCGCTCCCCGGAACCCCGGCCGAACGCCGTCACCGAGGGCAGCTTCCGCGCCCGCTCGCTCATCGTCCGCATCCCGGTCCTCGTCGCCCGGTAGGTCTGCCCCGGCAGGCGCCGGGTTCTGCGGGAGAGCTCGGCCTGGAAGTCGATGCCCCGGCCCGCGAGCCGGGCGCTGTGGGAGGCCAGCAGTTCGGACGGACGCACCCACTCCACTCCGCGCGCCTTCTTCTTCGCAGCGGCAGCCACCGCATCCTTGTCCGTGAGGGACGGGTCCTTGTGGCTGGCCAGCTCGGATGCCTCGGCCGTGGCTGCCTCATGCGAGGAGGTGCGAGCGCGTGCCGGCTCCTCCTCGGCCCTGCGGCGGGGTTCCGTGTGCTCGGTGGGGTTCATTCGTTCAGCTCCTCTGCGGTCTCCTGCAAATCAGGTGCCCCCGAGACCGCGAGCGCGGGACGGGGGAACCACCGCCCGACCGTGGACGGGGCGACCCCCAGGTGCCGGGCGATCCGCTTGTTCGACCAGCCCTCGTCCCGAAGCCGCGCCGCGACCCCCCGCCGGCCCGCCGGCTCCAATGCCTCGGGCTCTGCGGCTTCCTCTGCCGACTCGACGGGCTCCGGCGCGCGCTCCACGGCGGGCGTGCTGGGCTGGGAACGGACGAGCACGACGGTCAGGTGCGTCGAGGCGAGCAGCACCAGCGGCGGAACCGCGGCCACGCAGGCGGCGAGCACGCCAGGCACATCCGCATCGGCGGCGACGACCGCGTGCAGCGCGTTCGCGGTGACCGAGATGAGCGCCCCGCCCGCAAGCAGCACCCACGGATACCAGGCCGTGCGTTGCCCGGCGAGAGCGACGACGGCTACGGTGGCGACGACGATCAGCCCGTCCACGATGACCGGCCAGGCCCATGCCTGTCCGGCGTTGACCCCGGAGCGGCGGGCCAGGTCCGCCAGCGCGGTGAACGACAGCCAGAACGCTCCCGCGGCGATCAGCACCGTCCCGGCGACGGCGGCGACCACCGCGAGCCGCCCGCTCCTCGGCGTGCCGGGGATCACGAGAGCACCTGGCTCTCGACCCGCGGCCCGCGTCGCGGCATCTCGCCCTGCCCGGCTGTCCCACCGGAGCGAGGGGCCGCGAGGGCGGCACGGTAGGCGGAGCGAATCGTCACCGCGACCTCGCGGGGCGGCAGGCCCGCGTGCTCGGCCGCCGGCCCGAGCGCGTCGAGTGTCACGGCCGGATCGACGCCGGCTTCCGCGAGGCGGCACGCCGCCCAGAACAGGCCACGGTTGCGCTCGCCTTCGCCCCGGAGCGCGACCCAGGCGGCCAGGCGTTCCGCATCGCTGTCGCGGGTCAGGCCCAGAGGCCGCATCATCGGGGGCTCGGGACGCGGGTCGAGGAAGTCGCGCAGCGTCTTCGCGTCCACGGCGCTGATGCTCCGGTCGACGCCGCCGGCCAGGACGTAGCCCGCCCGCAGGTCGCCGGTGGCGACGACCGAGGGCGGCACGATGACGTAGCCGCCCTCGCCGCGGAAGTCGATGTGCGCCTTCGCGGCCTGCCAGGATGCCTGCGGCCGGTTGGGGTCGGTCGGGAAGTAGAAGTGCGCGCCGCCGGATGGCGTGCGCACGATCGCGAGCCAGCCGTCGACCAGGCCCGCGTCGCGGGCGCGAGCAAACGCGCCGAATCCGGTGCCCGATGCCTTCCGGTCGACATCGACGACCTCCACCCCGGAGACCTGCCCGGTCGGCACGCCGATGTTCGCGGACGGCCAGCGCCGCCACCACGCTGCGATCTGACGGGCGTCCGTGGTCGCCTCGTGGAAGCCGTGCTCCACGCGCGGTCGCTTGTCGCCCGGCACGCATGGGAAGACCAGCACCCCGGCCGCGGCGAATCGGGCGGCGGCCTGCGGGCAATGGCAGGCCGGCGACGGAGGCGAACACCTCGGCGGCGTCCATCACAGGCTCCTCATCGCAGCGTCGGCCGCCGCAGGGCGGCTCGGCTCGGCGGGCGCCGGCGACGTCCGCTCCGCGCGCGGACGCGGTGCGGCGTCTCGGCTCAGACCGGGCGGGTCGCCCGTGCCGAGCTGCACGGTGTCGAGGGCGTCGAGGATCGCGGCCGCGGTCTTCCGCACCCGCTCCCCGGTGGCCTGCACGACTTCGGCTGGCTCCTTGTCCTTGACCGTGCCGGCCCAGCCGGAGACGTAGGAGACGGAGTAGGAGCTGGTGTCCATGCCGTGCGCGGCGCCGATCATCAGCGCCACCGACTCGGCCTCCACCTCCCCGATTCCGCGATGCTTCGCCCAATCGGGGTTGTCGGGGCCGTGGAGCCGGACGTGGCCCAGCTCGTGTGCCAACGTCTTCACCTGCGCGGCCGGGTCCATGTTCGTCCGCACCGCGACCGTGCGAGCCGTGAAGTCGGTCAGGCCGTTCGCGCCGCGGATGATGCCCTCGTGCTCGACCCGCACTACCCGGTAGCCGTCCGCGTCGACCAGCGCGACCAGCCCCTCCCACAGCCCGGTCGGAGCCTCGCCTTCCAGCAGCCGCGGCGCCGGGCGCTCCGGGATCGGATCGCCCGTGGTCTGCGAGGCATCCCAGACATAGGCGGGCTTCGCGCCGATCATCCGCGAGCGCACCCCCTCGCCCGGCTTTGGCTTCTCGAACCTGCCCAGGCGCCGCCAGGACTCCGCATCCTGCGGCGTCGAGGACGCGAACCGCCCCGTCACCGGGGCGAAGATCATGTAGCCCGGCTGCCCCTTCTCCACCTGCCGGCCAAGTGACTGCCACTGCTTGTACCCGGCGACGTAGGAAGGCTCCGGCTCCGGGACACGGCCCTTCTCGTAGGCGTCGAGGTGCTGGGCGAAGATCAGCAGCGTGTTCCCGAACGACCGCGACCGAAACCGCGTCGCGAACCCCAGCGCACGCCGCCAGTCGTCCCCCGACACCAGCTGCTCGACGGCACCAGCAAGCCGCTCGTGCAACTCATCGAGCTTCGCGTCCCGCGCCGCTCGGGCCTCCTCGTCCGTCGCCATCATCGACCTCCTCCCGGCGGGGCCAGCGGCATATGCCGGTAGCCCTTGCGACCATGAGGTGCGCCGGGAGGATCAGGAGACGGACGGAACGGTGGAGAGGCGACCGTCAGGCTCCGATGAACCCGACGTGATCCGGCCCGGTCTATCTCAAAACCCTTGTCCGCAGGCAGCGGAGCGGCGAATCACGAGCGTTTCGCTCGGTTTCTGCGCGCGTTCACTCCGGGTGGGTCGCGCGGTTCCATCTCGCGACCCATCCGTCGATACTCTCTCGGCGATACCCCGACGCGCCGTCGAAACTGGCGGGCTGCGAAGTCCGGATCACCCCATCCGACTTCGCTGGCGATGACCGCAATTGCTGCATCGGTGGTCCGCAGAAGATGGGCCATACGCTCGGCGCGCAGCATTGTCAGATACGCGATCGGGGCTTTCCCGAAGGCCTCGACGAACACTCTCCGGAGCTGAGATGGCGAAAGGTGCACGACCTCTGTGAGCTCGCGCACCGACCAGCGGCGAGCGATGTCGCCGCGAAGGAGGTCAGCGATCTCCCGTGCCTCCGGTCGCAGTGGACGGAACAGGTGGCGACGGTGAGGGGTGGGGGCGGCGGTACCTCTTCGGGCGAAGACAGTCCACGATTCTTCTACAGCGGAGCGAGGAACAACTACATCGAGAATTGCGGAAAGCAACGACTGCGCCCGGTAGAAGCGCCCTGCTATGTCGCCATCGAGGGTCAATGTCACCAGTTCGTCGAGCCATGGAGATAGTGCGTCAGCGCGATGTTCGCCTATGCGCACGATCCGAGCGGGGGGTGTATGGAAAGCCTCAAGAAGACGGCCTGCATCCAAGCGATCGCTGAACGTGGCAGCGTACTGCCAGAACACCTGGTCGATCACGTAGTCGCGGTCAACGAACAGCGTGGTTGTGGTAAAGAAGCCCTCGGGCTCTGCGCCGCAGAGAGTGTTGGACTCAAGCAGAACGACGTCGCCCACGTTGACGTGCCGAGGGCCGAACTCGCTGAGTAGGAGCGCCCCGCCAGATCGGACCACAATGATCTTCATGCAGTCGAACGCTGTGGGCTCAACCGCCGAGTAGACAGTACGAGTGTGCGCGAGTACCGGCGTGAACTCACATGGCCGGGGCATGTCGAATCCGGCCTCTCTGGTCATTGCCATCATCTCTGGCCGGGGAGCCCTTGGTGCAGCGTTCCAGGGAAGGTCGGACGGGACGGGAGGGCTGCGGAGCTGCCCACATTGAGGTTTCGCGATAGTGACCTGACGGTCGTGAACCCGCCATGGTCGCCGTGTGTCCACAACACTTGCGCCGGACTCCCACTCATCCGCGGCTGGCAGGTTCTCTTCCCAGGCCTGGGGTCATGCGTGGGCCGCAGCTGAAACACGGCGGGGAGGGAGCTGCCGGATCCGCTCAGATGACGGCGATGGCGTCGATCTCGACCAGTGCCTCGGGGCGCGCGAAGCCGGTGACGCGCAGCACCGTGATCGTGGTGGGGTGAGCACCCCACACCGCTGGGGTCACGGCGAAGGCGGCGGGAAGGTCGGCATCGGCAGCGAGGTGGATGGTGAGTCTGACGACTTGCTCGGGGCCGGCGCCTGCCGCTGAGAGAACGGCGAGGACGTTGCGCAGGGCCTGGGACGTCTGCGCCGCGATGTCGCCGGTGATCACGCCGGTTGAGTCGGTCCCGTTCTGGCCGCCGACGTAGACAGTGGTGCCGCCCGGTGCGACGGCGATGCCCTGTGAGAAGGCGGGCGACGCGTGCAGCGAGTCGGGGTTGAGGCGGGTGAGGCGGGTCATGGTGTGTGCTCCTGTCGTGATCGGTAGGCGCGGACTCGGTCGCGGTTGCCGCATCGGCGCATCGAGCACCAGCGGCGCTGACCAGGGCGTGAGGTGTCGACGAAGATCAGGCGACAGTCGTTCGCCGCGCAGTGGCGGATGCGATCCGAGTGGTCTGCGAAGACGCGGATGGCATCGCTCGCGATCTCGCCGAGACAGCCGCCGGCAGTGGGCCTCGGAGCAGATGTCGTGCCGCCGGCGAGATGCGGCGGGATCCCACCGCGGGCGGCCGCTTGGTTGAGCGAGTCGATGTCGAGGGCGCGCGGGCGGCTCCCGGCGGCCAGAGACCGTGCTGCACTGGTGATTGCGGCACGAAGGGCTCGCGCTTCATGCAGGACGGCGATGTCAGCCGGGGGATACAGGCCTGGAAATCGCTCCGCGAGCCAAGCGGTGAGGTCGGCAGGACTATGCAACTGCTCCCACTGCGAGACGCCGTATCCGTAGTCGCCTGTGTACCCGAAATCGAGAGCCAGTGACCCGGAGTCGAAGTGCCAACGGACGCCGTCGGATCCGGTCAGCCACTGCCCGATGACTGCTCGTTGACTCATTGGCATGTAATCACTATAACAGATTACATGCCAACCGGGTTGACCAGGGACGTCGGGTGGCAACTCGGTGTCCGGAGGACCGTTCCCGTGCCAGTTCAGGAAGTCTGGGATTATCTCCTCGGCGAAGGGCTCCCGGTCTGGCTCGGGGAGGTCTGGCTCGGAGAGAACCCGGGCGAGCGATATCGGACGGCCTCAGGGACTCGCGGCGAGGTCCGCAGCCGAAGCGAGGGCCGCCGCATCCGCCTCACCTGGCAGCCGCAGAACGCGACGCACGACTCGACGCTGCAGCTCACGCTGATTCCCGCGGTGCGCGGGACGACGATCGCAGTGCACCAGGAGCGGCTCACCAGCCGAGCGGAGCGGGAGAACCTGCTCGACCACTGGCGCGGGGTGCTCGACGCCCTCTCGACCGCGCTTGGCGCACGGCCCACGCACATGGGCCGCTTGGGCGCGGAGTAGGGCATTCCTAACTCGACCACAGCGCTTCGGTGGGTGACATGCGCGCGGCCCTGAGCGCGGGGACTATTCCTGCGATGGCGCCGATGGTGATCGTCGCCGCCAAGCCCCCGGCCCATGCGATGGGCGGGATGACGACGAGCCAGCCGCGCGCGCTCGCGTAGATCGCCGTCGCGGCGACTCCGACAGCGATCCCGACGAACCCGCCGAGCAGCGAGAGGAGTATGGCTTCGTTGAAGAACTGGACGCGGATGTGCCCCCGGGTCGCACCGAGTGCTCGCCTCAGGCCGATCTCGGAGCGACGTTCGAGCACGGAGATGATCATCGTGTTCGCGACGCCGACTGTTCCGACGAGGAGTGAGATCGCTCCGAGCCCGAGAAAGAGCGAGTTGAGTGCGGACTCCGCCCTCGCACGGGCGACGAGCGCGTCAGAGGGGCGGCTGACTCCGACCTCACTGGGGTGCTCGGGATTCGCGCTGCGGGCGAGCAGCGCGTGCACCGCCTCGACCTGATCGCTGTCGGTTCGCACATACACCGTCGACGGGTGCCCGTCGAATCCCAGGTAGGTCGCGGCCGCATCGAAGCCGAGGAGGACTGAGGTGTCGATCTCTGGTGCCAGTGTCGCGGGCGCGAGGATGCCCGCGACCGAGAACCACTGGTTGTCGATCCACACGCGTGTGCCGCTGTGCAGCGTCGTGAGTCCGAGGCGCCGGGCGGCAGTCGACCCGAGCACCACGACCGGCTGCGTGCCGGTGGCGTCGTTGAGGAAGGCCCCGTGAGCCAGGTCCGCGCCGATCGCCGCCGACAGCCCAGAGGTCGCGGCTCGCACGGCGAGGCTGTTGGTATTGACCTCGGGGATGAACGGATTGCGATAGACGGCTGTGTCAATGGATCCCGTGGCCTGGACGTCGGTCACGCCGGAGACCCGGGTGATCCGTGCTGGCGCCTCCTTGGGCAGCGCAACCGCCTGGCCCGCGACGTTCTTTCCAGTCGTGACGGTGAGCAGGTTGGTTCCCAGCGCGTCGATCTCCGCCAGAAGGCCGGCTTGCGAGGAGGCCGACAGGCCGAGCACGCCGACGATCGCGGCGACGCCGATGGCGATGCCGAGGCCTGAGAGCGCTGCGCGCAGCCGTCGGGTGCGGATCCCGATGGAGCTCACTCTGATGACGTCGCGAAGAGACAGCCGCCCGGGAGCGAGGTAAGTGGCGGGGGAGGAACGGAGTTCGGTCATGGGGTGCTCTCAGTCTGATGGCCGGGGCGCGCCGTGTCGCTCACGATGCGTCCGTCGAGGATCTCCACCTGTCGAGGCAGGCGCGCGGCGATCGATTGGTCGTGAGTGATGATGACGATGGTGATCCCGCGGTCGTGTAGCGCATCGATGAGTTGCAGGATCGACGCGCCGGTGGCGCTGTCGAGGTTCCCGGTGGGTTCGTCTGCCAGTACGATCGCAGGCGATCCGACGAGGGCGCGGGCGATTGCGACGCGTTGCCGTTGTCCTCCGGACAGTTGATTGGCGCGGGCCTTCGCCCTGTGGCCAAGGCCGACCTGAGTGAGCGCCTCATGGGCAAGCAGGCGTCGCTGACCGATCGGGACGCCCGCATAGAGGAGGCCATCCGCGACGTTGTCGAGCAGTGTCTGTTGCTCCGAGAGGAAGAACTGTTGGAACACGAAACCGATCTGCCGGGCGCGCAAGGCTGCCAGATCCCGGTCGCGCATGGTCGCGACATCGAATCCTCCGATTCGGATGGTTCCGCTCGTGGGGCGATCGAGTGTGCCCATGAGCTGCAGCAGGGTCGTCTTCCCCGAGCCCGACGGGCCTACGATGCCGACGAGCTCACCGGAGCGGATCGTAAGATCCACGCCTCGGAGCGCGTGCACCGGAGGCTGCGTGGCGTAGGTGCGTGTCACGCCGCTGAGTTCCAGGATCGGCTCACGGGTTCCGGCTTCGTTCGCGACGTCAGTGCCCTTGGGGGATGGGGCGCGGGGTGCGCAGCGCGAGGCAAAATCCGTGGTCATGTCGCGGGCACCACGACGCGCTGGCCCGCTTCGAGCCCCTCGCCGATCACCTCGACGACCCCGCCGCCGGAGTCGAAGAGCCCGAGCTCCACGGCGATCAGCCGTGTCTGATCGTCTTCGACCACCTCGATCGCGTAGCCGCCGTCGGTGAGAGCGAGCAGCGCGGTCACCGGGACTACGAGGGCATCCTCCACAGTGGCGGTCGTGATGGCGACGAGCACAGGCGCCTTGTCCAGACCGCCGGCGGAGGCGGGATCGTCGAGGGCGATGGTGACTGGCACGGTGGCGGCCCCGCTGTCGGGCTGCGTGGCGACGGTGCCGACGTTTTGCACCGTGCCGACGGTGGTGCTCTGGTCGGGGAGGGTGATAGCGACGGCATCGCCGACAGCGATGTCCCGGGCAAGCTCCACGCGGATGTCGGCGGATACCTGCATCTCGGTGGAGGTTCCGCTGATGACGACCTGGCCAGGGCCGACGGGTGACCCCAGCGAGGCACCGACGGCCGTGACGCGGACCGGGCTGGGGGTGAAGATGACCTGATCGGCCCCGAGCACGCCTGTGTCGTCGAGCCCGAGCGCGTCCTGCAGTCTCTCGACGGCGCGCTGGGTAGTCCAGGTGACCATGTCGGAGTTCGGATCGATCCCCAGCCCGTCCGCATAGCCCAGGGACACCAGCGCGGCGTTGAGCTGCCGCGCGTCCGACCCGGTGACGCCCCACGTGAAGTTGCGCCAGACCGGAGTGGCTCCCGTGAGTAGCACGACCGGATCGCCGTCGACCCGATAGATCACGTCGCCCTGCGAGAGCACTTGCCCGACAGCGGGCACCGCGGTGAGCGTTCCGGATGCATGCCCGATCAGGGCGAGCTCTCCCGAGTACCCGAGTTGCCCGTTCACCTGTTGGCGTGCGGACACGTCGCGACGTTCGACGACTGCGGTCGCGGCCACCGGTTCCAACTGCTCGGCGCCCTCCGGGCTGGCGGAGGAGACCACGACCATCGTGACAGCGGCTGCGATCACGATGACAGCCGCCACGACGATGATGACGACAGCCCACCGCCTTCGGCGGAGTCGCCGGGGTGGTGCGGGGGCGTCTGAACGCTCCTCGGTGCGATCCATGGATGTCGTCGCGCTCTCTGCCATCACGGCCTCCCGCTCAGCGAAGGACCCTCATCGCCTTCGGGCAACAGGTGCTTGCACGCTTCGTGCGCCGCCTGGAACTGCGGCGAGGAGATGTCGACACCCGGGCCGTTCTGCTGGCCGCCGCCGTTGTCGCGCTCGACGTTGGGTC